>Ga0105160_1001029_pt1 | contig 11831 bp, 13 predicted proteins | sample GXS110809BmetaG_FD_89591 | JGI IMG/M metagenome (GOLD analysis project Ga0105160, IMG submission 89591) | Hot spring microbial communities from Gongxiaoshe hot spring, China to study Microbial Dark Matter (Phase II) - GXS 110809B | ecosystem: Environmental > Aquatic > Thermal springs > Hot... | reverse complement strand
TGGATTGTGATCAAGAGCAATTAGAATTTTCTAAGGATGTTCATATTTAATATTTTTAGAGATTCTCTATTTTCAAAAAATAATTAAAAATAAATCTCTCTAATATTATGGGTCTGTAGCTCAGCTTGGATAGAGCGTCCGGCTTCGGACCGGAAGGTCAGGGGTTCGAATCCCCTCAGACCCGCATAATTAAATTTAAATCTATTTATTGATATAAAAAGCGTTAGAGGGCCCATAGCTCAGCCTGGTAGAGCGCCCGGCTCTTAACCGGAAGGTCAGGGGTTCAAATCCCCTTGGGCCCGTGTGGTTGGTGAAATGAGAATGGATGAGAAAAAAATAAAAGAATATTTAAATAATGGAGGAATTCTAGTGGAAATGGTGTTTGATTTTCATATCAAAACTGATAGAGAGGAAGAGCTCAAAAGTCTTGCCACGGATTTCTGCAACGAATTCATTCAAAATAACATAAATTCAGGATCAATATATTTTGGAGTTGCTGAGATTGAGCAACCAGAAAAGACTGATGAATATATGTCCACTTACGCTAAGCTTACTGTTATGTTTAAATCTCTCCCATCATTAATTCAGAGTATTATAAATTATAACCCTGTAGCTTTAGAGATAGTTGCAATGAAAGATGAGCGAATAGTTATAGAACATGGCAATCTTCAGGATTTGCTTAATGAGATATCTAAACAGGTATTTGATATAAAAGCTAGCATGCTTACACAAGAAAAACAGAGAGAGCTTCAAGAGATATATAAGAAAAGGCTAGACAGAGGTAAAAAAATATTGGAGGAATATGATAAAAATAGGCATTAAGGAATTTGATCAGGCTGTAGCAGGCCTATACGATGATGATGTAATTTTAATCACCGGTCCCAGTGGCACTGGAAAAACTATATTATCTCTAATCACATCTGTATATAACATCAAATTGGGTAATAATGTTATGTATATCCTATTAGGGAACGATAGGAAAGCTTTCTTGAAAGCTGTGAAGTTTTTAGAATATCCTCTGGAGAAGTATACTGATAATAAATTTATGCTTATCGAGTTTCCTCAGGCAGATATCCATCAGTTTCTAGATATAAACGACAATCCTCTGATGACCTTTATAGAAGAATACAAGATTAATCTAATAGTTATTGATCAAATAGATAGGATAATCGTTAATGAAGAGGCAGTAGATAGATTCTTTCAGGTGATTAGATCGTGGGGAGTTGCTACAATACTAATAGCAAATTCTCCAAGAAATTCTGTAGAGAACTATGCAGATGTTTGGATAAATCTAGATTATCGAGAGATTAAAGATAGGAGAAAAAAGGTATTTGAGGTTATAAAGAGCAGAGGGAGAAATCATTCAACTCAAAAATATATTTTTGATATCTATGAAGATGGGATAATGATAAAAGAGATATGAAATGGAAAATAGTTGAAGTTAACTGCTCTGCACTTTACACTGTATCTTTTTTATACTTACTTGCTCGTTTACCTGATCATACAGATTATCTAATAGTATTGTTTTGAAATTTCCTTCAAACTCTTCAATGCTATTACTCTCTTGTATAGCGGTCTTTATTAAATTATGTAGTCCTAATGATAGTCCTGCTTCGGCCAACTCATCCTCATTAACCTTGTTTCTCTGACCTAATATATTTATGTACATCTCTTTGTATCCATCAGCTCTTTCTTGATATTCTACAGTAATAGGGAATCCAAATAGTGGAGCAGTGATATTAAGATCAACTCTCGATAGACGCCATACCATATCTATGGAAGATGACACATCTCTGATATCTATATTCATATTTATTTGATCTCTATTCATAGTTTGATTAGCTGATATAACTACCTCAGCTTTGCATACTAACGCAAGCTTATCATTATTCAATACATCTTTGATATTCTTCTGTCCCCCATCTATACATCCTACTAGCAATAAAAGCACTGCTAATATTGCAATAGAACTCCAACTGCTATTCATAGAATATATATTAATAAAAACAAATTTAAAAAAGTTATGTACAACTTACTTGGATGCTATCTACATATATATCTGTAACAGGCTTAAAATCTCTGTAGACTCTCTCACCCATTCCATTTCTAACTATGGTTCCAACTATCTCAAGGATATTCATCTCGATATTTCTCTCTAAATCACCCTCTAATAATGCCCTAACAGAATTATTCAATCTAAATTCAGATTCCTTTCCATATCTGAGAATATTGTATTTGAATTTACCATGATCTTGATATTCGCTATATTCTACTCTTAGCAAACCTAACCCTTCTAAATATATTCTACTATTCACTAATAGTTCCTGCTCGTCCAATTTTAGATCACTATCCAATCTTATATTATAAATATGATTTGGGGAGGCAATTAGATAATATCCTTCTGGGATGCTGTGGAAAACAATCCTGCCCGTAGCTAATATTTTACAAGTATAATTACTATCTTCATTCTGATTGTTATCAGACATAGATAGTAGTAAGACTAAAGCTAATATCCAATTCATATTTATATTTTCCTTTCTCACTTTAAAAAGCTATGCTTTTTTAGAATATCTACAAATTCTCTCTCATAATGATTAAGCTCAGATGGCACTATGAATGCAAATGGTTTTGTAGAATATACTCTTCCATAAGCTATGATTTCATCTTCATATCCTACTCTAGCTAGAGTAAAGATCTCCTCACCTAAATCTACCTTGCTGAAGAATTCATCTGTATCTCTGAACATAGGATCAGGTAATACTAAAGTATGCAAACCATTTCTACGATTCTGTTCAATATTATCAAGATATGATCTGATTCCCATATTCACCCAGCTAGCTACACTAACCACCCTACCAAATCTGTAAGGGCTAAGTCCAGTTCTAGAGATTGCATTAATTATAGATGAATTATGAAATACTCGCACTCTAATCCCTCTTCTGATTGCTTCAAAGTATATTGCAGAATGTGTAGTTGCAAACAGAGGATCCCCAGGAATCAGTATTGCTATGTTTCTATCCATGACCTTAAATATCCCATTCTCTAAAAACTCCCGATCTGCAGGCATTGCCTCATATCTATCTATAATACTTTCAGGCACATATGATGTGTAAATATCCACATATCTTTCAAATTCCCTAATCTCTCTAATTATCCTATCAGGTAATTCAAAATACAAACCCAATCCTACTAAATATATCATTCTACTATAAACTCAGGTTTATCAGGTAGAGCATATTTCTGCCTTTCCTCTCCAATCTGTATATCTATTTTCATGTAATTACTCAACCAATCTAGATTTCTCCGGAGATACTCATATACTTCATCATATTGATATGGGAAAGATATTGTATATGCTCTGTTCTTCAACTTAGCTATCAGCTCTTTAGCTTCAGGATATTTAGCGATTATATCCGCTATAGAGGTCTTATCACTCAATAGTTTATAAACTTCGAATTTCCAAGGTTTAGCTATTCCTATTCTAACCTTGCTGAAAGATCTACTATTCCTAAGAGTCTCAAGATCCTGCACAATCTCCCTGAATAGATCTTCAGGATGATAATTTCTTTGAGCTATATTTAATTCAAATTTTTCATCATAAACACTAATCCCAAATAATTTTCTGTGTATCATATCAGTAGTGAATGGTATTACAGGGAACATTGCTATATTCCAATATCTAACAATATCTCTGGGTACTCCTCTTAAACCTCTCTTGATAGCCCATTGCAGATCGTTATAAAATTCATAGAACATAGTATCAACCACTTTCTTTATCTCATAATTCCTATACATATCTGGTATTGATGCTATCTTACTGAAGAATCTGTATCTCAACCAATCGTCTATATCGCTACCAATATGAGGTTCGCTAAATAATTTAATTATCTCCTCTAATCTCTCTCGTATACCTTTTGATATGTTCTCTGAAAAATTGGTATCGGATTTTATATCACTGTTTGCAACCACAGCCATTCTGATAGTATCAGCCCCATATTTTTCTATAGCTCTCTTCAGAGGGATTATGTTTCCAAGACTCTTACTCATTTTCTTCCCATCCATTAATACAGATCCATTGGTTACTATTGCTTTTGGCCAATACTCTTTATCAAATATAGCTGCATGATTGAACAGATAGAATGTTAGATGATTTGCGATCAGATCGACTCCACTGTGTCTACTATCTACCCCATACCAATATAGGAATTCATCTCTCATAGCTCTATGTGCATCATTAATAGGTTCTCCTTTACCATAGAAGATATAATCAAAGAAACTCTCATCTAATTGATCTGGTCTAAAGCTGTTCAGATATGGTGTTAGTAAATAGAATGCCATGTAGATTGTAGAATCGCTCAGAGACTCAACAATCTGAGATTGATCGAATAGAAATCTTGTACCCAAACCTCTGGTTCTGGTACAGGCTTTTCTATCCAACCAATCGATAGTATTCTCAAATCTAGTTCGAAAATCCTCTGGGATGATTTTCATAGAATTCAGAAGCTGTTTAGTCTGCTCTTTCCAATCTCTGTTAGAGTAATCTATAAACCATTGGTTATCAATAACCTTAACAACCACTTCATCACCAGCTCTACTATATATAGGCCCATTGGCTATGCTATATATCTTTATAGCTGATCCTGATTTGAATAGATTGGCCTTTGTTGTTTCTCTAGCTTCTTTTACAGTTGTGTTTAGGGGAATGTGAAATCCGGAGATGAATTCTTTCCTGTAGAACTCTCTATTAGCTTCATCCAGATTCTTTATATCTTTTGGTATATGAACAGATGCATCACTGAGTTTTCCATCAACAGCTATTATTATCGGGTAGGAACAGGATATTTTTGAGTATTCATAGTTATCAAAGAGAGAATGACCTGGAACACTCATAACTATCCCTGTACCTTCCTCAGCTTTCACTATATCACCATGATACACAGGAACATACACATTAAGTAATGGTACTTTTACCCTCTTACCTATAAGCACTCTCCCTTCAAGACTCTCAATTTCTTTGTAATTCTGGAACTGATATTTTAGTCTCTCCCAAGCTTTTTTACCAACAACGATTCTGGTTTTGTTATCTAATTCTATCACCAGATAAGATTCATCACTTCTGACCCATATATTAGTTATCCCATATATTGTTTCGGGTCTTAGTGTTGCTGCAACTAAATATCCAAATTCACTCTCAAACAGAACTCCTACATACTCCTCTATTTCAGGATCAACATCCCCTTTAGTATCATGTGCACCTACTGATGAATTGAGTTTTGGACTGAATGGTATTGGATGTTTACCTTTTATTAAATATCCCTTATCATACAGTTTCTTCATCTGCCATTGGATAAACCTCTCAAAATATGGATCGAAAGTATAGAATTTCCTACTCCAATCTATCATAAACCCCATTCTTCTCATACCATCTTCTATTTCTCTAGCAAAGAACATCACAAGATCCTTGGGATCTGTTAATTTCTCATATTTTTCTCTCGGAATTCCATATATTTTCTCAAAGATATCGAACAATTCTCTATCCCCTTCTTTAATTCTATCAGCCATAGCTACTATAGGAGTACCAGTTACATGGAACCCCATAGGAAACAGGACTGAGTAACCTATTAATCTGTAAAATCGAGCCATTACATCGGCTATAGTATATGTTCTGGCATGTCCTATATGTTGGGGACTATTTGGGTAAGGAAATGCTGCAGTTATAAAATATTTTTTATCACCAGTTCTTCTAGCTATATGTCTCCCTTCCTTTTCCCACAACTCCAATAACTCTTTCTCATAATCCATACTTATACTTAGCTAGATATATTTAATAAGTTTGTACTGTAACTTACTATGCCTAAAATGCGAGCTCTGGAATTTCTGTTAGAGCTCAATACAATATAGAAAGATTCTGGCATATCTGCAATTTTTATTTCCTCTGATATCTTGGTTCCTGAATATTTAAATATGCTATTTTCACTCCCAGAGGATCTAAAGTTCTGAAATTGGGAGTCATCCATAATACTAACCAATATGGGCACATTTGACTCTATACTTAGATGTATGCTACCTCCCCTGGGTAAATCATATTTATCTATCTTGTAGTAACTATAGCTGTGCTCGCTGATATCTATTTGGTCATCTATATACTTAAACTCTGCATATTCACAGAAATTAGATAATTCAATTACAAGCCAATATGCACTTGAGTTGTAGTAGGTACACCCATACCTCCTGTAGAGGTCTATTATATTGATATTCTCCCCATCTATCTCTGTGATAGGACACCTGTTATCAGTAGATATCACTGGACCTTCCTGAACATAGAAACCATAATACCTAGTCTCTCTGTCTAACAACCCTTTCCAATGTGAAGGTGCAAATTCTCTTATTTTCCGTATCTCCATTTTCGCATCAGAAGATGTTGGATAGAGAACCTCTTCAACTATAAGGAAATTGTAGAAATTATTAGATTTTATGTATTTATCATAATCACTCTGGAAATTGTAGTGACTAATTGTATATTTTTGTATCATACTCTCATATCGGATTTTAGAGTATCTATTCAAAAACTGACATTCTCTTAATTCAGGCAGTCCTAAACTAGCTCTCTCTAGATTTAGGTATTTAAAAAAATCTCTCACCCAATCATCAGTAGGGATAAATCCTTCTGAAGGTTTTGGATAGGTTGGATGAGTATTAACTCCGGTGGTTATAGATCCATCCACACTATAATAGGTTTTTCCATCTAAGGATTCAGAAATACTAAATATTACATTTGAGAGATAGATTAATATACTAGAAATCAATCTTAGTATGTTCGCCACAAGAGCCGGTTGTATAAGTGCAAGTAATATTAATAATGCTAGAATAAATATTATAATATCGATTATCTCTTTACACGAGCTGTTCATAAGTATCTATGTATTATGATAAAGATCAGGGCAGATCCAGCAATCAGAGCTATAGCTATTACTATAAGTAATAATATTATTATAGCTAACATGAAGAGTAACTTTACTGACGAGAGAATGGATTTGAGAACATTGAACAATCTTAACAAAACTATAACGATCCTATAGATTGGCGACGATATTCTTACCATTAATGTTTTAATAGAGGATTATTTAAAAAGATTTTTGTGGATATGTATTTGTGATAATTGCTGGAATCGATGTTGGTTATAGAAATATTGATAAATATTATATTTTCAAAGGAGTTATAATGTACTATATTTATGATAGTGACAAGTTGGTAGATAAGAGAATAGAAATCTCTAAGAAAGAAGCCTATCTTGATAGTATGTATGATGTGGATAGATATAGAGTGGAACTTGAGCGGGAGCTTGCTGATAGGGCTGTTGCTGATTACATATTGATAGATGGTCATTTAGATAGTAGGTTTTTTAGTATCCGCAATAGGACAAATAGATTCTGGATACCTAAGAGAGTGGAGACGCAGGAGATATATATCGATTCGGATATCATTGTAAGAACTTTTGGTAAAGAGGGGTTTAGATATAGAATAGAGACATTTCCAGATAATCGAGATAGTTTAGAGAGTTTAATTAAACTCCTAAATACCAGCGCCATAATCTACCCGTTCATTCTAGCTGAAGCAGATAGATTTTCGATTGTTAAAGATCGGGAGATTCCGTTCAATCTGAAATTACTAGTACTGACTGGTAAGGTGCATAGGAGATTGCTAAGAAGATAGATTTAAAAATACTACATCAATAAAATTATTAAGGGTGAATCCTATGGGAATATTGGATAAGATATTCGGTAAGAGCCAACCACAACAGAGAGATAATGTAAACATAGAGGATCTAATAGCTATGGATGAAGTGGGTGATGCAGTTACCCCTCCTGCTAAGTTCTATGTGAAGAAAATAATCCTAAGAGCTGAGGGGGATATAGAGGTGGTTATAGCAGAACTGAAGCAAAATAATATAGTCATTTTGGATTATGATCCTCTAAAAAAGCAGCAGAACAGATTGAATGAGATATTGAATAGATTAGGGGATCATGTGAGAGATCTAAATGGGGACATGGCTGCAATTAAAAATAGTACTGTTGTGATCATAACTCCATCACAGGTTAAAATAGCCAAATCCAAGTGAATCAACGATATGTATGTATTTACATATCTAAAGGAGAAATTTTCTAAAGAATTTTTAAGTTTTGCACCAGTTGCTCTTGTCAAAGGTTTTCTCGAAGTACTATTGTTTGTAATATTACTGTTACCCTTGTTTTTACTTGTTTATCTAACAGCTAATGATATTAGTTCTATTGGTACAGCACTGATAATAATTTTGGTTTACTCGTTAGTAGCTCTATTAGCGTATTTATATATTTACTGGCTACTAACAATGATAGTGTATATAAAAGTTGCTGAACCCCAACTCTCTCTAAGGGAAATATTTAATAAAATTCTAAAATATAGAATTCAGAGTAATGGATTGATGATAGTTACTTTCATATTAATTTCTGTAATTAGTTCAATTATCTCCAATATCCCATCTAGTATTTTCTCACCAATGTTGAGTATTGCAGTAACAAACCCCATACTTGGCGTCATCTTTGCAATTGTAATGATCGTATTGGTATTATTGTTATATCTCCCATTTGTTGTGTTAATGGTTTATATGAAATTTTCTTATATAGAAACTGGTCAAGCTAGAAAGTCAATAACAGAGGGTATTAGTAGATTCATAAATAATATAAAAACTCAGCTAAAAGCTATTGGAACAATGTTGATTTTAAATCTTGTCACATGGATAATCTTAGTCCTAATTTTCATAGTATTAATATCATTTGCATTCTCTACTGATCTGATATTCTCTGTGTTTGCTATGGATCTATATGCTATTACCAGATTAATCTACGAATTACCTAAGCTAATTACGATTTTGGTAATATATGCTATTCTGAACATTATCGTTGGTTTAATATACGAATTCCTAAAGCTAAATGCACTATTGTATTACTTCAAGAGTAGTAAATGAGAGTTCTAGTAATTGGTGCAGGAATAGGTGGATTAGCTGCAGCAGCATTACTATCTAAGAGACATCAGGTCGTAGTTATAGATAAGAACGATAGTTGGGGAGGGAGAGCACGAGAGTTATATTTAGATGGATATAGATTCGATAGAGGACCATCATGGTATATAATGCCAAAGCTCTACAATAATTTCTTTAGGAAGCTTGGGGCAGAAGATTTAACTCTCATTCCTCTGAAGAAGTCTCTAAGAGTTTACTCATCTAAACATAAGATAGATCTCTATCCTAATGATACGCTCAATAGGGAGGTCTTTGAGATTCTGGAACAAGGAGGGGCACAGAAGTATGATAGATTTATGCATAGATCCAAGGAATTGTATGATCTAGCTTATAGATTTATATATGAAGATTATGCAAAGCTAAATCCAGACATCTTAAGTCTTGTGTTCAAGAATTTTGATGTCCTACTTAAAAATACTGATGATTATGTCAATTCTGTTTTTAGATCTACGATGGCTAGAAACATAATGAAATTTCACTCTGTATTCTTGGGAGATGTTCCTTGGAGAATCCCAGCTTTCTATTCTCTTCTTATACCTTCATATTTATCTGAGAATGTTCTCTATCCCAAAGGTGGTATGTATAGAATAGTGGATAATATCATTAGGAATATGAATAATGTGATATTCCTAGGAAATGTAAAGGCCGAGAGCTTGAATATTCAAAATGGATTGGTTAAAAATCTAATAGCGACAGTCAATTCTGAAATTCAGGTAAAGTTCATAAATGCACAGAATAGTAATCTACCGGAATGGATATCAATTCAGGGGAATCAGATAAGAGTAGATGCGGATATTTACATCATTAATCATAGGAAAAACATTCTGATGCAGAATGGATCTGAGGGTAGAGCTCCTATAGGAGTATTTCTGATGTATCTGGGGATAGATACAGATAATCCAGACCTAGAGCATCACAATCTCTATTTCAGTAGTGATACTGAAGCTCATTATAGAGCAATCGATAGATCAACTCACATTCCGGAAGATTTCTGTTTCTATTTTCACATTCCCTCAGTTACAGACCCGAGTGCTGCTCCTAGAGGCAAACATTCTATCATGACATTAGTACCATTACCTAAAAACATTAGAATTGACAGAGCTAAGATGGAAAGGAAGATCTTAGATAAGCTTGAGGAGCTAATAGGGGATTTTAGATTAGAGCAGAAAAAAGTATTGGATATGGAAGATTTTGAGAATGATTATCTGGATAGAAGTGCATTTGGATTATCTCATATTCTATCACAATCAGCTATGTTCAGACCCAAGAACTATGATACAAAAGTTAAAAATCTCTTCTATGTAGGTCAGAATACTAATCCTGGCATAGGAGTACCTCTTGTTCTATCATCAGCTATTATAGTTGATAATATAATAAGAGAAAGATACGGATAGTTAAGATTTTTAAATAGGAATGATTATAAAAAACATATGGATATTCAGATTATAGATATGAAAATACCGGATGGTGCTAGTATAATAATCGGACATGCACATTTCATAAAAACTGTAGAAGATCTTTATGAAGCTATAGTAAATTCTAATCCTAACATGAAATTTGGAATTGCATTTAATGAAGCTAGTGGTAAGAGATTAATAAGATATGAGGGAAATGATGATGAATTGAAAGATACAGCTATATATAACGCTAAGCTGTTAAGAGCAGGACATACTTTTGTAATAATGTTAAGAGGAGGTTGGCCCATAAATGTGTTGAACTCAATAAAGAATGTTGTAGAGGTTAGTAGAATCTATACAGCTACATCAAATCCTGTTAGAGTAGTTGTAGGGATTGATGGAGAGAGAGCAGCAATTCTAGGAGTAATGGATGGATTCAGTGTTCTGGGAGTGGAGAAGGAGGATGATAGGGAAGAGAGATATGCATTGTTGAGGAGATTAGGTTACAAGAAGTGATAAACATGGATATAGATCTAAAGCTCAAAGACCCTTCTCTAGAACAGAAATCCGAAACATTCCAAGCTTTTCTACAGAAGTACTCTAGAGAGATAGATGAAATAAAGAAGCAGGCCGAGGAACAATACCAGACAGAACTATCTAAACAGGGTCTTCAGGAGATACTATTGATGTTATGGTTACTTGAGGATAGTGATATCAAAGTTCTGGAGAAGTTAAAAACACTGCTCAATAGACTATTCAAGAAAGGTATTATAGAGAACCTTAAGAGGTTCTTGATGCCGGAGAAGACATATAGAAAGAGAAAAAGATAATATGCTACTTATTATTTTTCTGTTTTTTCTAACAGCATATTCTCTGTTGCCTGGTAATTATTATATAATCCCACAATCTAGTCAAACATTTACAGAAACTTTCTATGCTTCTAAAACAGGTCCTAGTTGTGGGGCAATATCGCCACCTGCTCCTTTATCCTGTACTTTACAAGTAAACCATGGTGGGGGGATTAGTGAAAGTATTGGAGGGTGTAACTGGCAATCACTAAGTTGTTCTTGTATTGTATTTGATAACAATAATAATCAGTGTAGTCAGTATGGAGCTGAATTTAAATGTGAAATTAGTATAAATATAGGTGGATTAGTTGCTGGAGAGGGAAATGCTAGTCTATCCTGTAATGGTGGTTATTATTCTAGTTCTCATCCACTTCTGTTTGATTTCGAATCTCCTAAAATATATGACATTAATCTTAATCCAAATTCCCCATCACATCATGAATCATTTCAATTTAGGTATTGTGTTAGAGATGATAATCCGGATATAGAGTGTGAGCTCCGGCTAAATGATTTGAAAATAAAAACGCA
>Ga0105160_1001028_pt1 | contig 11832 bp, 13 predicted proteins | sample GXS110809BmetaG_FD_89591 | JGI IMG/M metagenome (GOLD analysis project Ga0105160, IMG submission 89591) | Hot spring microbial communities from Gongxiaoshe hot spring, China to study Microbial Dark Matter (Phase II) - GXS 110809B | ecosystem: Environmental > Aquatic > Thermal springs > Hot... | reverse complement strand
GCGGACTTGACCATCGGGAACAGCAGGGGCCAGGTGGCGTCGCCCGTCTCCCAGAACTGCACATAGGTATGCGCGATTAGGTTGTCTTCCACTAAATCGGGGCGAATCAGGGGCTGGTTGGGCACATCGTGCAGGATGACGCCGATTGCCCCCACGCGCTCGGCGGCGCGCGCCACGATTTGCAGCTCGCTGCGTCCGTCGCCGCTGCCCGTGATATACAGAATCGCCGTTTCGGTATGCTTGAGTTCCCTCGGCTTCACGATCCGCACGCGGTGCCGCCAGGTGAACTCGCGCCACTTCTGCGAAACGACGGTCAGCTCCACGAACTGGCTCTCGCCGATTTTCGACTCCAGCGATTTCGTCCATTCAAACGGCGAGGGCGCGTTCACATAACTCGTCAAGTCGGCGGACGCGCCTGCAAGCAGCCCAATCAGCAACAGCCATCCTATCAGGTGTTTCATTGTCTCCTCCGTGCTACAGCATTAGACGGCTCCATCGTCAGTTTGCGTCGGCGTGGGGCGCAAATCGGTTCCCTGCCGCGTGGTTCAACGGCAGAAGGATACCTGACAACGGGGTATCATACAGCCATGCGACTGGTCGGCGTGCTGGTTTCGGTAGCGATATTGGGTTTACTACTGATGGTCTGGCTCTACTATGGGACGGGCGGCTCAGCCCAGAACGGCTCGCAACCGCCGGGCGCGCCCCCGCCTGCGAGCCGTGTGGGCGAAGTGCGTCAGGCGGCGGAGAGCGTGGAGTGCCGCAACAACCTGAGCCAGATTCGCGCCGCAATCCAGATGCGCGTCACGACTGAGGAGACCTACCCCGCCAGTCTACAGGAGCTGGGCTTACCCGCGACGATGCTTGCCTGTCCTGTGTCAGGGCAAGCGTATCAGTATGATCCGAACACAGGGCAGGTGAAGTGCCCCACGGCGGGTCATATGAGTTATTGAGGTATCATACCTAAGGCGTCCTATGCGAACTGAGCCTTTGCCTGTGGACATACCTGCCGAGGCGCTAAGCGAGTTTTGCCCGAGGCGTCATATCCGCAAGCTCGCCCTGTTCGGCTCCGCTCTTCACGGCATGTTGAAGCCTGAGAGCGATATTGATCTGCTGGTAGAGTTTGAGGAGGGCGAAGTACCAGGCTTGCTCGGTATCGCTCGCATCGAAAGAGAGTTATCGGCGCTGTTTGGGGGACGAAAAGTGGACCTGCGAACGCCGCGCGACCTGAGTCGCTACTTCCGAGACGAGGTCGTGCGCCAAGCTGAGGTTCTGTATGAAGCAGGATGACCGTGTACACCTACAGCATAGGTTGGACGCCGCCCGCGAGGCGCTGCAATTCATGCAGGGTCGTACACGAACCGACCTGGATACCGACAGACAGCTCACCCTTGCCGTAGTAAAAGCGATTGAAATCATCGGCGAAGCGGCTTATCGCATCTCGGAATCGACGCAGCAGCAGTACCCTCAAATCCCGTGGGGAGACATCGTCGGCATGCGTCATCGCCTTGTGCATGGATACTACGAGATTGACCTCGACATCGTGTGGGCAACTGTTCAAAATGAACTTCCGCCCTTGATTACTCAGTTGGAAACGATTCTACAGAACGATAATTCGGTATAATCCTACATATAGCGGGTGATGACCATGCAGACCCAATCGCTTGCAGTGGTGCAGAGCAACGGACAGGCGCAGGCGGCGCGACAACTCATCGGGCGCGTGGTGGGTACGGAGCGACAGCCCAACACTGCCTATCAGTTCCATTTCTGGGCGACGCCCGACGCGCCAATCGGAATCGGAACCCTCGTGGTGGTGGACGCAGGCGTGCGCAAGGTGTGGGGCATCGTGACCGAGGGGCAGGGCTATAACGATGTCGCCAGCCCGATGTTTGACTATTTGGGCGCAGACGGGCAGCCCGACGCGCAGCCCCCGACCGACCGTCCTGAAATCCGCGTCTACTCCGCCGCGGTGCTGCGCCACTACCCTGAACAACCTGTGCAGCCTGTGCCAATCGCGCCCGTCTACCTCGCCACCGAGCAGGATGTGCAGACCGCCCTGCGCATCGACGAGATCCCCGACCATCGGCGCATCCCCGTCGGCGTGTACGAGAGCGGAACCAGCATCGCCCCGATTTACTTAGACGCCGACTTCCTGCTGGGACCCGAAGCGGGGCATCTGAATGTGACGGGCACAAGCGGGTTGGCAGCAAAGACCAGCGCGATTCAGTTCCTGCTGACCGCGATTTTCCAGAAAACCTCCAAAAGCGTGGCGGTGGTGTGCTTCAATGTGAAGGGGGGCGACCTGCTGTTTCTGGATTTGCCCGCCGCGCACCCCCTCGCGCAGCGCGACTTAGATATTTATCAGGCAGTGGGCGTGCAGCCTGTGCCGTTCCCCCGCGTGGAGTATTACGCCCCGTACAAGCCCGACCGGGTGAATTTGGCAACGCTGCGCACGAACCCTGCCCTGCGCCATAATGTGCATCCCATGCTGTGGGGCATGCGCGAGGTGATGCGCTATGTGGAGGTGCTGCTGAACAAGGACGATGTGGACGCCAAAGCGGACGCCTTCCTGCAGTTCCTGCGCCAGCGCGTGATTGAGCCGGGCGAGTTCGCTTTCGAGGAAGAAGAAGCCGAGATACTCGCCGAGCGCGGGCTGCCTCCCAAACTGCGCGTGCAGAGCTTCGGCGACCTTGTGCGGTGGTTCGAGGTGGTGCTGAAACTACTGGAAGCGAAAAACCAGAAGCAGTGGCGCAGCTTCGCAGTAGAGACGATTCGCAAAATCCAGAACCGCCTCGTGAACCTGACCACGCGCTTTGCAGGGCTGGTGGGCGAGGGCGACACAGCGATGGATTTGCCGTGGGGGGCGTTTCAGGATCGCACGGTGTATGTAATTGATGTCGCCAACCTGTCGGCGGAGGCGCAGGATTTAATCTTTACGCGCGTGATTGCCGAACTGCGCGAGCGGATGGAGCAGCGCAGTCTCGGCGTGGATGCCGTCGTGGTGGTGGTGGACGAGCTGAACCAGTACGCGCCCAACACGCACCGCGAGACCTATGTGATGCGTACCCTGCGCGACATTTGCGCCCGCGGGCGGTATCTGGGGCTGGTGCTGTTCGGGGCGCAGCAGTTCCGCTCGCAGGTCGACCGTCAGGTGGTAGGCAACTGCTCCACCTCGCTGTACGGGCGCATCGAGATGGAGGAGATGGCGCAGCCGGGCTACAACATCTTCGGCAACGCCGTGAAAGAGAAGATGGGCGCGCTTTCGCCCGGCGAGATGCTGGTGCGCCATCCCTACTTCAATCAGCCGGTGTTCGTGCGGTTCCCGCGCCCGGCGATGATGCGCGGGCAGGATGGGCTGCAGCTCTATAAGCCCGAACCCGACAAGTCGCTCGAAGACGCTGTGTGGGAAAACCTGCGCCAGCTGAACCCGAATCTGACGCGCAACGCCGTCGCCGACATCATCGCCCGCACCCGAAACGGCAACGGCGAACCCGACAAAGACCGCGTTATCGCCGCGATGCAGAAGGTGTTGACTTTACAGCCTCCTGCCGACGAGGTGTTGAAGGTGTTCGAGCGCGAAGTGCCTAAGCCCGTCGCCTCGCGCCGCGTGGAGGACGACTCATTCGAGGCGGAAACGAGAATGCCAATTGATTTGCCGATTAGCAGCCTGCTGGATGAGGATGATGAGGATCCGTTTGAGTAATCGATAAATCCTAATATCAACTGAGGTTTCAAGTAGTTCAAGTCGTCGGCGGGGACGCCGACGCTACGAACGCGCTCGCGTAGCGTCGGCGTCCCCGCCGACGACTTGAACTACTTGAACGCGCGATTGGTATCAGTCACCCGAAGCCTCCACAATCAGCGTGACGGGACCGTCGTTTTGCAGGCGCACCTGCATCGCCGCGCCGTAGACGCCTGTCTGGACAGGGACGCCTTCCGCCTGCAACGCGGCGCAAAACCGCTCATAGAGCGCGCGCCCCTGTTCGTAGGGCGCGGATTCGGCGAAGCTCGGACGCCTGCCCTTGCGACAGTCGCCATATAGCGTGAAGTTGGAGACCACGAGCATCGCGCCGCCGATTTCCAGAACCGACTTATTCAGCTTGCCTGCTTCGTCTTCGAAAAAGCGCAGGGAGGCGATTTTCTGCGCCAGCCAGCGGGCTTGTTCGTCCGTGTCGCTCTGATGGACGCCGAGCAGCACCAGCGCGCCCTGCTCAATGCGCCCCACGATGCGTCCCTCCACCTCTACCTCCGCCCACTTAACCCTTTGAATGACGGCTCGCATCCTTGCTCTTGCCCTCCATCAGGCGGGAGACCGCCAGCACATCCTCAATCGAGGCGAGTTTCTGCGTAATCGCCCGCAACTCCTGCGCGCTGCGAGCCTGTACCACGATATCCACCTGCGCCGTCAGCTGGGGGGTGCGCTTCACTCGAACATCGGCGATGTTCATATTCGAGCTGCCCAGAATCGTGGTGATGTCCGCCAGTACGCCGGGCTTGTCTAAAGTTTCGAAGCGCAGCGCGACGGGGTAGGCGCGGTCTTTTTGGGGAACCCATTCGATGTTCATCACGCGCTCTGGCTCCTTGTCTTCGAGGGCGCGCAGGTTGGGACACGAGGCGCGATGCACCACAATGCCGCGCCCGCGCGAGATATAGCCGCGCAGCTCGTCGCCGGGCAGGGGATGGCAGCAGGTGGCGCGGCGGGTCATGTAGCCGTCGGCGTCTTCAATCTGCATCGCGCGGATTTCGCGTCCCGTTTGCGCGGAGGGCGCAGGCGATGGCTCCACAGGCGCGCTCGGCAGCACCGTGCGCAAACGCTGCGTCACTGCTTGCACGGAGGTCAGCCCCTCGCCGATGCTGGCGTACAAATCGTTCTCGGCGCGGAAGTTGAGCGACTTGAGAATCTCGGGCAACGCCTCTTTGAACTGCGCGGGGGGGATGCGCAGGCGCGTCAGCTCGCGCTCGAGTAGCCCGCGCCCATGCTCGATAAACTCCGCGCGGCGCGCCTCGCGAAAATAGGCGCGAATCTTGCTCCGCGCGCTGGAGGTACGCACGATATTCATCCAGTCGTAGCTCGGCTGCGCGTTCTGGCGCGTGATAATCTCCACGATGTCGCCTGTGCGCAGCTTGTAGTCGAGCGGGACAATCCGTCCGTTCACCCGCGCGCCCACGCAGCGGTTGCCAATCTCCGTGTGAATCCGATAAGCGAAATCGATGGGCGTCGAGCCTTCGGGCAGGTCAATCAGGTCGCCTCGCGGCGTGAACACGAACACCTGGTCGGCGGTCATGTCCCGAAACACGCTGGTCAGAAACTCGAGGTTGCTCTTCGCGTCGGTCAGGTCGCGCAGTTGCTGCTGCAGGGCGGGCAGCTGCATCGGCTTCTGGTCCTGCCCCTCCTTATAGCGCCAGTGCGCCGCCACGCCGTACTCGGCGACTTGGTGCATCTGCCAGGTGCGAATCTGAATCTCCAGCGTGCGCTCGTTCGGTCCAATGACCTTCGTATGGAGCGACTGGTAGCCGTTCGGCTTCGGCGCGGCGATGTAGTCGTAAAACAGCGCGGGAATGGGCTTCCAGAGTTCATGCACAATCCCCAGCGCCATGTAGCACTCTTCGACGGTCTCGGTCAGCACGCGCAGCGCAATCAGGTCATAAATCTGGCTGAAATCGATCTGCTGCTGCTTCATCTTGTTGAAGATGCTCCACAGGTGCTTGGGGCGTCCCATCACCTCCGCGCGCACGCCCCGCTCCCAGAGGCGGTCCTTGAGGATGGTAATCAGCTCCTGCACCTCTTTTTGGCGTTGGGCGCGGGTCTGCGCCACCTTCTGGCTGATGTCGCGATATTCCTGCGGATAGAGATACTTGAAGGCGAGGTCGTCCAGCTGCGCTTTGATTTGATAGATTCCCATACGGTGGGCGAGCGGCGCGTAGACCTGCATCGTCTCGGCAGCGATTTGAATCTGCTTTTCGGGGGGCATGGCGTCTAAGGTTTGCATATTATGCAGGCGGTCGGCGAGTTTGATAATCATCACGCGCAGGTCGTCGGCGACCGCGAGCAGCAGTTTGCGCAGGTTCTCGGCGGTTTTGGCGATGCTCATGCGCCGTTTGCCCGCCTCGTTGAAGATTTCGAGTTTGCGCTCGGAGTGGTGCAGTTTGCTCACGCCCTCCACGAGTTTGCGCACTGTCGCGCCGAACCGCTGCTCCAGCTCTTCGGGGGTGGTCTGCGTGTCTTCCAGCACATCGTGGAGCAGTCCGGCAATCACGGTGTTCAGCCCCATCTGCAGGTCGGCTAAGATGTGCGCGACCGCGAGCGGGTGCGTGATATACGGCTCCCCGCTTTTGCGTTTCTGACCGTGATGCCGCTCTTCCGCGAACAGGTAGGCTTCTACAATGCGCGAGGTGTCCGCCTCAGGCGCATAGTCGCGCACCTTTTCGATGAGCGCGTCGACCTGTTCGGGAAGCTCAAATTCCAGCGCGTACATAAAAAACAGCCCTGATTTATTATACGAGAGCGTAAGGATAATTATCGTCGGCAGCCCGCCAATGTCGAATAACTGCACCTATAGTCCCTTCGGCGGGACGCCGACGCTACAGTGCGACGGCGGGGACGCCGTCGCACCAACCGCAATCTACATCACACGCATCACATCGATATCGCGCTCCTCGTCGCTGATGGGCGGCAGGGTCTGAATCAGAGCAACCTGCCCCCGAATGGTCTCCTCGTCGCGGGCATAGATAGGGTCGCCGTTTTCCGTCGCCATCTGCCAGAGCATCGCGTCGCGCGGTGTGATGAGCATCAAATCGAGATAGTAGTCGGGGCTGACGATGGGGTGCAGGCGCGTCGCGAGTTGGCGCAGGGTCTCCACCTTGTCCTCGTGGGGCAGCGATTCGTCGATCCATACGCCGAAGGTGGCGTCGCTCTGCATCACACCTTCCGCTCGCACCGTGAACGCCAGCACCACCGACACCGCCTCCATCTGCTCAAACACGCCGATCAGCATCGGCACACGCTCTGCGGGGATGGGTTCTCGCCCGTCAGGTCGCGGGTCGTCCAAGAAACTGCGTTCGTCAGTCATGGTTGGGGTTCTCCTCAGAGATAGTATACCTGTATTTCTCTATGAATATCGGGAATCACTCCGTGCGTATATCCCGCAGCCACTTCACATGCCCGTCTAAAAACAGCCGATTGCGCCCGCCGCGGTGGACGGCGCGCCCGCGCAGGGCAGGCTCCACCGCGCCAATGGTGCGCGGGAAGTAGGGGTCTACGGCAAGTTCGGCGTCGCTCAGCCCTTCCGGGCGCGTGTAGAAGGGGCTGGGATTCGCCTGCAGGTCGACGACCGCTTGGTCGGGCGTCTTGCCCCAGAAGTTGTCGGGCGGAACGGGGTCGTCCACGCGGTCAAACCGCCACATCCAGTAGCGGGTAATCTGGTCGGGGGCGACGGTCTGTTTGACCTGAACCACCTCGCCCAGCATGCTGCCCGCGACGCTGGGGCAGCTCCAGAGGTTCCAGTTGCGCGTGTAGGGCGACAGCACAATACCTGCCCACCCACAGCGCGGGTCAGACGGGGGCCAGCTGCTCCAAGGACGATAGCCCAGCGCGCGTTTCAAATCCCGGCGGTCGGGCATTCGTTCATCATAGTCCTGCAAGTACATCCAGAACGCCTGTCCAATCTGACGCAGGTTCTGGGCGCAGGCGGTTTGCCGTGCGCTCTCCCGCGCCTGCGCCAACACAGGAAACAGAATCGCCGCCAACACGGCAACAATCGCAATCACAACGAGCAGCTCGATGAGCGTGAATCCCCGACGCATGGCTAACTCAGATTCTACCCCCTCCCCCAAATCGCTTTCCTGCGCCAAATCGTGCATAATATATAGAGCGGGGCGACAAGTTGAGCGATTGGCTACGGATAGCGGAGCATATCGCAGCGCGGGGGGCTATCTTAGCCCTCGACACGCTGCTGGTGGCGTTCTTAATCTATCGATTGCTGCTGCTGGCGAAGGGTACACGCGCGTATCAGGTGCTGATCGGGCTGCTGGTGTTCGTACTCGCGCTCTACCTGAGCGACGCGCTGGGGCTGGAGACCATCCACTGGCTGCTCGATCGCATGACGACGCTGGGACCCGTCGCGCTGGTCATCCTGTTTTTCCCAGAGTTGCGCCGCGTGCTGGAGACCATCGGGCGCGTGGAGTTCTGGCGCAGCAGTTTCGGCGGCGCATCGAACACCGAGCCGATTCAACGGGCGATTAACGAGGTCGTCAGCGCGGTGCAGCAGATGGCGCGCGACCGAATCGGCGCACTGATTGTGTGGGAGCGCAAGGATCGCGTGGCGGAGGGCAACGGCATCGAGTTGCAGGCGGAGGTTACCTCGCCGCTGTTGCGTACGATTTTCTATCCCGGCTCGCCCCTGCACGACGGCGCGGTCATCTTGCGCAACGCCGAAATCGTCGAAGCCGCCGTCTACTTCCCCGAAATCAGCCAGAACCCCGACATCCCCAGCAGTATGCACACCCGCCATCGCGCAGGCATCGGCGTCACGGAGAACTCCGACTGCGTCTCGATTATCGTCTCGGAAGAGACAGGGCAAATCACGGTAGCAGTGGACGGCGCGTGGACGCAGAATGTGGACGCCGACCATTTGCGCCGCCTGCTCAGCGACCTGCTCACGGGCGAGGCGCGCCCGCGCATCCTGGAGCGCATGGGCGTCACCCTCTCGAATGTGCGCAAGAACCGCGCCGACCGCCACGCCAACAAACGCACTGAAGAGAAGACGGCTTAGCAGGTATACTTCCCCCATGAGAGGTGAGGCAATGACCAAACAGGCGATACTTTCGAAGGACGCGCCCGCGCCGATTGGACCCTATTCGCAGGCGACGCGCGTCGGCGACTGGATTTTTCTCTCAGGGCAAATCCCGATTGACCCTCAGACAGGCGAACTCATCGTGGGCGGCGTGGCGGCGCAAACGAAGCAGGTCTTGCAGAACCTACAGGCAGTGCTGACGGCGATGGGGCTGAATCTCGACAGTATCGTGAAAACGACGATTTATATGACTGATTTGAACATGTTCGCGGAGATGAACGAGGTCTATGAGACTTATTTCCGTCCGCCGTACCCAGCCCGCGCGACGGTTCAGGTGAGCGCGCTGCCAAAAGGCGCCCATGTGGAGATCGAGGCAATCGCCTACGCAGGAGGCTAACGATGCAGAAGATGCTCATCGGCGGGCATCTGGTCGGGGCAGACGAGTGGCTGGAGGTGCTGAACCCCTATACGCGCGAACCCGTTGACCATGTGGCGCGGGGGGGCGCAACCCATGTGGATCAGGCGGTCGCCCTCGCCCGGCACGGCGCGGAGAAGATGCGCGAACTCTCGCTTAGCCAGCGCGCCGCCATCCTCAAGCATGTCGCCGAGCTGATTCGTCAGGAGCGACAGTCGCTGGCGACGCTGTTGACCTTAGAGACGGGCAAGCTCATCGGCGAGTCGCGCATCGAGGTCGAGCGCGCCGCGATGGTGTTCGAACTCGCGGCGGAGGCGTGCCATCACCCCCGCGCGACGCAATTCCCGCCGGAGTCGTTCACCGACGGCGCGTCGCGGTTTGGCTTCTGGGCGCGCGAGCCGATGGGCGTGGTGGCGTCGATTCTGGCGTTCAATTTACCGCTGGCGCAGGCGGCGCAGAAGACCGCGCCCGCCATCGCCGCGGGCAACGCGATTATCCTCAAGCCTTCGACCGAAGCGCCGCTCACGGTGCTGCGACTGGGGCTGCTACTCTACCGCGCGGGCATGCCCCCCGAAGCGCTCAGTATCCTCACGGGCAAGGGCGAGGAGCTGGGACACGCCCTTGCGGCGCACCCGCTTATTCAGACCCTCACCTTCACAGGCAGCCGTGAGGTGGGGCTGAGCCTGCCCGTGTACGCAGGCGCAAAGCGCATCGAGATGGAGCTGGACACCGTCGGGGGACTCGTCGCCGCCGAAACTGCTGACCCGGAGCATGTCGCTGAAGTCATCACCTGTTGCGGATTTATGATGGCAGGGCAATCGCCTTCCTCAATTCAGCATGTGTGGGCGCACGCGCGGATTTTCGACGCGCTCCGCGACGCCCTGCTCCAGCGCGTGGCGGCGCTGCGCTGCGGCGACCCGATGGAGGAAGGCGCCACCCTACCCCCGCTCATCCATCCACACGCGCTGGAGCGCGTGGAACGCTGGGTTCAGGAGGCAATCCAACACGGCGCGAAGGCGCTGACGGGCGCAAAGGCGGAACCACCCTTCTATCTGCCCACCGTACTCACCGAAACGCCCGTCCATACTACGCTCTACAACGAAGCCGTGTTCGGTCCCGTGGTGCTGCTGCACGCTTACGAATCGCCTGCCGAGTTGCTGAATCGGCTGAATCGCTTCTCGATTGGGCTGCGCCTCGCTATCTACACGCGCGACATTGCGGAGGCGTTCGAACTGGCGCGCCACGCCCGCGCCCTCAGCGTGCATGTGAACGACTCCCCCTCCCTGCCGATTGACCCCATCATCCGCGGCGATATGCAGGAGCATCACATGTGCTTTGAGGATATGCTCCAGCGCATCGATCGGCTCAGTCAGGCGAAGTATATCGGCTTCGGACGGATGGCGCTGTTCTGATGGAAACCCTGCTCCAGTGGGATCGCGAGCTGTTTTACGCGCTCAATCACGGACTGAGCCATCCGCTGCTGGATCCCGTGATGTGGCTGATTACGAGTCTGGGGCTGGGGTGGGTGCAGCTGGTAATAGTGTTGGCAGCGTGGGGTGTGTGGGAGTGGAAGCAGAGAATCGCCCTCACCCCCCCAGCCCCCCTCTCCCACGGCGTGGGAGAGGGGGGAGTTAACTCCCCTCTCCCACGCCGTGGGAGAGGGACAGGGGGTGAGGGCGATTCATCGGGCTTCAAGACCATCTTGCTTCCCGCTTTAGTTGCTTTCGTGGGCAGTGGGCTAACCGCGCAGCTCCTCAAACGCGCTCTGCCGCGCCTGCGCCCGTCGAACCTGCCCGACGCGATTGTTGCCCCTGATGAACGCATTTTTCACAACTCGTTTCCGTCGGGGCACACGACGACGGCGTTCGCGCTCGCGTTCTGGGTGTTTCTGCTGACGCGCGGCACGCGCTATCGCCTCTGGGGCTACGGCGCGCTCGTATTGGCGGGGCTGGTGGGGCTGTCGCGCATCTATCGCGGGGTGCATTACCCCTCCGATGTGCTGGCGGGCGCGCTGATTGGCGTTCTGTGGGGCGCGATTGCGTACTTCATTCTGAATGCGCGGCGCGCGCCTGCTCCACCCGTCGCCGAATCACTTCAGGACAGCGCGTCGGCTTCCCCTCGCGATTAATCCACACATGGCGCGTCCAGCCCTCTGCAAGCAGCTGGCGCGTGTCGGCGTTCAGAATCTCGTACTCGAAGCGCATGCTGCTGCCCTTCAGCTCGGTCATCCGAACGCGGGTAATAATCCGGTCGCCATAGCGGGCAGGCGCGCGGTAGCGACAGTACGCTTCCACCACTGCGGCGGGCGTGCCGTCCTTCTCCAGCGCGACATAATCGATGTCATACGCCCGACAGAATGTGCCGCGCGCCGCCTCGAACCACACCAGATAGTTCGCATAGTAGACCACGCCCATCGCGTCGGTCTCGGCGTAGCGCACCTCAAACGGCGCGGTCTCGATCCAAGGGGTGAGCGACTCGTGTTGCATCAGGGAGAAAATATACCTGAACGGGGTATTATCTATGGTGTCCGCGCTTTCTGTCAACGGCGTGCCCATAAGGCTATCAGAAGAGCGATGGACGCATATCACAGAGCGTCATCCTGAAATGGCGACGCTTCAGAATGAGGTG
>Ga0105160_1001027_pt1 | contig 11834 bp, 11 predicted proteins | sample GXS110809BmetaG_FD_89591 | JGI IMG/M metagenome (GOLD analysis project Ga0105160, IMG submission 89591) | Hot spring microbial communities from Gongxiaoshe hot spring, China to study Microbial Dark Matter (Phase II) - GXS 110809B | ecosystem: Environmental > Aquatic > Thermal springs > Hot... | reverse complement strand
TAGAGTCTTGGTTCAGCAAGCTCAAGAGGAGGATAAAACAGTTCAACACATGCTTCCCAACATACAGGCCTAAGGTATCAGAGAAGTGGATAAAGTCATGGATAGCCTTAAGTTGACAGTCCCGTTATACGGTGTCTTGAGCTTCAGAACGTTGTAAAGATGTTTTTATCCTGCCGGTAAGCAAATGGGTTTAGACTGTCGATAGGCCGGACACACCTTTAAAAACTTTCCTAAAACCTGTGTGTATGGTTTATGTTGTAAAAACGGGGACGCCGATTGTTACAACGACTAAAACGGCGGCTCCACTGTGAACGCAGATGAGCTGCACAAAGAGACCTAAAATGAATCGTGTAAGATGTATGTATACGTCATGCTTTTTCGGCTGTGCTTACTGTTTGATGTCCGACGTAATGCCGAGGTTAAAAAGCTTATATCCTATAAGATGCTTTTCCACGGCTTCGGATTTCATGGTTTATATACAATCAAACGGATGAAAACTTGGACCAAATGCCGCTTGTCGCCACGGTCTACCTACGGAAGAAGAAACATTTAAGCGGTAAAACATACCTATACATTCACATCCCCGCCAAAGTCAGCTCAGACAGCCAGTTCATCTTCCGCGAAGGCGACCAGCTGAAAATGACGGTCGAGCCCGCGAAAAACCGCATCATTCTAACGCGTATGAAGAAAAGCGGAAGAAGCAAGAGAAGATAAAGTTTTGCAGCTGCTTGTTCAGCATAAAGTCTGATGCTATGAAAACAGGGCGAAAAACTGTAGGCTTATATATTGAAAAGAAGCTGTCTGAGGCAATGGCTCAGAAGGTTGAGGCTGGTCCTCTTGGAAGGGTTTTTGACGAGTTTGTCAGATGGCTTGTTGAAAGGCTGGAGAGGACGCCGATTGTCACGTTCAGATTTCAGGTTCCCCGTCTTGCCGTAAGCCCGTTCGGCTACTTGGGAACTTTGACCGCCATCGTCTTCCTAATCCTCGGAATAACAGGCGGTTTGTTGATGTTCTACTACCGGCCTGACGTACGTCTGGCCTACGACAGCGTCAAAGAGATCGAGGAAAACATCGAGTTCGGGTTCTTCCTTCGAAACATTCACTACCACGCATCCAACGCCATGGTTTTCCTAGCCATCGCCCATCTCTTCTATCAATACTTCAGCGGCAGGTATAAGGTGAAGAACGAGGTCATCTGGGTGACTGGCATAATCCTTGGGACTGTGACTGTTTTAGAGGCTTTCACAGGCTACGACCTCATACTCAACCAGAGAGCCATGCTGGCGGTCAACATAGCGGTTGGGTTGACGAACTCAGCTCCCTTACTGGGGCCTCAGATGGCGCCGATTCTATTGGGCGGCGGCCTCTACGACCTCATCATCAGGTTCTACGCCCTTCACGTCTTCGTTTTGCCGATGGTGATGTTATTGCTTGTGCTTGTCCATTTCCCGCGTAACCTCGTCTTCGACCCGCCTGTCGTCGCCGGAGTAATAGGAGCCATACTGGTGGCGGGAGGGCTTTATCCCGTTGACCTCGGCCTGAAATACGACCCAACCCGTGCCATCGTCGAGGTTCCCGAATGGTATCTCACGGCAATCTACGCCTTCATCAGGACGGGGTTGGAGAGGTTTACGTCCGGCGCACTGCTACCCCTGCTGTTCATCCTCTTCTTCCTGCTCATCCCCTTCGTCGACAGGTCGAAGAAACTCAGCTGGAGGGAAAGGCCTTTCCTGACAGCCGCCGGTCTTTCAAGCATCGTCCTGATAATAGTCACAACCGTCTGGGGTTTCTACACAACGCCTAGAGTTGACGCCTTTACAGCCGTCTACGTCGAACCCCTCATCTTCTATCCAACACTGCTTTTCCTGATAACGGCAACATTCATAATAAGCTACAAGTACATCGCCCCACCCATGTCAAGTCCCACAAGGCCTGCTCCAAAATCACGGCCCGTCACCATACAGCTTCCCTATGAATGGTCTGTGAGGGTTATCATGGGGCTGCTGGCGGTAATAGGTATTCTCTCGCTGATTGCTTTCCAACAGTATCTTGAGGGGTTGAAGAACCTGTCGCTTTTCAACCTCGGGGTTGTCGTCATGCTCTTCGGCTTGATAGCGCACATGTACAGGCATGCGATGCAGCAGGTCAAATAACCGCCGGCAACGGTAGGAAAAACTCCCCACAACCCTCGCTAAACTCTCTTCCCATGGAAGCCATCTTTAAGAGGGTGTTGTTATAGGTTGTTGGGATGGCTGAGGTTGACAGGCTTGCTAAGGATGTTTTAGCGGGCGATGTTAAAGCCCTCGCCAAAGCCATCAGCATTGTGGAGCTATACTCCGCCGAAGCTGAAGAATTGCTATCCAAGCTTTTCAGACATGTCGGCGGAAAGCCTGTGATAGGTTTTTCAGGCCCGCCCGGTTCCGGCAAAAGCACGTTGATAGGTCGTGTCGTCGAGCATCTGACCGGTAGGGGGTTTAGGGTTGGCGTTCTCGCGATAGACCCTTCAAGCCCTTTCACGGGAGGCGCTGTTCTCGGAGACAGAGTGAGGATGGCCGCCGTTTCATCAAGGCCCGGCGTGTTTATCAGGAGCATGGCTACGAAAGGCGTTAGGGGCAGTGTTGCGGTCAACGTGAGAGCGGTTTTAAGGGTTTTCGACGCCGCCGGGTTTGACTTCATCTTGGTTGAAACGGCTGGAGCGGGACAGGCCGACGTTTCCGTCAACGACGTGGCCGACATCGTCGTCATAGTGGTAACCCCTGACATGGGGGATAGCATTCAAGCCATCAAAGCCGGTCTTCTTGAAGTCGGCGACGTGTACGTCGTCAACAAGGCCGATGACGTTAGAGGCTCCCTAACGGCGGCGATGCTCGAAACCATGTTGAGCCGGAAGAACGCCAAACCCACGGTGCTCAAAACTGTGGCCACACGTGGGGAGGGGGTTGACGTGCTCGCTGAAACTCTTTTGAAGACATGGGAAGACCTCAACGCATCAGGAGAGATAGCGGCCAGGAGAAGGAGGCAAACAGTCGCGGAAGTAATAACCATGATGATGGAGAGCGTTAGAATAGCCGCTGAAAAGCTGGCTTCAAACGAGCAGTTTGCCGCCGAGGTTGAGAAGCTGGTTGCAGCAGGATTAGAGCCTAGAGCCATAGCACGTCTAAAAATCCCCTTGCTCATCAACACGTTCTACAAAACACGCGAACACAACAACATCAAGATTGAAAGATGTGGCAGAGACTGGCAGAGATAAAATAAGGATAATAAACGCCGTCAAATCATATATGGTATGGGCGGCCTATCCGATAGTCTGCGGCGGTTGAGCGAACAACGTCTCCCATACTGGAATGAGAAGATTAGGTTTGTGGATAAACGGCTTCAGGCTTCACCAAGCTTCCATGATGGGTTTCTGCAGAAGCTTGAGAAGAGCGTGGAAGACTGGGTTAAGAGCTATGATGAGGCCGTTGCGGCAGCAGGCGAGAGGAAGAAGGTTTTCAAAACTTCTTCAGGGTTTACTGTCAAGCCGTTGTACACGCCTCTTGACGTTAAATGGCTGGACTACACGCTTGACTTAGGGTTTCCAGGACAGCATCCCTTCACACGGGGGATTTACACGACGATGCACAGGGGTAGGCTTTGGACTATGAGGCAGTTCGCCGGGTTTGGGGCGCCCGAGGACACGAACAAACGCTTCCGTTTCCTGCTGGAGCATGGCGAGACGGGTTTGAGCGTTGCCTTCGACATGCCCACGCTCTACGGCTACGACCCTGACAACCCACGGAGCGAGGGGGAGGTTGGGAAATGCGGCGTCTCCGTAGCCACCGTCAAAGACATGGAGATAGTTTTCCACGGCATACCGTTGGACAAGGTGAGCGTTTCGATGACGATAAACGCTCCAGCCGCTGTCCTGCTGGCCATGCTCATCGTCGTCGCCGAGAAGCAGGGGGTTCCAACACACATGCTCAGCGGAACAACCCAGACAGATATTTTGAAGGAGTTTATAGCTCAGAAGGAGTGGGCTTTCACGCCTGAAGCCCACCTGCGCATCATAAGGGATATGATGGGTTTCTGCATCAAAAACATGCCGCGCTGGCATTTCATAAGCATCAGCGGCTACCATATACGGGAGGCTGGGGCCACGGCGCTGCAGGAGCTTGCCTTCACCCTGATGGATGGATTTACTTACGTAGACCTGGGGGTAAGCTCGGGCATGAACGTTGACAGCTTCGCCCCCCAATTCTCCTTCTTCTTCAACTCAACCATCAACTTCTTCGAGGAGATAGCTAAATTCAGGGCGGCGAGAAAGCTGTGGGCGACCGTGCTGAAGGAGTTCTACGGCGCCGAAAACCCGCGGTCGCTTACGCTACGCTTCCACACACAGACATCCGGAGCGTCCCTCACATGGCAGCAGCCGCTCAACAACATAGTCAGGACAGCCATAGAAGCTTTGGCGGCTGTGCTGGGTGGAACACAGTCCCTGCACACAAACTCCTACGACGAGGCTTGGGCCCTTCCAACGGAGCAGGCTGTCCTCGTAGCGTTGAGAACGCAGCAGATAATCGCCGAGGAGACAGGTGTGGCTGACACCATAGACCCGTTGGCAGGCTCCTACTACGTTGAATGGCTCACAGAACAAATGGTAGAAGGCGCGTTAAAGTATTTCCAGAAGATTGACGAACTTGGCGGAATGCTTGCGGCGATAGAGGCAGGCTACCCACAGCGGGAGATTCATGAAGCAGCCTACAGGACGCAGCTGGCTATCGAGAGCGGTGAAGAGGTCCTAGTCGGCGTCAACAAATACACCATCCCAGAAGAGCAGCCCATCAGATATCTTGCCGTTGACGAAAGCGTTGCCAAAAAGCAGGTTGAAAGGCTTCAGCAGGTGAAGAGGGAAAGGGATAACGAAAGAGTGCGGAAAGCTCTTGAAAATCTACGCAAAGCCTTTGAACGCGAGGACGTGAACGTCATGCCATACATACTAGAAGCCGTAAAAAGCTACGCGTCGTTGGAGGAGATTATGAACGTAGGGCGGGAAGTGTTCGGAACATGGCGTGAACCAGTCATAATCTAAAAACGCTGCCGACATCCCAACCGTTCGAAATCATGTTAGAAAGCTTACCGCATGTCATGTTTGTTTAGCTTCTCCCCCCACCTCTCCCTCTTCACCCTTTCGACGATATGCTCTATGATTGTTTGGAGCGGCGTTCCGGGGCCGAAATTTCCCGAAATCCCCTCTCTTTCCAAGATAGGTTTGTGCTCGGGTGGGATTATCCCCCCTCCCACGACGAGGATGTCCCCAGCACCCCTCTCTTTAAGAAGCCTAGCCACCTTGATGAAGTTAGGGATGTGGTCGGCGTTGTGCAGGCTTAACGCAATAACGTCAACATCCTCCTGAATAGCCGTCTCAACAACCTCCTCAGGGCTTCGCAGTATTCCGCCGTAAACAACCTCTAAGCCCGCGTCCCTGAAGGCTCTGGCGAGGATGAGAAGACCTCTGTCATGGCCGTCCAGCCCGGGCTTCGCCAGCAAAATCCTGATTCTCATGACACCTGATGTCTGCACGCTCATACGTTGATAAATATGCCGCCCCATAGTTAAAGCTTGCTGGAAAAGCTTTCGCCCACATCCAACAAGCTCAGGTTATGGCGTCGACGGTTAGGAAACAGCATCAGCTTTCTGAAACACTGTCGCGAGATAATACTTTGTGGAAAGGTAAAAATTTGTTCAACCATCTAGAGCTTGTTGGATAGCGGGTTTGCTCGACAGAGTAACATCACCTGCTTTGATTGTGTATATGTGTGTTTCGATGTTTTTGAGAGTTTGTTCGACGGCGTTGTCAAGACCAAGCTTAGTCCACTCGTCCTCCACTTCCTCGAAGCTGGCGGCTGTCGCTGGATGTCGCGCAACTATTGAGCAGCAGTCTTTGTAGCTTTTCTGCACCAAATTAGTTATTTCAAACTTGTCTGCTAACTCCACTATGTCGTTTTTCGCGAAGCCTATCAGCGGCCTGAAGACAAGCACATCTGTCGAAGGTCTAACGGCGACTATGTTCGACAGAGTCTGTGAAGCAACTTGTGCAAGGCTGTCGCCCAAAACTATAGCATCATATCCATCTGTCCTAGCTATCTGCTCAGCGGTTTTCAGAATGTATTTCCGGAAGAGAAGAAGCTCGAGACGACTTGGGTTTGTGAGAACGGTCCTGTAGAAGGGTGCGAAGCTTGCCATGTACAGCTTCGTCCTCAATCCATACTCTGTTAGTTTCTCGACGACCTTAGACATCTTTGCTTCCAAAGCTTCTTGCGAAGACCTGTAGCTGTGGATGTGGAGGAAGTCCACCCTGCATCCTCTCCTCATCATCAGTAGGGAGGCGACTGCTGAGTCTATACCGCCTGAGAGAAGGCTGAGAACTGTTCCGCTGCTTCCGACAGGCAGGCCGTCGAAGCCTTTCAACTTTTTTAAGTAAACGTAAGCGTTGTTTCTGGTTATCTCAACGTTCAGCTCAGCCTCTGATTTCCTGTCCGTTTTCACACCCAGCTGTTTTTCCACCAGCCGAGAAAGATGTATTCGGACGTGTTGAGATGTGAAGGGATGCTGTTTGTAAGATCTTTTGACGTCTATTGCTATGGTTGTTGCGTTGGATTCGGCTAGGGTTTTCAGGACTGTTTCACTGATCGCCTCTACCGATGGTTCGCATCTGAAGCCGGCTCCCACATGGCTTACGCCGAAGACCTTTCTAACCCTGTTCATCAAATCGTCTAAAGGCTCGGGCGGGTTGTTTATCACCAAGCGGTTTTCATCTCTAACCACTTTCAAACCCTTGCCCAACACATACCTGATGTTGTCTGCTAGCTTCTTCTCGAAGAAAGATCTTTTCTTTCTCTTCAACGCAATCTCCGAATGATGGATGATTAGAACCTTCTCCATCCCATCCACGGTATGTGAAAACTCTCTAAAATTGTTTTACGGCGGACGGCGGCGATTTGGGGAAAAGGTTTACTTATTGCCAAGGGTTTTACGGCGGGATGCTGGCTTACGTGAAAAGCCGTGAGGTTCTCTGCTCTATTTTGCTTCAGCTCGGTCTAGCGGTTTTTCTAGCCCACGGCTATGATTTTCGCGTGAACTATGTGGCTGGCAGAAACGTTGTATTAGGAAGGTCACCTTACGTGGGAGGGGTTGTTGAAGGCGTGCTTGCAGAAGGATACGGCAGCCATGTTCAGGGCTTGGGTGAGACACCTTTATGGGCCCTATACACAGGCTTAGCGTACTCCCTGTCCTCAAGCAGCCTGTTTTTCTTCAACACATTGTTAAAAATACCCGTCATAGCGGCTAACATCTTTCTCAGCTACCTAGTCATGAAAAGAGGTGGCGACCGATTCTTCTTCCTCTACAACCCCTACCTTCTTTTAGTGAGCTCTGTTTGGGGGAAACCTGACAACATAGCTGTTTTGCTGGCGTTGACTGCTGTGGGCTGCGGCTGGGGTCCTCTGTCAGCGGCTGCTTCGTTGATGGTCAAGCCTTTGGCTTTAGCCATAGCACCCTCTTTCATAGCCCTATGGCGGAGGTCGAGGGACAGAATTCTCTACTGGCTTGCTTCATCGGCTGTAATGTTTTTCACTCCTTTCCTCCTGCTTGGATGGCCTTTGGAAAACGTTGTTTACGGGGTTTTCAACTGGTTTAAACCTGCGGGCGGAATATCGGTGTTTAACTTTGTTGAAGCTGTTTACGGTGTTTCGACGCTTCCCCAATGGCTTGAGCCGCTGTCATATCTTTCAGCCGCGTCCTTGGCTGTTGTGTTGTTATTGGCTGTTAAACATCCGCCTGCAGACGCTGACGGCGTTTTACGCTTAGGTCTTGTTTCAGCCTCGCTCTTCCTCAGCCTTCGACCGTGGGTTTCAGAGCAGAATCTCCTGATCATCCATTCCCTCTTTCTCCTTGTCTGCGGCAGGCTGCCATCCCGTCTGCTCTGGGTCGTTCCCCTCATCTTCGCAGCCGTAAACCTCGCCATACCCCAGCAGCTCTATCTACTAAGGCCCTCGATAGTCGAGGAGCTTACCATCCTCAACCATCCAGCCCGCTACTGGCTCAAGTTCGCCACATCGATTGCATGGCTAACCGTTCTCTGGAATATTTTGATAAGAAAAAAGTTGTGGAAATGGTGGGTTTGAAAGCTTTAGTCATAGGTTTAGCTGCAACACATTTCCTATGGGGGCTATCACTCTTTCTGGAGCCCAGCAGATACATGTTCAAGCCAGTAATTCCGTCTTTGTTCGCCTTAATCCATATGTTTGTCTCGCTGCTTCTGGCCGTAGGCTATGTGAGAGAGGGGGCCGTCGCAGGGTCAACACTCCTAGCCTACTACTGGTTTTTCGTCAAACCCATGGAGCCGATAGCCGAGCCTCAGACCGTTGGCATACTGGCCATCACGCTTGCTTTGCTGTCGCGTCCGCTGTTAAAACCGTACAGCAACATGAGTAGCGGGGTGGAAGATGTTTTGATTCGGCTGGGGCTTGCTTATCCGTTCGTGGAATGGGGTTTAGACGCGTTAAGAAACCCCGTCCACTTCAAATCATACCTCTCGGTAAACCCATTAACACGCAGCCTCATACCCGCAGGCCTTTTAGACCACGCGGTCTTAAGCTTAGCAGCTGTCGAGCTTTCTCTCGCCTTTCTTGTCTTATCGGGATTGTTTAGACGCTGGACTTGCATGATGGTTGTCGCTGTACTGGTCGTGTTCTCTGTGGTTGCCGGATACCCGCTTGCGCTGCCGCAGAACATAGCCCTTGCTTCAGCGGCCTACTCAAGGCTCCGAGTAACGTTTACAAAGGGCTGAAACAGCTTTGCCGAATAAGATGCGCAAACAGTTTATCGACGCCGCTCTTATTCTCACAGCTTTCACGTCGGTTTTTCTACCGCCTGACATAGGGCAGCTACACATCGTGGTGGGCTTCTCTTTCACAGTCATATGCCTTGTGCACGTTTTCACATATCTCAACAGAGCGGTTGTGTATGCGGCTGCTTCTTTTGCAACCGGCCTTGTTTCAGAGCTGTACGGCGTTAATTACGGCATCCCTTTTGGCGCCAAATACCAGTATATCGGAGCTGCTTCAACACCGATGTTGTTTGGAGCCGTGCCCCTAAACATTCCTCTCCTTTGGCTGAGCCTCGGCTATCTTGCGCTCCACCTAGGCCGTTCTTTTACATGCTCGTTCTTGTGGATTCCTCTCTCATCCCTTTTTCTTGTCTTCCTCGACGTCATGCTCGACCCCGTTTTAAACGGTAGGCTTTGGATATGGTTGACGCCCGGCGAATTCTACGGCGTGCCGCTGCTGAACTTCGTGGGATGGTTCGCGGTATCGGCGTTGTTTTACTCGGTATACCACGTCTTAGAGGGCCGGCCTAAGAGCTTGTCTCCAGCAGCCATTGCGGCTTTCGTGCTAATTGCGTTAAACATGGCTTTCGCAAACTTGGTTAACGGGATGTGGCTGGCTACTGCCGTTGGGCTGCCGCCCATTCTCATCGCATCCGCTATGGCTTTAGGGAGACAAGTGTTCCGTCGAAAAAGCGATTCTACAACTGCCCAGTAGTTCAAGCCATCTTCTTGAATTTGTGGTCGGTGTAAAGCTCCCATGGTTTGAGGAAGATGTAGAGCGGGCCAAGCTTTTTCCTCAGCCTAGCCTGCGTCACAGCCTTCCACATACCGTACTTTAGCTTGTCGATGCTGAAATCATGTTTGAAGAGGAGGCGGTGGTCGTAGCCGTGAAGAGGTTTCTCCCACTCCTCGGCCAGCATCCTATCCTTCACCATTTCGTAAAGCTTCGTCCCCGGAAGAGGGTATGGAACGGTCATCGAAAAATAGTCCAACGGCAGGCTTGAGGCAAGCTTGATTGTTTTAAGCATTGTTTCGTTCGTCTCGCCGGGGTATCCTAGTATGAAGAAGCCTCCGACCTTTATCCCCTGCTTGACAGCTGTGTAAACGGCTTTCTTAGACTGCTCAACCGTCAGCTGCTTGTTCATAAGCTTGAGAGTACGGTCGTCGCCTGCCTCGAGGCCGAAAATAACCTTGTGACATCCAGCGCGTTTCATCGCTTTAGCGACTTCGGCATCCATTAGGTCGGCTCTTGCGAGGCACTCCCATAAAACGTCAAGCCTCCGCTCCGTTATTTCCTGGCATAGACGTATGACATGTTTCTTGTTGGCGATGAAAAGCTCGTCAGCGAACCAGATTCTCTCATAACCAAACCTATACCTGATTTCCTCCATTTCATCTACGATGTTTTCAGGGCTTCTGAACCTGTAGAAACGCCCATAGTCTGGCCTCCAGCAAAAATTGCATGAGAAAGGACAGCCACGTGAAGCTATCATCGAAGTCATCGTGTAACCATAGTTTCTTCGATAGTATTGCTTGTAGAGGTCGTTGTCGTAAAGGTCTCTGGCTGGGAAAGGTAGGTTGTCTAAGTTTTTTATCAGGGGCCTTTGCCCTGTGAATATGTGGCTGCCTCCGTTGACCTGAATTGTTAAAACAGTTTTTTTGAAGATGTGTTTTGACAGGTGTAAACCCTTTACCCGCTCAAGCTTCATGCCGTTGTCCAGTTCGTTCATCAGCTCCAGCACGGTTTCCTCGCCCTCGCCTTGAACAACAACGTCAAACACGTCGAGGAACTTCTGGGGGTATGCCGAAGGCATAGGCCCTCCTGCGACAAGAAGCTCAACCCTTTCCCTCAACGCAGAAGCTATCTCTAAAGCAGGCTTCACCATCGAGAGCATGCTGTATATTCCGACAACCCTCGACTGGCAGGCATCCCTCACAACGTCCTCCATCTTCTTGAAAGTGCAGTCGATAACCTTGACTTTGTAACCATGGTGTCGTAGGTATGCTGCGATGTAGCCTATTCCGAGCGGTGGAAACTTGAAAGACTTCGAGCGGCCGTCATCAAAATATGGAAAGATGAGGGTTAAATCATTCAAGCTTCTCGAACACCACGCTGTAGCTGAGCTTGTTTTCGCCAGCTGGAACCTCGAGGCTGACGCCGGCCCAGTCAAGCCTTCTGCCCAAAACCTCCCTACCCACGTAGGCGGTGGCATCGCTTCTTCTGTGGACGGTCATCACAAGCTTTAGGGAAGGCGACACAAGCTCCACGACGCCTTCGCCTAACTTCATCCAAGGCGGTATGGGTTTTCTCACGCCGTCAACCCTCATGTGGGTGAAAAGCCGTCCCGAAAGCTCGTTGGCCACCAGCACACGCATTTTTCTAGGCGTGTTACGGCGTACAGCTATTTCCACTCTACAACCGTTTATCAGATATTCTATGTCCACATGGCCGTATGTTTTGAGACGCAGGTAACGGCTTTTCACACCCGCCAGCGTCCTTCCAGCCATCAGCATGAAGTAGAAAGGCCTCAGCGGCCTGCTTTCTAGGTAGAGAGGAGCTAGAACCGTCCGCAGCTTTTTATAGAGAGGGTCAACGCACGCTGCTGAAAAATATTTCACGGACACGCCGTTGAGCAGTATTTTCCTAGAGGCTCTACTGCCGTCCACCTGCTTTGTTTCCGCGTGGAGAGGGAAGATGGCCCGTTTGCCTAAAATTCCTACAACCCCTCCCAAACCCATCCCCTCACCAACTAAAAATACGCCGTCTAAAACGGGGCCGAGACCGCGTACAACCCCGTCAATCTCGTGGAAAGGGTCTGAGGGGATGTTAAACGTGAAGGAAAGTCCTTCAAACGGTCTATTCATCAGCCGCAGCGTTTTGTGTTGGCAGATAATGTTTTGCCGAAATTTGGGCGGAGTTGTAGAAAGGTTTCACAGCGGTTAATACTAATCGAATCATTGTTACATC
>Ga0105160_1001026_pt1 | contig 11838 bp, 6 predicted proteins | sample GXS110809BmetaG_FD_89591 | JGI IMG/M metagenome (GOLD analysis project Ga0105160, IMG submission 89591) | Hot spring microbial communities from Gongxiaoshe hot spring, China to study Microbial Dark Matter (Phase II) - GXS 110809B | ecosystem: Environmental > Aquatic > Thermal springs > Hot... | reverse complement strand
GGGAGAAAGGGCGTGCGGGCCTGCGGGCTGAGAGCACGCGAGGGGCCGAGTACATGAATTCACGTTGGCGTACCGTCGTGGTGATCCCGGCACTGGTTAGCTTAGGGGCGTTGCTGGGTGGGTTGCTTGGGCCCAGCTTGCCGAGTGCGGCAGCCAGTTCCGGCGAGGACGAAATCAAAGAGAGCCTGCGCGTCTTCGCCAGCGTCTATTCCGCTGTGGAAGAGCACTTTGCCGACCGGGTCGACCCTGATCGCGCCATTTTCAAAGGTGCGATTCCGGGAATGCTTCGGACCTTGGACCCTCACTCCAGCTTTTTTGACCCTCGCGAGTTCCAGCTTTTGAAGGAAGACCAGAAAGGCCATTATTACGGCGTTGGGATGTGGGTAGTAGGGCGCAATGGGAAGACCATTGTGGTCGCCCCGTTCAAGGATTCCCCTGCGTACAAGGCCGGCATCCACCCGGGCGACGTGATCCTCGAAGTCGACGGCAAGAGCACCGAAGGGCTATCGACTACTGAAGTGGCGGACCTGCTGAAGGGCCCCAAAGGCACGGAAGTCGTTGTCAAAGTGCAGCGTGCGGGCCGTAAAGAGCCCCTCGTCTTCCGGATCATCCGCGACGAGATCCCTCGCAAGAGCGTCACCGACGCGTTTTTCATCCGCCCGGGAATCGCCTATATCGACATCGAACAATTTAACGAGAACACCTCGGAGGAGCTGGACGAAGCCCTGAAGAAGTTGGGGGAGCAGAATATCGAGGGGTTGATCCTAGACCTGCGGGACAACCCTGGCGGGTTGCTGAGCGAGGGGGTGGCCGTAGCCGACCGGTTCCTGGAGAAAGGGCAGACGATCGTGATGCACAAGGGGCGGGCCTCACCCGAACGGGTGTACGTAGCCCGCCGAGGCAATGGAGGGCACAAATACCCGATCGTCGTCCTCGTCAATCGTTACTCGGCTTCGGCCGCAGAAATCGTCGCAGGTGCCTTACAGGATCACGACCGAGCGTGGATCCTGGGTGATGACACCTTTGGCAAGGGCCTGGTCCAAACGGTTTACCCCCTGTCCCAAAACACCGGGCTTGCCCTCAGCACGGCGCGCTATTACACGCCAAGCGGCCGCCTGATCCAGCGGGATTATCAAAACCAGTCGTTCTTCGAGTACTACTATCGCAAGACGCCTCCAGGAGAGCGTAAGACAGTCTACATGACCGACAGCGGCCGGACGGTTTACGGCGGCCGCGGCATCACCCCAGACGAAAAATTCTCGGGGCCCGAGCTGAATGAATTCCAGAAGCGCCTGCTCAGGAATTACGCCTTCTCTAACTTCGCAGCCAAGTACTTTGGCACGCACAGCACGAACCTCCCTCAAAACTGGGTGCCGGGTGAGGACGTGATCAACGAGTTCCACCAGTTCCTCCTGGACGAGGGGATCGAGTTTACGGAAGCCGAATTCGCGGAGAACCACCAGTGGGTGCGCGACCAGCTCCGGCGGGAGATGTACATCACCGCCTTCGGTCTGGATGAAGCTCGGCGCTTGGCGATCCAAAACGATCCGGTGGTGCTCAAGGCTATTGAATCGATGGACAAGGCGCGGGAACTGTTACGCCGAAGCCAGGAAGCGCTGGCCGAGCGGCGCAAGCGGTCAAGCGGCGACTAAGCCCTCACGCACCAGCCTCGTTTCGGCTTGATGGGAGCGCGGACGACACCACAAATTGTCGTTCTGGACACGGGGGGGCAATATTGTCATTTGATCGCGCGCAGGGTACGCGAGCTGGGGGTACATTCTCAAGTCCGCCGGGCCTCGGTTGGAGCGGAAGAACTCGCCGGAACAAAGGGCATCATCGTTTCCGGTGGCCCGTCCAGCGTGTACGAGGAGGGTAGCCCCCGCGTTGATCCGCGGATTTTCCAGCTTGGTGTCCCGGTGCTGGGCATCTGCTATGGGATGCAACTGATGACCCAGGAACTGGGAGGGGTGGTTCGGCCGGCACCAAGCGGTGAGTTCGGCCTGGCCGTACTTCACGTCGATGACCCTGACAAGCTACTGGTGGGCCTGGGCCCGCAGGAGCAGGTCTGGATGAGCCATCGCGATGCGGTGGCGCAGCTGCCTCCCGGATTCCGGGTGCTCGCCCACACCGACACTTGCCCGATCGCAGCCATGGCCGACCTGGAACGAGCCCTCTATGGGCTGCAGTTCCACCCCGAGGTCATCCACACCCGGAACGGGCTCCGCATCTTGAAAAATTTCGTCTACGAGATCTGTGGTTGCGCACCCGACTGGGATCCGGCACACCAACTTGAAGAGCTGGAGGAGTCCATCCGTAAACAGGTGGGTGACCGCAACGTGTTATTCTTCTTGAGCGGCGGGGTAGATTCCACTGTAGCCTTCACGCTCACTGCCCGCGCTCTCGGTCCCGGACGCGTGCATGGCGTCTACGTGGATACGGGATTCATGCGCGCCGGTGAAACCGAGTTCGTGCGCGATATCCTGGCGCGCTTCGGCGAGGGCGTTTTCTCGATCGAAGACGAGCGGGAGGAGTTCCTGAGCGCGCTGGCTGGGGTCTACGAGCCAGAGGAAAAGCGGCGGATCATTGGCGAGAAGTTCGTGGAGGTCCAGGAGCGCATCCTGGAACGCGGGCCCTACTTAGGGAGCGAGTGGGTCCTGGGCCAAGGAACGATTTACCCTGACCGCATTGAGTCGGGCGGCACAGCGCATGCCGATGTGATCAAAACGCACCACAATCGCGTGCCGGGGATCCAGCGGCTGATCGAAGAGGGTCGGGTGATTGAACCGCTGGCGGAGTTCTACAAAGACGAAGTCCGAGCGATTGGGCGGGCCCTGGGTTTGCCGGAGGAACTCCTGGGACGCCATCCATTCCCGGGCCCAGGCTTGGCGATCCGCTGCTTGTGCAGCCCCCAAGGGGGCCAGCCGGTACGGCTCGAACAAGGCTGGCTGCTCTCTATACGCTCCGTGGGGGTTCAGGGGGATTCTCGCAGCTACCGTGCGGTCCTGGCCCTGGACGCTCTGGACTGGGCGGACGACCCACGTGCCCAAGCCACGGAACTCATCAACCGCATCCCCGAGATCAACCGGGTCATCGGCTGGGTAGCCGGGCGGGCATTTTTAGACCAGATGGCTGTGCGTCCTGCGACTTTAACCCGCGAGCGCCTGGAACGGCTGAAGGCGGCGGATGCGGTCGTGCGGCGACTCAGTCAAGCCTCTGGTTTTGACCATCAAGTGTGGCAGTTTCCTGTGGTGTTGATTCCACTGGGTACGGAGGAAGCCCCAGATTCTGTAGTCCTGCGCCCAGTGGACTCGCTGGACGGGATGACGGCAGCCGCGGTCCTGATCCCTGCCCCGCTCCGGGAGCAGATGGCTCGTCGCCTCCTGGAAATCCCCGGGATATGCGCCGTCTTCCACGACCTGACGCACAAGCCCCCGGCAACCATTGAGTGGGAGTGAAGGTGGCTGGCTCGCCAACCTCCGCGTGGGCGAACCGTTAGATGCGGTGAAAGCCTTTCAGGATCTCCCGTAACGAATAGCGCAACAAGACTGGCCGCCCGTGGGGACAACTCATGGGGAATTCTGTGCGGGCGAGCTCTTGAATCAACCACTCCATCTGCGCAAACTCAAGCGGTGTGTTCACCTTGATGGCAGCATGACAAGCGATAGAAGCTGCCATTGCCTGCCGCAACATTTCGGTCGAAACGGAACGCAGCTCCTTCTGACTGACCTCGAGGATTTCGTACAGCAACTTTTCCAGATCCCCCGCCGCAACGCCAGCGGGCGCCGACTGCACGGCAATAGCACGAAGCCCGAAGCGCTCTGTGTCGAACCCACTGGCCGCCAGCTCCGCCACGATCCGTTCGTACTCGGCCAGCTGTGCAGGCGTAAGTTCGATCACCAATGGCAGTAGCAATTGCTGTTTCTCCACCCCGCCCGCTTGCATTTGCCGCAGGATGCGCTCAAACAGGACCCGCTCATGTGCGACATGTTGGTCAATGATCCATAAGCCATCCGGCCCGGCAGCGACAATGAAGCTGTCGCGGATCTGGCCGAGTGGTCTCAGTTCTGCCAAGCGGGTCAAGGAAGGGCGCTCTTCGACTTCAGCCACTGGCAACGGACCATGACTGGCGGGTACTGGCAACGGTACTCTCGGAGGAACCGCAGCCGTACGGGCTGTTCCCTGCACGGGCACACCGGAGTCACCGAAGTCCAGGCGGCCCACGGGCGCTGGAGACACCTGTAGAGTCAGCACCGGGAGCTCATTTCTCGCTTCTGTGTCTTGGAGCGTATCGACCACCAGTCGAGCCTGATCCTGGACCGCCCAATCCGAACCCGGACTGCCAGCACCGGTCCAAACATCCGCTTGCAGCTGCTGGCTGAACTCCGAAAACGGTAGCTCCACAGCTGGCTGCGGTGGAATATCCTGGGGCACTTCCACGCGATCCACCCGAATGCTGGTACCTGGGCGTTCGTTGGCCAGAGCAGTCCGCAGCGCGTCCCGCACGAAATCGAACACAAACGAAGGGCGCCGGAAACGCACCTCTATCTTGGCGGGGTGGACGTTGACGTCGACTTCCTCAGGGTCGCAATCCAGAAACAGCAAAGCGAACGGGAACTGCCCAGCTGGGATAACGTTCCGGTAAGCTGCCAACAGCGCCTGGGTTAGCAACTTGTCGCGCACCACACGCCGGTTCACAAACAGGTAAATCGAGTCCCGGTGCGACCTCCGGAAATGGGGTCGGGAGATAAATCCGTAGAGGCAATAACGGCGAACCTGCTCTCCGCCAGCATCCTCAAGAGCGGGCAACTCGACCTCACGCCTGGACAGTTCGACCAGTTCGTCCAGCACCTGGCTGCCAAAAACCTGAAAGACACGCTCGCGAAGCGTAGACACCGGGGCTACATCGAGTAGCACCCGCTGCTCATGGGTCAACAGGAAAGCTTTGCTGGGGTAGGCCAGGCTATAGTGGCTGGCCAAGGCGGCTATATGGGCCAGCTCGGTCTGATCCGAACGGAGGAACTTCCTTCGTGCGGGAACGTTGAAAAACAGGTCACGGACGGTAACGGTGGTGCCGCGTGCCAGGGCCGCTTCTTCGCACCGCAGCAACTTCCCGCCGGCGATTTCGACAAGCGTCCCAACCGGTTCTTCCTCGGCTCGAGTCTCCAAAGTCAAGCGCGAAACAGCTGCGATGGAAGGCAGCGCCTCGCCTCGGAAGCCGAGCGTAGTGATCGCCAGCAGGTCTTTGACATCGCGGAGCTTGCTCGTGGCATGGCGCTCGAACGCCAGCAGCGCATCGTCTCGCATCATGCCGGAGCCGTCGTCGATCACCCGAATTAGCCGACGGCCGCCCGCTTCCACCTCGATGCGAATCGATGTCGCCCCAGCGTCGAGCGCGTTCTCAACAAGCTCCTTAACCACCGAGGCTGGGCGTTCCACGACCTCGCCCGCGGCGATCTTGTTGGCCACCGCATCCGGGAGGATATGGATACGCCCCACTGAGCGTCATTGTACAATCACGCCGCGCTCTTCCAGCAGCTGACCCGTCACGCGCAGCAGGTTGGTCATGTTCCGCCGGTACTGCGCCACTGCGGTCACCAACTGCGATTGCGCTGCAGTCAAAGCATTCTGAGCGTCCAACACGAAGTAAATCGTCGTCACGCCGAGGTCATACTTCTTCTGTTCCGCCTCAACGCGCTTCTGGGAAAATTCCAGCGCCGTCTGGGCCAGCTTGACGCGAGCCTTAGCGCTCTCCAACTGGTTGACTGCGTTGAGTACCTCTAAGCGAATTTGCTGCTCCAGGTTTCGAGCTCGTAATGCATCCAGGCGCTTGCTGATCAGGGCGTCAGCCAGATCCGCAGCTGCACGCCGATCGCGCAGCGGAAGTCTCAGCGTAAGGCTGAACCCATAGGTGGGGTAGTCGAAGCCAAACACCTGGTTGAGAGCGTCCCTCAAACCGCCCGGGATGATTCTCAGGATTTGGCTTTGACCGCCAAACACGTTGCTACGCTCGTAGACGGTGCCGCCCAGCCCTTGAGACGTGTAGCTCATCCCCAGCGACAAATCAGGCCGTAGAGAGTTTTTCGCAACTTCATACTGCAGGTCGTCCAGCCGTAGGCTTTCCAGCTGGGCCTTTAAGTCCGGACGCTTGCGAAATGCGATCTCCACCATTTTTTCGGGATCGACGGTTTCCTCCTCCGCCGGGGGTAACACAGGCTCAGTCAAGACGATCGGCATGTTACGGAAGTCGGGATCCAGGTCCGCACCGATCTGCTGCCGGATCGCATCCAGTGCCTGCGCGTATTGATACCGAGCCTGAGTTAGGAAAATCTCCTGGTTTGCGCGGTTCTGCTCAGGCTGGTAGATGTCCAAGGGGGAGATGGCACCCAGCTCAAGCTCGCGACGGGCCCGCTGCAAGAACGTCTCAGCCAGCTTCAGAGCTTCTTCGGTCACCCGCAAATTCTCCCGAGCTTCGATAGCATTCCAGTAGACGTTCTCGGCCTGAGCAAGCAACCGCATGATCTCGTTCTCCGTCTGGTACCTGGTCGATTTTAAGCGGCTCTCGGCCACTAGATACTGGAGCCGGTTGACGAACCGACCACGATTCCGCAACAAGGGCTGGGTGATCTGAAAGCTCAGCCCCGCTGAGATCGACGGGTTCACCGTGGCGAACATGTTATTCGTCGAGCGCTTATCGCCACTGAACCCGATCGAGTAAGTCGTCCCCGTGTCCAACGTTTGTTGATAGGTAAAGCTGAACGGTTGCGTAAGCTGGCTCAAGGTTTGGGCTCCAGCCAGCACGTCGGCCGTGGGAGTTTGCGTGCGAGTTGAACGGAAGCTGGCCACAAACGTGGGATCAAATGGCGCCAGGGCACGCGTCAGCGCATTCTTCGGGATCTCGAGGCTCAACCGTTGGATCTGGATCTGGGTATTGTTGGCCAAAACCAATTCCAGGTAGGCCCGCAACGACAGCTCCAAGTGCCCGTCCACCACGAAGTCTGCCAGGCGCGCTGGCGGCTTCAACTCCACCCGGGGCAGCGTATTCCCGAAGTGCGTCCGGAAGTAGCTTGGCGTGCCGAAGACCGGCGCATCGAAGTACAGTTGCGCCCGTAGCGGGGCGAACGAGAACAAGCACGCAATAACCCAGTACCGAACTCGCATGGCTCCTCTACTCTTCCTTCAAAACTCCCGGTTATTCGTACCGGATTGCTTCGATCGGATCGAGTCTGGCCGCTTGTACAGCAGGATAGATGCCGAACAACAACCCGATGCCCACCGAAACTCCGAATGCCACGGCTACCGAGGCGATGGTGACCACGGTCGACCAACCCGCCGCCGCAGCAATGATGCGCGATAAGGCAAAGCCAAATCCGATGCCGATCAACCCACCGATGATCGAGATGAGAACAGCTTCCAGCAGGAACTGCCGGATGATATCGATCTGCCGCGCACCGATGGCTCTGCGGATCCCGATCTCACGGGTCCGCTCGAGCACCGTGGCGAGCATGATGTTCATGATGCCGATGCCACCTACCAGCAACGAAATGCCGGCGATACAGATCATGACGATGCTGAAGATAAACTGGGTCCGGCGACGCTGCTCCAATAGTCCTGCAGGGACCGTGATTTGGTAGTCGCCGGCGTTGCGATGCGACGCGGCCAGGATCGCACCCACAATATTGGCCGTTTCGATCGAGTCCGTACCCGGAGCGACACGGATGTAGATGCCATCGATCTCATCCCGCAAGTAGCTCGTGCTGTCTTCGAATCGCCGCATCACCGTGTTCAGCGGCGCGATGATGAGGTTGTTGGCGCTCGAAATCTCCAGGCCCTCCATCTGCGTGTCGGCCGTCGCCTGCGGTGCCAGGACGCCGATCACCTGAAGCCACACATCGTTGACCTTCACATACTTGCCGACCGCATCGCCATATCCAAACAGGTTCACCTTGGCCGTCTGCCCCAGCACGCAGACCGGCGCGGAGTTCCGGTTGTCCTCGTCGTTAAAGAACCGGCCTTCCACCACGGTCAGGTTGTTGATGTGCAAGAACGAGGGCTCTACGCCCACCAGGAACGGCATTTCCTCGGTGGTACGGGGCAGTAGACGCTGGGGCTTGAAGCGCTTTCGCGGGGTCAAGGCTTCGATCCCAGAGACGTTCTCCGCAATCGCGCGCACGTCCCGGAATGTCAACCCCGGTGAGATCGCACGCCGGGCCTGCAGCTCGTTTCGGTCGCGCGCTTCGCGAGCTTCGATGATGATGTTGTTGACGCCCAGCAGATCGATGTAGCTCATCATCTCCCGCTGGGCTCCTGCTGTGATCGAGAGCATGGCCACCACTGCCCCGACCCCGAAAATCATGCCGAGCATGGTCAGCAAGGTCCGGAGCTTGTGCGCGGCCAGGCTGGACAAAGCCATGGCCAGTTCAGGCGTGTATGTCGATAGCGAGAACATGGCTCACACTCACCTCATCAGGCCTGCGCGAGGACCAGGACCGGCACCCATACCAGGGATGGGCGCTGCGCCCGGCGGCCCTGCTGGCGTCTGTTGTTGCTGCTGCCTGCGTTCGCCTGGGCGAGCCGTCGGGTCCGCCAGTGCAATGATCTCACCCTCTTTCAGCCCTTCAGCCACAACCACCGTCGATTCGCTCTGCTTCAAGACCTTGATCTCCCGGGCCTCGAATGTCTCCCCTCGTTTGACATACACCACCGTCCGGTGATCCTTCTGGAAGACGGCCTGGGCCGGGACGTAGATCGCATTCGGGATGCGCTCGACGATGATCTCCACGTCGGCCAGCATGCCTGGGCGCAGCAGGATGTCAAATTGCGAGCTCTCCTCTGGAGGAGGAGGTAACTGGGCCTTGGCTAGCTCCTCATCGGTGAACTCTGCCCGTGCACCGCCGAACTCGCCAAACTCACCCATGCCGAAGAGGCCTCCGAAGCCACCAGGGCGCCCACCCGCCCCAGGGAATCCACCCGCTGCACCAGGGCCAGCGAAGCCAAACGCCGGTGGTCCGCCTTCTGGACCAGGGCCAGCAGGCGCACCTTCAGCACCGGGTCCGCGCCGCTGGAATCCCAAAACAGGCCGAAGTTTCTGGAACAAAGCTCGGCGCTCCTCCTGGCTCATCTGGTCCAGAGACTTGCCCTTCAACTCCTTCTCCAGCAACTCCTTGACCTTGGCCCGACGGTCTTCGGGTACTCGCGATAACAAGCGTTCGATGAACTCTTGGGTACGAGGCCGTTGCGGTTGGGCCTGCTGCTGGCGCTGCCGCGAAGCCAGGATCCGCTCAATTTGTTCAGGCTTCGCCCCGAGAGCGCTCAGTAGCTCGCGCATATCGATCTCGAACGTTACGTCGAACTTCTTGGCAGGATCGTTCGAGTAAGGATCGGCTGTGGCCGTGCCGCTCATCGACTTGACGCGTCCGTGCAGCGGTTTGTCCGGCAGCGCATCCAAACGGATAATCGCCGGCTGGCCGATCTCCAGGTTCGCCCGGTCCAGTTCGCCCACCCGGGCGATCACTTCCATCTCTGACAAGTCCAAAATGTCTACCACAGGCATGCCCGGACGCAACTCATCCCCCTCGCGGATATCCGGCAATTGCATGCCAGAGAAGAAGAAATACGTACGGGCTTGACGGATCGCCACCAGACCGTCCATAGGAGCGAGCAATTTGACCTGCCGGAGTCGCTGGCGCTCCCGTTCGAGTTCCAACTGAGCTCGCCGCCGGTTCTCCCTCAACACAGCCAGCTCGGCTTCACGCTGCTTCCGGCGAGATTCGATATCGCTCTGGAGTTTTTCATAACGCCGCTTGGCCTCCTCCAGGTTCAACAAGTTCTTTTTGGCATCGATCTCCGATACCAACTCATTTCGCTGGACCTCGAGCTCAGCCCGGCGAACGGCGTAACGAGCTTGTAGCAGCTCAACTTCATCCTGCAGCTTCTGGATCGCCAGCTCCGCTTCCGCCCTTTTAATCTGTTCCTCGATCTGCTCCAGCTCGAGTTGCCTCTCTTCCAGGCGCGAGCGCACCTCGGCATCATCGAATTCCGCCACTAGATCCCCGCGGCGCGCGTAAGCGCCCAAAGGAGCCAGGCGCGTCACTTGAACTGTTCCGAACAGGTTCGGAGCGGTAAGCGTGACCGAACGCACAGCGCGGAGCTCGCCACGGGCATGCACCCGCACCACAATATCGCCGCGTCGCACGACCGTCGTGGGAATCTCACGGCGCCGCTCCGGCAATCGCTGGACCAGGCGGTAACCACCCCAACCCAGCAAGCCGACCAGAACCAGCGGAATGGCTCGCAAAAAGATCTTCCTGAGCGTCTTCATCGGTCCGTCCCTCACCCATGCGACTCGACCCAGCAGGCCTGCATCAGAGCTTACGAGCCCGCTTGGCCGCCTCTACAGGGTTCTCCAAGGCCACGATCTCCCCTTCAGACAGGCCTGACAACACGACCAGTTCCCGGTCGTTCCGCTCGCCGACTTTGATGAACCGGAGTCGGAACTGTTCCCCTTGCTGGACATACACCGCGGGAGTCCCCTCGCGGAGGAAGCTCGCCCGCGCGGGAATGATCAGCACATTGGACAGCTTGCGGATGATGATTTCCGCCGAGGCACTCATACCGGGGCGCAGCCGCTCATCGAGCTTGGAAAGCGTGGCCCGCGCGAGGAAGGTCTTCTCTGTGGCCCCCGCACTTGTACCCGTTTGCGCAGTGGCGACGGGGCTGATCCAGTCCAGCTGCGCTGGGAATTCCCGGTCGGGTATCGCGTCGACCCGAACCCGTACTGGCATCCCTACCTGGACTCGCCCCCGATCGACCTCGTCCAAATTGATCTCGACGTGCATCTTGGACAGGTCAGGAATCTCTGCAATCGCCGCCCCCGTCCAAGCCGTGTCGCCTTCTTTGAAAGCCGGGGGTCTGGAACCAAAGGAACCCGAAGCGCGGAAGTTGGGCAGAAGGTGCACGTACCCGTCGATTGGGGCCCGGATAACCATTTGTGACAGGTAACTCTTGATCCGCTCCAGGTCCCGGATAGCCTTTTCCCGCTGCCGCTGCAGACGTTGCAGGTCCGCTTCCTGTGCGACGTCATGAGAGCGGATGATCGTTTTGACCTGATTCAATTCCCCCTCGTAAATCCCCACGTCGATCCGGTATTTCGCCCCCTCGATCGCCGAGATCACCTCGGCCTTACTGGCGTCCAGCTTCGCCCGCTCCAGGTTGTACTGGGCGGTCATGAGATTCATCTCGTCCTGCTCGTCCACGATCTTGTGCTGCGCCAGCAATTGAACGATCTGGCTCTCGATAGTGCGCAATGTGGTCGTCTGTTGGAGCAGGGCCTGCTCCTGAGCTGCACTATCGAACTCCACTACGACGTCGCCCTTGCGCACACGCTGTCCATCGCGTGCCAATCGGACGATTTGGAGGTCGGGGACTTGAGGCGCGGTCAGCACCACCGGGTTACTGCTCTTGACCTCGCCGCGCACGATCACGGAAACTACGAACTCTCCACGCCGAACCCGTGCGACGGGCACCTCCACCGTGGTCTTCCGAGTGGCGCGATACGCCGCAAAGCCTACCAGGCTCACGATGACCGCCGTTATCCCAACAGCCAGAACGCGCCGGAAGGGCGACGGCTTGGGACGCTGGCCAAGTCGCTGAGTGCGGTTTGCTGCTTTCGGTTGCTTCGCCATCGCTCTGCTCACGCCTCACGTAGGGGATTTACTGTGCGATCTTTTCCTGCGGGGGTCTCCTCCGCGCCACCAATTCCCCTGGCCGCAACCCAGACCGGACAACGGCGACCACATGGTTGCGCAAGCCAACACTTACAGGCCGCCGCTCCCAGAGCTC
>Ga0105160_1001024_pt1 | contig 11870 bp, 9 predicted proteins | sample GXS110809BmetaG_FD_89591 | JGI IMG/M metagenome (GOLD analysis project Ga0105160, IMG submission 89591) | Hot spring microbial communities from Gongxiaoshe hot spring, China to study Microbial Dark Matter (Phase II) - GXS 110809B | ecosystem: Environmental > Aquatic > Thermal springs > Hot... | reverse complement strand
GCCACTTTGCCTGTAACTCTTGAATGTGCTGAGCGGGCAGGAATTCGCAGTGAAGTTGGCAGTTTCGTTTTACCTTTAGGAGCAACCATCAACATGGATGGAACTGCGCTTTATGAGGCGGTAGCCGCTTGCTTTGTCGCACAAGCCTACGGGATTCACTTATCGCTTTTTGAACAACTTCTCGTTTTCGTCACAGCCAACCTCGCCGCTATAGGAGCGGCGGGAATACCTGCAGGTGGTTTGGTCACCATGCCCTTTGTTTTTCAGTCTGTCGGGTTACCTGTCAAGGGAATGGCTCTCATCTTACCCATTGACAGGTTCCTTGACATGTTTCGCACGACAGTGAATGTCTTAGGCGACATCGTCGGCTGCGCCGTAGTTCAAAGAATATTTGCCCCTCGTAAGTGACCAAATTTCTTCGTTTGACCATGCATTGACAGCATCAATAGATGGGTTAGAATAATGGTGGTAGTTTATTTTGCCCTCAAGAGGGCGAAAGGAGGGAGTAAACATGACAATGATAGGGCGTCGGGCAACAGTGTCTATTCCTCATCGTGGTGTTTCCACCGTAGGTCGTTCTCTCGTCGGATTTACTCTTATTGAATTGCTGGTAGTGATCGCAATAATTGCGATCCTGGCAGCAATTCTGTTCCCCGTTTTCAGCCAAGCCCGCGAGAAAGCGAGGCAAGCGAACTGCTTGAACAACATGCGACAAATCGGCATGGCTTTTCAACAATACGGACAGGATTACGACGAACGCTTCCCGTGGTTCTATTCCTATCTTTACGCTCTGGGTTTCCGAGCAGTTTACACTCAACCTGACCCTGATTCTTGGGTAACGATGGGCTATTGGTTCAACTTGCTTTACCCTTACACTCGCAACTGGCAGATGTTTATGTGCCCTTCAAAGACAGGGGTGCAAATGACCAGCACGACGCGCCGTCATCCCTTTGCTGGAGCGGAATTAACGCCATTCAACCGCTATCGCGGTTACGGTTTCAATTGGGGACACGCAGCAGGTTGTCAGGGGGCGACGAGGGCGTTGCCTGAATTTGGGGCACCCGCATCAACAATTTTAGTCGGTGACAGCAAACCCAACCCGCCTTGGTGTGCGGGCTGGACCGACCCTCACACTGGGTGTCCAGAAGGAAGCGACCATGCTTCTTGGCAAGACTTGCAATGTGGAGTAGGTAGACACCCGACAGGAGGTCTTTTGGACTTGTTCACAACTGCTTGTTTAGAGGCGACCCAGTGGCATGTTAGTCGCATACACTTGCGAGGTGCCGTTATGACATTTGCCGATGGTCACGCAAAGTGGTATCCAGTGATGTGGGACTGCAGAACTGCTCGGAATGTCTCATGGGATCCAGATGCCAGCATCCCAGGTGGCGGACCACTTTACGACAAGACTCCCGGTCGTGAACTTTGGGGTCACTACACAACCCCTCCAACCCAAACGGGAGGTAGGGGTGTTGGGTGTCCGTAAATCGCTAAGGGGGGAAAGAAAATGTTGCAGAGAGAAGTCCCGATGTGGGTTGCTGTAATTGTGATTGTCGTTGTGGTTCTCGTAGTTGTGGGAATCTATTGGTTGAGACAACCTCGTGCCCGTGAAGGTGCTACTCCCCCTCCAGGGGCACCTATTTTCAAAGCGGGACCTGGGTTAGGTGGCGAGAAACCTGTTGAGATTGAAAAGCCTCAGGGCAAGTAACGAAAGGGGCAATGGCTCAAAAGTCATTGCCCCGTTCCTTTCGTGACAAAGAACTTTATTGGGCAAATTTGCACAGTTCCCATCAATCCCGATGACAATGGCTTCCAATCGGAGGCGCTGAATGGCTGATAGCGGATGTTGACGAAAAAGAATTTTTGCCATTGAATGCCCTTTCTGTCTTTGTGGGCAATTCGGTTAGCCATCAAGTTGGCAACTTCAATCACGAGTTCGTTGCCCTTTTCACGCAAAAGTTTTTGCGGAAAGAGAACCCGAAAGGGCGAAGCAATCAGCGTCCCAAGAAATTCACCGTTCAGCCAAACCTTCGCACTGTAGCAAACTTCGCCCAAGTCAAGCAGCCAACCTTCAGCGTCTCCCTTTGGCACATCAAAAGTGACCCGATAGCAAGCCAAGCCTGAAAAGGCTTTGAGAAGTTCTGGGTCATCGTGTGTCCATTCAGTCCAACTGCTGAGTTGGGAGATAGTTGTCGGCTTGGGCAGTTTTGGTCCACCGTCAATGAATTCAACTTGCCATTTGCCGTCCAATTGAGTTGGCTCTCCCGAAACCACCCAATACAGCCAACTTTGACCTTCAACTTTGTGTCCGACTGTTCTCAAAATGACTGACTGGCGAGGTTCAAGTTGCAAGTAAACTTCCGTCCGTTCGCCCATGTGACGCAAGGCAGCGAGACCGACTTGACAACTCATTGGGTCAAATAAGACGACGGATGATGCTGGCTTTGAAATCGGCACCCAACCTTCAAACCTTTGCCCGCTCAGGTTGACGATGAAGTAAACAAAGCGGTCTTCGGCTTCCTTGTGCCGAACGAATTGCAATCCTAAATCGGTCATTTCTTCGCGCTCAATCTCTGCTGCCTTCATCAACGCTTCAAGGTCATCGCACACGAGTAACTTACCTTGACCAATTTGCGCCAACTTGACATTGTTGCGGAAGTTTTTCAGCGAACCGATTAGCCTATCACGCAAAATTTCAAACTCTTGTCTCCTTCTGTCCAAATCTGCTAAGCCCGGCACATCTTTGGGCAATTCACCGAGGACCAAAACCATTGCACCCTTTTCAATCAGTTCAACGACCCGTTTGAGGGTTTCCGGTTGCATGAAGGTGCATCCTGCGACCAACAAGGCTTTGTATTTGCCCCCGGGGGTTAGGATTGAACCGTTTTCGGCATTCACAATCTCTGCCAGCATCCTGTCCGAAACGAAATCAAAGGTGTAGCCGCGCTCCCATAGGCGCTTTGCCGCTTGTGTGAACTCCGTCAAATTTGCTTCAAGCCATTGTGAGTGAACGGTCAAGAAGTGAAGGTAACCGCGGGTCCCTTCATCCTTTGCCCAAAGGTCAAAAATCGGAAAGTAAACAAGTAGGTCGTTATCGGGTCTGCCCAGTTGCAAAAAGGCTTGACAGCGAGCGATGTATTCGTTGAGAGCGGGGAAGTGTTGCCAAAAGGTATTTGTGGGACCAAAGTGAGTTGAGGCGTAGAAGAGCCAACCCGGCCATTCAGCATCTGAAGGCGAGAAGGGGATGCCGTGATAGAAGATGTGGTTTATGCCGGCAAGGAAGAGCAAGTCAGCCAAAACCTTGATATGTTCTAAAGGCACTCTGAAATGCTCACCAAGCCAAGTCGCAGTCTCGTTGGAGCACAGTTTCTTCCCAGTTACATTTGCAGCCGATGAGGCGAACTTGTTTATCAAGAACAGCGTTTTGGGGTCAACTTGACCGCGTTGAAGAGGTGTCCCCTCAAGGGGTTTCACACCTGCAAGTAAGAGCCAATCGGGACCAAATGTTTCGCTTTCGGGAATGTCTGCAGCGGCGTAAAGGTCAAGCAAATTTCCGGGTGAACCGTGAGCCTCGTAGCGAACGAGCAATCCATGACGGTGTGCCCACTCAACCCAAGGTCGGACAGACTCTTCAAGCATGAGTTCGTCAATGGTTTGGCGAAAGTCTGAACGGACGCGGGAAACGATTTCAGGTTCGTCATCTCCGACAAGCGCAGGCAAATAACGACGCAGGTCATAGCCTCGCCGGCGTTGAAATTGGGCGAAAAAGTCGTCAGTCCAGTTTTCTCCCATGACCTCAAAAGAGTCGTGGTAAACTGCACGCAATTTGGATTTGGTTATTGACCTGAGTTTTGCAAACGCTTTCTCAAAAGGCTCAAGAAAGCGTTCAATTGCTCGCCGCGAGAAAAAGTCAATGACATAACCCTCACCGCCCGGTGCAGCCCTCTTGACCTTCATGCCGTGAAGGACCTGAAAGGCAGCGTAAAGTTTCCATTCGCCGCTTTCCGGCGACCAGTTCAACCGCTTCGTCCTCAAGTCAACGCAATTCGTCAGATCTAAAACTTGCCCACCTTGACCGAAAGCCATCAAAGCATGAAGGATAGCGTTGGGTTGTTCGTGATAGATTGGTTCGTCCAACCTTTCACTTTGCTTGAGCGCGAAAGTGCGAATCAGCAGCCTTTTCGCTGCAAAACTTTCGTCAATCCAAGGACCACCCATGTTCCAGCCTGTGCCCAAAGTCATGTCAACACCGATGTCAAGTCGCTGCCCTTCGTTGAGAGTGTGAGCGAGCATTTCAAGCCATAAATCGCTGAGGTAAGTGATGTATCGGCTTTCGTAGCCTTGTGCGCCGTAAATAGGAATGATGTGAACGCCGCCGAGACCTGCCTGCTTGAAAAGTTGCATGTGGCGGGAGATTTCCTCTTTTGTGACAGCATTTCCAAGCCACCACCAGTAAGTCCATGGGCGACTTTCTTGCCCAATTTGTGGCCATGCAAGTGCATCGTTCTCTTCGGAGTTGGCGAGGGAAAAAATTGTCAAGAGCGGAAATAGGTATGCGACCACACCCACGCTCCGTCCAGAAATGCCACACAACCCCACTACCAACCACAAACCGAGCAAAGTCCCGCTTATCCATCTCCAAACACTCACAACCTTTCACCTCCGACAGAGGTTACCTGCAATTTTGACGCTTCAAGACGAAACTGCGCGTAACCCAGCCTGCAAAAACCGTAAAAATGGCGGCAAAAGGGCGTCAAATTGAACGGTTTTCTAACCTTGACATACGACACCGCTCTGCTATAATTATGAAACGGCTCATATGAAGCGTTTCATATTCGGATGGGAGGGTATGGAATGCCGACTTTGGCTGATGTCGCAAAGCGGGCAGGCGTCGCGTTGTCCACAGTTTCGGCGGTGCTAAACAACCGCCCGGATTGTTTCGTTTCTGAGGAGACCCGCCAACGGATTCTCAAAGCCGCCGAAGAACTTGGTTACCGCCCCAATTACCTCGCCCGCTCCCTCGCGAAAGGCAAAACCGACACCATCGGCTTGGTCATTTACGAAGTTGCAAACCCTTATTTCGCTTGTCTCGCCGATGAGATTGAGAAGGAAGTGCGCCAAGCGGGTTACCAACTTTTGCTTTGCACCAACAGGGACGGAATGGACATAGATGACAGGTCAAACCTTGAGTTGCTCAGCAATCAGCGTGTCGACGGGATTTTACTTTGGGCGAGCAGGTATCCTGCAGAGGGTTACACGGTCCCATTGCCTAAGAAAATCAAATCCCGCATCCCTATAGTTGTGCTTGGCTACCACACAAAAGACGGAACTGACTTTGTGTCAATAGACCGTGCTGCTGGGACTTACCAAGCGACGAAGCACCTTATTGCGCTTGGACATCGCAGAATTGGTTACCTTGCCCCGCCTTGGGGCATGAACCCTGAACATCCGAAGTTGGAAGGCGTTTTGAAGGCATTGCGTGAGGAAGGGCTGCCCGATCCTGTTTTGATCCTCACTGAAGGTCACACCCGACTTGCTGGTCGCTTAGCAGTGCAAAACATCAAAGACAGTAATCCCTTTCCGACAGCCTTGGTTTGCTACAACGACTTAGTTGCCATCGGCGCATATCGTGGGCTCAGGGATTTGGGTTTTTCAGTTCCCGAAGATATTGCTCTGGTCGGATTTGACGGGATTGAGGAGGGTGAATACCTTGATCCACCCTTAACAACGGTCACTGTCCCTGTGGCGGCGTTAAGTCAAATCGCAGTTCACTTTCTCCTGAACCGCATAAGCGGAGAAGCAACAGAGCAGCAAAAGGAGGTGGTTACACCTGAATTGCTTGTGAGAGGTTCATGTGGAGCAAGGACTGAACGAATATTTGCACAGACCTCGCAAACCTTGCAACAAGGAGGGGAGATGAGATGAAGGTAGTGCGGAAAATTTGCCCTGGTTTCACCCTCATTGAATTGCTGGTAGTGATCGCGATAATTGCGATCCTGGCAGCAATTCTGTTCCCTGTGTTCAGCCGTGCTCGCGACAAGGCTCAACAGGCTGCTTGCGTGTCCAACCTTAAGCAGGTCGGGCAGTCGCTCGGGCTTTACATTGATGATTACGACGAGCAGTTTCCCAAGCAACCTTACGAAAATGTTGCTTGTCCAACTGATGTCCTTACGAAGATGCATTGGCGGGCATTCGTGTCTAACCTTCTCTTGACCTACACCAAGAACCGGGAAATCTTCCTTTGCGAGAAGGGACCGAAGCGAGCGGGTTCCAATGCAGCCAACTATGCCTGTTCATTCCCGACACAATATCTCGTCAACATAGCCTTCAACTATGTCATCCTTGACCCGCCCTCTGGGGCTGGACTTACCCCAGGATTTAACGGGCAATTGGCAAGTGTCCAAGAGCCAGCGAGGTTGGCAGTTTGGTGGGACAACTCGTTCATCTGGATTTACAACGGTTCAAGCGTCAGCACCCACCGCTTTTGGAGTCACTTCGTTTCTTTCTATGAAGCAGGTAACTTCCGAGTCCGCGCTGGTTGGTGGTCAACTCACTGGCATAATGGCATGAGCAATTTCGCCTATGCGGATGGACATGTCAAGGCAGGCAAAGTCGGGCAAATGACTTGGTCCAACTTCTTCAATGTCTCGCCTGCCGACCCCCGCTACAACTGGTCGGCTTTGCAGCGCCCATAATGTTTTTTGGGGCGCGAAATCAACGAAAGGAGGGGAAAAGTGATGCTCGTGAAGACGAAGAAAGGGTTCACCCTGATTGAATTGCTCGTTGTGATCGCCATCATCGCCGTGCTGGCAGCAATCTTGTTCCCCGTTTACTCGCGAGTTCGCGAGAAGTCCCGGCAAGCAGCGTGTCAGTCCAACCTTAGGCAAATCGGCACGGCGATGCGAAGTTACATTGAGGACTACTCGCCTTATTTCCCCTACTCAACTGCTGCTAATGTCTGCCCCGATGTTGTTGGGCAAGTGTTCCGTCCCGGCTGGGTTGGAAATGTCTTGCAGCCTTATATGAAAAACATCCAACTCTTCAAGTGCCCGAGCGGGCGAGGGATTTGGGTTAACGATATAACTCCAGACCCCAATGACCCAATGCTCAACGACCCAAACGATTGTCCCCAAGTCGCTTACCGAGTTGACTACTCTTACAACTACCGAGTTTACGGAAGTGACCTTCCGGGCTACGACCCTCTCGGATTTAGGGGCGATTTCAGCAATGTTGAACAACCGGTTAACTTGGCGCTTTTCTGGGACAGTGCTAACCCTTGGATGATGTGGGGCAACACTATCATGCTTTGGACACTTGATGTGACTTGGTTTTTGAACAAGCAATTTGACCGAACTCACTGGCACAACGAGACCAACAACTTCCTGTTTGCCGACGGACATGTCAAGGCGATGAAGTTCACCAATATGACTTGGGGCAACTTCTTCAATTACGCACCAGAAGACGCCCTGTTCAGCCGTCCTATAACCCAAGGTCCATAAGTTAGGGGCGGGGGTGGGGAGGGTCCCTGCCCCCGTTTTATCTCCTTGCAAAGGGGCGGTCACCGTGAGGGGTAGCCTGCAATTCATCACACTTTCGGCAATTGTTCTTTTTTGTAGCCTCTCGCTTCAAACTCGTCAAGTCCCCGCCCGAATTATGGAACGGCTGGGACGCGGGGTCGTGGTAATTCCACTTGACAGTTCTCGCGTCTTTGTGAGTTGGCGAATGTTTGGAACCGACCCTGAAGATATTGCCTTCAACCTTTATCGCAAAGTTGGAAACCAAAAACCCGTTCGCGTGAACAAGTCGCCGCTCTTTGAAACTAACTTCGTTGACGAAAATGTTGACCTGAGTAAACCCATTGCCTACTTCGTTCGCCCAATTCTCAACGGCAAAGAAGGTCCACCAAGTGAAGAATACCGCTTACCTGCTAATTCGCCCCTTCGGCAATACTTGTCCATCAGGCTTAAGCCCCTTGCTGTCCCACCTGAAGTTGACGGAGTTGAAGCGGTTGGAATCGGTGATCTTGACGGTGACGGTGAATACGATTTCGTCGTTTTGCGGCCTCGCGGTCCAAAGGCAGGCTCTCAAGTCTACCCAAGTCCAACAACCTTTCGCTTAGAAGCCTACCTTCGCGACGGAACTTTCCTTTGGCGCATCAATTTGGGCTGGAACATTGAACTTGGACGAACATATGCTCCTTTCCTTGTCTACGACTTGGACTGCGACGGGCGAGCCGAAGTCGTAATTAAAACCTCTGAAGGGACGGTTTTCGCTGACGGGAAGCGCATCGGTGATACCGATGGCGACGGTAAGACAGACTACCGCAACAAATATGGCACGGTCCTTGAAGGACCTGAGTTCCTCTCGGTCATTGATGGCATGACAGGCAAGGGGTTGGCTCGCGCACCTTGGATCGCGAGAGGTCATGTCTCCGATTGGGGCGATAATTACGGTAACCGAGCAAGTGCTAACAAATTGGCAATTGCTTACCTTGACGGCGTTCGTCCAAGCATCATCGTCTTTCGCGGTATATACGCCTTGACAAAAGTTGAAGCGTGGGATTACCGCAATCGCAAACTCATCAAGCGGTGGAGTTGGAGCAACGAGAAATTGCCGAAAGAATGGTGGGGGCAAGGATTTCACTATGTCCGTGTTGGCGATGTTGATGGTGATGGCAAGGACGAGATCGTTCACGGGTGCATGTTGATTGACGACAACGGCAAAGAAGTTTACACAACCAAATTGGGACACGGTGACCATTTCCATTTGGCGGACATAGATCCTGACCGACCGGGTTTGGAAGTTTTCGCCAGCCACGAAGCCCCAATGACTTATGGACGCTTTGGTGTTGAACTTCACTGTGCTCGGACAGGGCAAATACTTTGGGGACCACCAGAACCGACAACGGGCGATGTTGGGCGAGCCGTCCCCGCCGACATTGACCCTCGTTATCGCGGTTACGAATGCTGGGGAGTTGGCGGTGGCGCTCGTTGGCTTTTCTCTGCAAAAGGCGAAGCAATCTTCTCGTGGCCGGAATATCAGTTGCCTCCTTGCAACCTCGCAATTTGGTGGGATGGAGATTTGTTGAGAGAGTTGTTGGACATCCATCGTAATAGAGGCGTCGCCGTGATTGAAAAATGGGATTGGAACGAAAGGCGAACGAAAAATTTGCTCACTGCTCCGGCACAGGGCGCATACAACGCACCGCTGGCTTATGCGGACACTATCGGTGATTGGCGGGAGGAACTCATCACATATGCTGACGGCGAAATCCGCATCTACACGACAACCATCCCAACTCGCTATCGCTTCCGAACTTTAATGCATGACCCGCTTTACCGGCTTGATGTTGCAGCACAAACTGGCGCTCGCATGAAAGTGCCCCATGTAAGTTTCTACCTCGGCGAGGGGATGGAGTTCCCTCCGCCGAAACCCAACATCGCATATCCAAGTGCCACAGCGTTAAGATGAATGTTGACCATAGCGATGCATTGAGTTTTGTGCGGTGAACGCCCATGAAAGAACAACAAACATTCATCCCAACGCTGCCTTGGATTGACGATGAGGGAAGTTGGGAAGGAATCGCCCAAATCATTGAGCGGAACATATTGCCCCAATTGGACATTGTTGGTAGCAGCCTTTTCATTCCGAGCCTTCAGCCAATACCGCCGAAGGTAACTATCTTGCCAATTGAGGGAATGCTCTCAAAACCTTGGCGAAATCCTTACCCCCTTTTCACCTATGTCGTCTCAGGCAATAGCCAGATGATTTTCAACGGTCAATGGCTCAACTTGCCTGCAGGGCGAGGTGTGTTTATTCCAGCCAATACCCCTTATGTCGCTCATGTGTCTCTGGGCGAACAAGTATCTCCCTGCGATGTCCTGTCCGTCAGCGTTTTCACCTTTGGGGCGCTTGTCCATCGGTGCCGTTTGACCCCGAAAGTCCACTATAAAAGCAACCACTACGCGATCCTCAATCCAAGCCTTTGGGATTTGTGTTGCATGTGGATGGAATTGCTTTTAAATCCATCGGCACATCGCTTGGCAAGTAAGGGCTTGCTCCTCGCCTTCTTCAGCCTGCTGCTTCAAACGAACGCATTGCCCTTCCAAGCCCAACTTGACAATTTGTTCCCTTCGCAATGGCAAAGTCTGCCATTGCCTTTACAAAGGGCGTTAAAATGGCTCCACCACGCTTTTGAACGCCCGTTTCACCTTGCTCGCTTAGCCCGATACTGTGGCGTTAGCCCAGCATACCTTTGCCGTCTCTTTCGCAACTACTTGAACACGACCCCTGTCGGATACCTGACCCGTTTAAGGCTTCACTTGGCAAAACAACTCTTGGAAACAACCGATTTAAGCCTTGCCGATATCGCCTTTCTCGTTGGTTACCACCATCCCACTTACTTCATCCGCCAATTCCGCCGACTGTATGGTCAACCGCCATCTCAGGTTAGGGCACAAGTTAGGGAAAGGAAACGACCGCGCCGCGCCATTCCTATCAGTTCACGACCGTCACTTTGAGGTCAAAATTGTTCAACTTTTGTCACGATTGTGTCTTGCACTGAGGCGAAAATGCATGGTAAAAATTCATTGAAGCGCAAAAATCCCGCATGGGGAGGGATGAAAGATGAAGCAGCATCGCAGAAAACAGATTCGTGTCGGTTTCACGCTCATTGAGTTGCTCGTGGTGATAGCCATAATCGCCATTCTGGCTGCAATCTTGTTCCCCGTGTTCAGCCACGCCCGTGAGAAAGCCCGCCAGACAACTTGCATGTCCAACCAAAAGCAAATTGGATTGGGTTACCAGCAATATGTCCAAGACTACGATGAGGTTTTCCCTCCAGCCGACTACAACACTCCTACCCCTTCAGGGATTGTCCGCATCAACTGGCAGAACCTCGTTGAGCCTTACATTCGTGCTGGGGCAACTGCGGCGAACTTGCAAAACTTGAAGAGCGACCCTCGCTCCGTTTTCGTTTGCCCAAGCCACGCCAAACCTGCTGAAGACCCTCAATTTGAAGCAGCAAGGGGTCCTGCAGGTTCACGACCTTTGTTCAGTTACGGACCAAACGGTTACATTTGTCCACGAGGTCGTGCAACCAGCCCAACAGACCCAAGCACTATGGTCTTCTACTCCCTTGCTCGCATTGGTTCGCCCGCAAGCGCAGTTTTGGTTGCACCCCAATATGGTTTGGTCGCTGAGGTTATTGGTCGCGATGACCGATACCATCCAACCAACTACACTTCTGAGCCAAACTACATGCATGGTCGTCGTCGCCACTTTGTCGGAGAAAATCACACTCATGTTGATGGGCATGTGAAGTGGTATAAAGCGCCTCCAGAATACTGGCAGCAGAGCCTCATGGGTGTTTGTTGGCAATCTCCAAGACGCGGTGCACAATACGCTAACTGCAGCGCTTGGTTCTATGCTCCTGAAGACTGAAACTTGTTGACGAATTGAAAGGCTTTCGGCAAAATTGGAGCGGTTGGGTAGGTTGGTTGCTTGTTCATGTGGGGGGTTGTTTGGCTTTGATGAAAGCCCAAAATTCTGCGACAGTTTTGCCATTAACGGTCGCCGCTCCACCCACTAAAAGAGTTCGTTTTTTCGCTATAGGCTTGGCATTGTTTTTGGTTGCAGCCTTTACCGCTGCCAGCGGTTGGGCGTCGCTGACGAAATTCGAAATCATGGGCACCGGATATTTGCCTCGCAGTGTTCTTCCTCTTTTCCTGCTTATTGTCCTGATCAATGCTGGTTTGAAATTTCTGCTCCCATCGCTGGCTTTATCCCGAGCCGAATTGCTGTTCGTTTTTGCAATCCTCAGTGCCATCGCCGCTGTCTCAGGACAAGAATATGCAAACCACTTTTACTTG
>Ga0105160_1001023_pt1 | contig 11900 bp, 9 predicted proteins | sample GXS110809BmetaG_FD_89591 | JGI IMG/M metagenome (GOLD analysis project Ga0105160, IMG submission 89591) | Hot spring microbial communities from Gongxiaoshe hot spring, China to study Microbial Dark Matter (Phase II) - GXS 110809B | ecosystem: Environmental > Aquatic > Thermal springs > Hot... | reverse complement strand
TGGTGGGAGAGCCCTCCGGGTGGGAGGGGATCACGGTGGGTTACAGGGGCAGCGCCCTCATCAGGATAACCTCCTCCGTCCAGGGCATCCACCCCTCCGTGGACGAGGAGTCCTCGGCCCACAGGGTCTTCGAGGTCTACGGGGAGATGCGAAGGATCGTGGAGGGATTCGAAAGGGGCGATGGCCCCTTCAGCTCCCCGAACCTGAGGCTTTTGAGGGTGAACACCCGCGAGGACGGCATGGGGGATTTGACCTCGGCGGAGCTGAACCTGAGGATACCCCCATCCATGCCCTTCGAGGCCTTCTGGCTGGGGGTCCTGGAGGCCTCGAGGCGAAGCTCGGCCCTCGCCGAGCTCCTGGACTTCTCCCCCCCGGTGGTCCACGACAGGAACAGCTTCCTGGCCAAGACCCTGAGGACCTGCATCAGGGAGAGGGGCGGTAGGCCGAGGATGCTCCTCAAAGGGGGCACCTCTGACATGAACGTCCTCTCGACGGGATGGAGGTGCCCCATGGTCGCCTACGGGCCCGGGGACAGCTCCCTCGACCACACGCCCCAGGAGAGGATCTCCCTGGAGGAATACCTTCGCTCCATCGAGGTCCTGAGGGCCTTTCTCGAGGCGATCCAAGGAGGTGAAAACCCTTGAGGGACGAGATCTCGAGCAAGATGCCGGAGATAGACCTTATAAGCGACGAAGGGCTGCGCCAGGGGGTGATCTCGGCCATAGAGCGATGCCTGCGCTTTTGCGGACTTGGGCCGGAGGCCCTGGAGAGGTTCCCCTTCACCTTGAGCGAAGGCGGAGACAGGGTCAGCCTCCTCGCCCACACCCGCGCGGTGGCGAGGGTTTGTCATGCCGCCGCCTCGGCCTTCAACGAGTGCGTCGACGCCGAACTCAGGCTGAACCTGGACCTGCTGTTGGCCGGGGCCCTACTGCACGACCTGGGGAAGCTGGTCGAGTTCGCGCCCGCGGGGGAGGGCGCCTTCGAGGTCTCCGAGATGGGCAGGGCCATGAGGCATCCCTTCTGGAGCGCCCACTTCTGCCTGGAGGCCGGGCTACCCATGGAGGTGGTGCACCTGGTGGGATCCCACTCCCACGAGGGCGAGGGCAGAAGGGCCAGCGCCGAGGCGATCTTCCTCCACAAGGTGGACTTCATGGTCTACGAGGCCACGTTGAAGAAGCTGGAGGGATAGGTTCAGATGGGCATGACGACCGTGGAGAAGATAGTCTCCTATAAGGTCGGAAGGCGGGTCGAGGTCGGCGAGGCGGTGTGGCTGGAGGTGGACCTGGTCGTGGCCCGGGACTTCGGAGGACCCAACGCCGTGAAGACCTTCGAGGAGGCGGGGGCGCCGATGAAGCACCCGGAAAGGGTCGCCTTCACCTTTGACCTGGAGGCCCCCGCCAGGAGCGAGGCCTACGCGCAAAACCACAAGGCGCTGAGGGATTTCTGCAAGAAGCACGGCGTCGAGAAGCTGCTGGACGTGAACCGCGGGGTGGGCCAGCACGCCCTGCTGGAGTCCGGGCTCGTGGCCCCAGGGGACGTCGTCCTGGGGACCGACTCCCACATGAACCTGCTCGGAGCGGTGGGGGCTTTGGCCCTGGGCGTTGGAGACACCGACGTGGCGGCGGCCTGGATCTGCGGCGGGAGCTGGATAAAGGTCCCCCCCACCGCCAAGTTGGTCCTGGAGGGATCGCTGCGGGAGGGGACGACAGCCAAGGACCTGGCCCTGACGCTCCTCTCCAAGATGGGCGACGATCTCATGGGCATGGCCGTGGAGCTCCACGGAACGGGGGCCGAGGGTCTATCCATGAGCGGCAGGATAACCCTCTGCTCCATGGCCACCGAGATGGGGTCCGAGATAGCGTTTGGACCGCTGGACGAGGGGCTATCGCGTTTTCTGGAGGAGATGGGCCTGGGCGGCGATGCCACTTCCAAGGCGGCGAAGCTCAGGCCCGATCCGGAGGCGAAGTATCAGCTCGAGGAGACGGTGCGCCTGGAGGAGCTATGCCCCATGATCGCCATGCCGGGATCCCCACGCCATGCGGTCCCGGTCGAGGTCGTGGAGGGAACCCCCATCGACCAGGTGCACATAGGGAGCTGCACCAACGGGTCCTTCGAGGACATAAGGGCGGCCCATCAACTGCTCCTCCGGGGTGGGGGGAGGATAAAGCCGGGCCTCAGGTGCATCGTCACACCGGCCACCCTCGGGGTAGCCCTCAGGATGGCGGAGTCCGGCATCACCGCCGACCTCATAAGGGGAGGCGTCGTGGTGACGAACCCCTCCTGCTCCCTCTGCACCGCCCGCCACTTCGGCGTCCTAGCCTCCGGCGAGAGGTGCATCTCCACCTCGAACCGCAACTTCGACGGCAAGGTCGGCAGGGGCGCCGAGGTCTTCCTGGCAAGCCCCCTGACCGCAATGGCCAGCGCCATCACGGGAGAGATAACCGATCCCAGGAAGTTCTTGAGGAGGTGAGGCCGATGGACCGCGTGCTGGAGGGCAAGGCGTTCGTCTTGGGGGACGACGTGGACACGGACCTGCTCTACCACAACAGATACCTCCACCTCATCAGGCCCGAGGAGATGGCGGATCACCTCCTGGAGGAGCACCCCAAGGCCAGTTATCTTCGGGAAATCAGGGGGGACGACCTGATAATGGTGGGCGGCAAGAACTTCGGCTGCGGCTCCTCCCGGGAGCACGCGCCGAAGGCCATGAGGGCCTTCGGCTTCAAGGCCGTGCTCGCCCTCTCCTTCTCCAGGATTTTCCACAGGAACGCCTTCAACTGCGCCCTGCCCGCCCTTCAGCTGCTGGAGGAGGTGGAAGTCCAAGACGGCGATCTCCTGAGGCTCCACCTGGACGAGGCCTGGCTTGAGAACGCGAGGACCGGAGAGCTGTTCCGGGTGAAGCCCATGGAGCCCCTCGAGGAGGAGATCCTGAGGGCAGGAGGGCTCATCCCCTTCGTTCTCAGGGGGGGTGTCGCGCGTTGGGCCCCATGACCTTCGCGGAAAAGGTCTTCTCCTCCAAGGTGGGGAGGGAGGTGCGCGCCGGGGAGGTGGTGGTGGCAGAGCCAGACCTCTGCGTGAGCCACGACAACAGCGCCTACATATGGAGATCCTTCCTGGAGATGGGAGCCAGCAAGATAGCCCATCCGGAGAGGATCGCCATCTTCCTGGATCACGCGGTCCCCGCGCCCACCCCCGAACACGCCGAGAACCACAGGACCATCAGGGAGCTCGTCAGATCCCAGGGGATAGAGCTCTTCTTCGACGTGGACTCCCGAGGGGGCGTGTGCCACCAGGTGGTGTGCGAGCTGGCCCTCGCCGGTCCCGGAGACCTCGTGGTGGGAGCCGACTCCCACACCACCACCGCCGGTGCTCTGGGGGCCTTCGCCGCCGGCGTGGGTAGGACGGAGATGGCCTCCATCTGGGCGACCGGCCACACCTGGTTCCTGGTCCCGGAAAGCCTGAGGGTGGAGCTGAAGGGCTCCTTCGTCGACGAGATGGTTGGTGCCAAAGACCTGGCGCTGCGCATAGCCTCCGAGTTGGGCCCAGACGGGGCCGATTACCTCTCCGTCGAGTTCGACGGGGAGGGGTTGAGGGGGCTCAGCATCTCCGACAGGATGACCCTCTGCAACATGGGGGCGGAGGTGGGTGCCAAGTCCTGCAGCTGCAGGCCCGACGAAAGGCTAAGGGAGCACCTCTCATCGAGGGGCAAGGGCTTCGAGCCCCTGTGGTCGGACGAGGGGGCTTCGTACGTCGGACGCTTGACCTACCGGCTGGAGGAGATAGAGCCCATGGTGGCCCTACCGGAAAGCCCCAGCGACGCAGTGCCCGTGAGGGAAGCGGAGGGCATGCCGATAGACCAGGTCCTCATAGGGAGCTGCACCAACGGCAGGGTGGAGGACCTGGAGGTGGCGGCCAGGTTGCTCTCGGGAAGGAGGGTATCCTGCAGGGTGCTGGTGATACCAGCCTCCTGGGGGGTGTACAGGGAAGCCCTCAGGAGGGGGATACTGGAAGCGCTGGTGGACGCCGGATGCGTGGTATGCCCCCCGGGCTGTGGCCCGTGCATGGGGAACCACATGGGGGTCCTGGCCGAGGGGGAGGTCTGCCTCTCCACCTCCAACAGGAACTTCAGGGGGAGGATGGGGAACCCAAAGGCCAAGGTCCTGCTGTCCAGCCCCGCTACCGCAGCGGCCTCGGCTATAGCGGGGTATCTCGTGGATCCCAGGTCGAAGAGGAGGTGAGGGAGGCCCTTGAAGCTCGACAGGATAAGGGGGAAGGCCCTGATCTACGGCGACCACGTGAACACCGACGTGATATTCCCCGGCAAGTACACCTACACGGTCAAGGACCCATCCGAGATGGCCTCGCACGCCATGGAGGACCTGGACCCTAACTTCCCCTCCAGGGCCAGGGAGGGCGCGGTGCTCCTGGTCGGCAAGAACTTCGGATGCGGCTCCTCCAGGGAGCAAGCGGTCCTGTGCCTGAAGGAGGCCGGCGTGAGGGCGATCCTGGCCCGCTCCTTCGCGAGGATCTACTACCGAAACGCCATAAACCTGGGTCTGCCGGCGATAAAGCTGGACTGGCCGGAGGATTTCGCCCTCGAAGGGGACGAGATCTCGATAGACCTGGAGATGGGGGTGGCGGAGAACCTGAGCAGGGGGGGCTTCCTCTCCTTCCCGCCCTTCCCAGCTCACCTCCGGGAGATCCTGGAGGCGGGAGGCCTCGTGCCGTACACCAGGAGGAAGGTGGTGGGTAGGACGTGAAGACCGTGGTCTACATACCAGGGGATCACTCCGGGCTGGACATGATGGAGGCCTGCATGCTGGTGATGGAGGAGCTGAACCCCCCCATCAGGTGGGTCAGGGCCGAGGCTGGGCTATCGGCCTGGGAGAGGTGGGGGGACACGGTGCCCCCCCAGACCTGGGAGGCTTTAAGGGAGAGCGACGCCTGTCTCTTCGGGGCCGTCACCAGCGTGCCCGGCGTCAAGGGCTTCAGGTCCGCCATAGTTCAGATAAGGCAGGCCTTCGACCTCTACGTGAACCTGAGGCCCTTCAAGACCCTTCCGGGGGTCAAAAGCCCCTTGGGGAAGGAGATAGACCTGGTGTTGTTCCGGGAGAACACGGAGGACCTCTACGTGGGCATCGAGAGGAGGGGGCTGGAGCCGAAGGTCCTGGAGGCTTTCCCGGAGCTGTCGAGGTTCGCGGGCCAGGAGGTGGCCATATCGCTCAAGGTCGTCACCGAGAGGGGCTCCAGGAGGATAGCCGAGGCGGCTTTGGACTACGCCCTCAGGCATGGGAGGAGGAGCGTGACGGTGGTGGAGAAGCCAAACGTGTGCAGGGCCACCGGGGGTATGTTCGTGGAGGTGGCCAGGTCCGTCCTGGAGGGAAGGATAGAGTACAGGGTGGAGAACGTCGACGCCACGGCCATGTGGCTGATAAAGGCCCCCGAGAGCTACGACGTGATACTCACCACCAACGCCTTCGGCGACGTGCTATCGGACGAGTGCGCCCAGCTGGTGGGGGGTCTGGGGGTATGCGGCTCGGCCAACCTGGGCGACTCCTGGGCCCTCTTCGAGCCCGCGGGAGGGTCGGTGCCCAAGCACGCGGGCAAGTACCTGGTGAACCCCACGGGCATGCTGATCTCGGCCGCCATGATGCTCCATCACCTGGGGATGGAGGGACACGCCGGGAGGCTAGAGAGGGCCCTGGCTTCGGTGCTGGAGGAGGGGATCTACCTGACCTACGACCTCAAGCCCGAGGGGTTCGTGTCCACCATGAGGATGGCCGAGGCCGTGGCGGAGAGGCTGTGAGGGGTCGAGGTGGGTACCCCCCCTGCGGCGAGGCGTTCGTCCGCCCCTCTATCTGGGCTGCCTGAGTATCCGCTTGTCCCCCACCCTCTTGGTGAACCCCAGGGAGTCCAGGTGCTCTAAAAGGGGTATTATGTGCTTCCTGGAGATGCCCAGGACGTCCCTCACCACGGCGGGGGTTATCTCCCCCCTCTCGCCGAAGGCCCTGCTCAACCTCGCCTTGGCCTCCTCCAGGGTGGAGGTCAGGTAGACGAAGTGGCCCACCCAGGCGACCTCCCCGGACTCAGCCATCACGTCGAGCGCCCTGTTCAGCAGTTGCGCTTCCAGGGAGAGCTCCGAGGCGATCTCCTCCCTGGTCGGCGCGGCAAAGCCCCTGGCGGCGAGGTGGCCCCTCACCAGATCGACGGCCCTAGAGAGGTCCTCCCCCAAGCTGGACCTGAAGCCCGGCAACGCCACCTTGCCGCCGAGGACCTCCACGAAGCCCCTCTCCCAGAGCAGCTGAACTATGGCTCTGCCGTAGCCCTTGAGCCCAGCGGGAGATGCCCTGGAGATCAGCTCCTCCTGGGGCATGCCCTGCTTGTGCGGGTTCTCCCGGTGAAACTGGGCCAAAGCCTCCCTCGCCCTGCCCCCCATCTCCTCGACGAAGGCCCTGGAGAGCAGAAGTTCCCCCTCCAGCACGGCGCCGCCGTGGGCCAGGACGGCCTCCTTGAGCCTTAAGCCGCCCTCCCCCAGCAAAGACCAGGCCTGAGCCCTCCTCACCAGCCCGGGGAGGTCGGCCCAGCCCATCAGATCCAGAAGCCTGACGGCCCTCTCCTCCGGAGAGGAGGCCTCGAGGTAGAGCTTGAGGAAGGAGGAGTAGTGAGCCCTCCTCCTCCCCTTAGCCCTCTCCGGGTAGGCGTATATCACCTCGCCCCCTCCCAAGGTGACGCTGGGAGAGTAGCTCCTCAGTATGAACCTGCTTCCTCCCTCCACCACCACCGGCTCCTCGCACGCTATCTGGCAAAGGGCCCTCTCACCCCCCGAGACCTCCTCCGACTCCAGCAGGTAGACCCTGCAGAGGATCTCGGCGGTGCCCACGTGCAGCCTGAGCCTCTCGAAGTGCCTCACCCTCAGCCCTTCCGGCTGTCTGAGCACCGAGAGCCTGGCGTCGAAGAGGGAGGTGGGCTCGTAGAAGCCCTCGTCCGCCAGCCAGGTGCCCCGTCCCACCTCGTCCAGGGACAAGTCCGATAGGTTCAAAGCCACCCTCTGCCCGGCCATGGCCAACTCCACTCGCTCGCCGTGGACGTTCAGGTTCCTCACCCTCGTCGACTTGCCCTGCGGCAGGACCGAAAGCCTCTGCCCCACCCTGACCTGTCCCCTGTAGGCCGTGCCAGTGGCTATCACCCCGAAGCCCTGCTTGAGGAAGGCCCTGTCGACGGCCAGGAGGAAAGGGCCCTCCGCCTCCTTGGGCCTGACCCTCCCTATCCTCTCGTCCATGAGGCGAAGGAGCTCTTCGAGGCCTTCGCCGGTGGCCGAGGAGACCTCCACCACCGGGGCCCCCTCCAGGAAGGTACCCCTCACCAGGGCCTCTATCTCCTCCCTCAATAGGGCCCTCAGGTCCTCATCGGGGCAAAGATCCACCTTGGTCACCACCACGAGCCCGTCCTTGACGCCCAGGAGGTCCAGTATCCCCAAATGCTCCACCGTCTGGGGCATCACCCCCTCGTCGGCGGCGACGACCAGCAGCACGAAGTCCACCCCCACGGCGCCGGCGACCATGTTCTTGACGAAGCGCTCGTGCCCAGGGACGTCTATCACCCCCACCAGGGCCCCGCTCGGGAGCCTCAAGGGGGCGAACCCCAGGTCTATGGTTATGCCCCTCTCCTTCTCCTCGGGAAGCCTGTCGCAGTCCACCCCGGTGAGGGCTTTTATCAGGGACGTCTTGCCGTGATCTATGTGGCCTGCGGTCCCCACTATCACCCTGCGGAAAGACACTCCCTGATCACCCCTCCCAGGAGATCCAGCTCCTCGTCCGACACCGTCCTCATGTGGAGCACCACCCTATCGCCCTCCAACACGCCGATCACGGGGACCTTACCCTCGACCCTGAGCCTCCTGGAGACCTCCTCGGCGGAGAGGGATGGTGAGCTCAAGGCCACCCCGACGTCGGGCAGCCTGGAGAGCGGGAAGGCGCCGCCCCCTGTGGTGGCGAAGCAGTCGATCAGCTCGGCCTTCAACCCCTCCACCCCGGATATCAGGTCCAGAAGCCTGAGGGCCCTGGCCCTCAGGACCTCCACCTCCTCCGACAGCATGCGCAGGGCTGGTATCTCCCTCCACCTGCCCTGTAGGTACATGGAAAGGGTCGCCTCCGCAGCGGCCAGGGCCATCTTGTCCGGCCTCACGGCCCTCACGAAGGGATGCTTCCTCATCGAGTCCACCAGGTCCTTCCTCCCGGCTATGTAGCCCATCTGTGGGCCCCCCAGCATCTTGTCGCCCGAGAAGGTGACCAGGTCCACCCCCTCCTCCAGGCAATCCCCCACGCGGGGCTCGTCGCGAAGCCCATAGGGGCTCAGGTCCACGAGCAGGCCGCTACCCAGGTCCTCTATCAGGAAGACCCCCCTGGACCTGGCCAGGGCAGAGAGCTCCCGGCGGGAGACGGAGGAGACGAAGCCCATAACCCTGAAGTTGCTGGTGTGGACCTTCATTATGGCGGCGGTGTTGGGGCCTATGGCCATCTCGTAGTCGAAGAGGTGGGTCCTGTTGGTGGTCCCCACCTCCACCAGACGGGCGCCCGAGAACCTCATCACGTCCGGTATCCTGAAGGAGCCCCCTATCTCCACCAGCTCGCCCCTGGAGACCACGACCTCCTTCCCGCAGGCCAGGGCGCTAAGGACCAGGAGCACAGCGGCGGCGTTGTTGTTGACCGCCAGCGCCGCCTCGGCCCCCGTAAGGGCGCATATCAGGTCCTCTATGTGGTCGTTCCTGTGCCCCCTATCCCCCCTCACCAGGTCGTACTCCAGGTTACAGTATCCGCAGGATACCTCCTCCACCGCCTCGACTGCTTGCCTCGCCAGGGGGGCTCTCCCCAGGTTGGTGTGGAGGACTACGCCGGTCGCGTTTATCACCTTTCTGCTCCTCCGAAGCACGAGCTCGCGAAGCCTGCTTAAGGCCTCCGCGATCACCTCGTCCGCGCAGGTCTCCGCCGACATCCCCTCGAGGATCTCCCTCCTCTTCCGGTCCAGGACCTCCTCCAGGGTCCGCTTGAGCAGATCCCTCCCCAGGAGGTGTTCGAACTCGAAGATCCTCTCGGCGGAGAGGAGCAGGTCCATCTTCGGTATGGAGCGCAAACCCAAACCACCACGATCGCCGCTCAAGCCGCACTACCTCCAGACCTCACGAACTTCACCACCGTCACTCCCTCTCCCCCCTCAGCGGGGGAGGCCAGCTCGAAAGAGGCCACATAGGGGACCTCCTTGAGCATCCTGTGGATCTCCCTCCGAAGTATCCCCTCTCCCCTGCCGTGCACTATCGAGACCCAGGGGTAGCCGAACCTGTAGGCCCTGTCCAGGTAGTCCATAACCTCAGGGAGAGCCTCCTCCACCGTCTTCCCCCTGACGCTTATGGACGAAGGTACCTCCTTCGGCTTGGGAAGGCGAAAGCCGATCCCCCTCGGTTCCTCCTCCCTGGGCTCCTCCTTGACCAGGCTCGTGAGGGGCACCTCCAGGGTGGCACCTCCCACCTCCACCCGCGCCACGCCCTTTTTAACCCCCAGCAGCCTCCCCCTGAGCCCAGACCCCTCAACCCGAACCGGATCCCCCGGCGAGGGCGTGAGACCTTTGGCGCCGGCGCCCTCGCCCCTCAAGGAGGCGAGCCTGGCCAAGCTGACCTCCATGGCCTCCTTGCCCCTCTGGTAGGCCCTGTCGGCCTCCGCCCTGGCATGCCCCTGGATGGAGGAGAGCATGGCCCTGGCCTGCTCCTGCACCTCCCTGAGGACCTTGAAGGCCTCCTCCTCGGTCCTCCTCAGAAGGGCGAGCCTCTTGGACTCAGCCTCGGCCATCTCCTTGCGGAGCCTGATCGCCATCTCCTCCGCCTCGGCCCTCCTCCTCTCGGCCTCCTGGAGGGCCCTCTCCAGAGCCTCCCTCTTGGCGTGGAGCTCAGCCACTACCTCCTCCAGATCCCTGCGGGAGGTCCCAAGCCGGGATCTCGCCTCCTCCACCACGGACCTGGGCATGCCCAGAAGGAGCGCCACGTCCAGGGCGTTGCTCCTGCCGGGTATACCCATCGCTATCCTGTAGGTGGGGGAGAGGGTCTTCAGGTCGAACTCCACCGAGGCGCTCTCCACACCCTCCTGGGAGAGGGAGTAGATCTTTATGAGCTCGTGGTGAGTGGTGGCCACCACCAGCGCGCCGCGCCTTCGAAACTCCTCCAGTATGGCCACGCCCAGGGCAGCTCCCTCCTGGGGATCGGTGCCAGCTCCCAGCTCGTCCAGGAGCACCAGGGAGCTGGAGGTGGCCCTCTCCAGCATCCTTATTATCTTGGAGACGTGGGAGCTGAAGGTGGAGAGGTTCTGCTGTATGCTCTGCTCGTCCCCCACGTCTATGAAGACTTCGTCGAAGACGCCTATGCTGCTGTCGGAGGAGGCCGGCAGGGGAAGCCCACACCAGGCCATGGTCACAGCGACGCCCACGCTCTTCAAAGCCACCGTCTTGCCGCCCGTGTTGGGGCCAGTTATCACCAGTATCCTGAATCCCTCTCCGCAGCACACGTCTATGGGGACAGCCCTCTCCCCCAGGAGAGGATGCCTGAAGCGCCTCAGGCTGAAGGCGCTCCTGGAGGAGAGGGCCGGAAGCCTGGCCCCCTCCGCCTCGGAGTATCGGTATACGGCGTAGAGCCCGTCCACCGTGGAGAGGAAGTCCTCCGCGTAGATCAGCTCCCCCTCCATCCCCAGGAGCATCTGGGTCAGGCCCCTGAGGATCTTCAGCTCCTCCTCGCCTATCTCGGCGAGGACCTTGGAGAGCTCGTTGTTCATGGAGACTACCCTGGTGGGCTCCATGTAGGCGGTGGCGCCGGAGCTAGACCACTCCTGGAGCATCCCCGGGAACTTGTTGACGTAGATACCCTTGACGGGGACGACGAACCTGCCGTTCCTCAGGAGGAAACTCCTCTCCTGGAGCATCCTGCTGTGCTCTGGGTCCGACACGAAGGAGTTAAGGTACGCCTTTATCCTATCCCTCAACGAGCGCTCCAGGCGCCTGAGCTCCGAGAGCCTCGGGGAAGCCCAATCGTAGAGGGATCCGTGCTCGTCCAGGACGGATAGTTCCCTCAGAGGCGCCTCGAAGTCCTTCACCCTGGAGGCCACCGACCAGAGGCGCGGCACCAGCGACCTGTTCTCCCTCAGGTAGGACTTGACCCTCTGGGACAGCTCCATCGTCCTCCTGAAGGCCAGGATCTCCTCGCCCCTGAGGTAGCCCGTGACCTTGGCGTCCTCCAGCAAGCCCCTCACCGAAACCACGTCGGACCAGGGCACGTCGCCCACGGAGTCACAGAGGAGTAAGAGGTCCTCGAACAGGGCCCTCCTCCTCTCGAGCTCCCTCGAGTCCTCGCAGGGCCTCAAGCCCTCCACGAAGCCCCTGCCCAGCTCTGACCTGGCCCGAGACGAGATGCGGCTAAGTATCAGGTCCATCTCCAGCGCCCGCCAGGAGTCCTCGCCCACCCTCATCTTCCCCCACCGCCGGGCCACATGGATCCCCCAGAGAGCGCCCCAGATACGAAGAGCCAGAGGATGCGGACCAGGGACATGATAGCAGAGCCCTTCACCATGGGCACCTCCACCACGAAGGCGAAGCGCTCCACCAGGAACCCATAGAGGATGCTCAAGACCAGCAACACCTTCAGACAGCCGAGCAGAAAACCGCCTATCCTGTCCACGAAGGAGAGCTCAGCCATGGAGATGATCCCCCTCAGGAACTTGCCCAGAAAGCCCACCAGCGCGGAGAAGGCGAAGAACAGGACTACGAAGGCCGCGAAGGAGGCCAGCGTGGGCGAGACGTCGAAGTACCTGAGGATCAAGCCGGCGAGGGGCTGGTAGTACTTGGCCCCCACCACCACGCCCCCCACC
>Ga0105160_1001020_pt1 | contig 11914 bp, 10 predicted proteins | sample GXS110809BmetaG_FD_89591 | JGI IMG/M metagenome (GOLD analysis project Ga0105160, IMG submission 89591) | Hot spring microbial communities from Gongxiaoshe hot spring, China to study Microbial Dark Matter (Phase II) - GXS 110809B | ecosystem: Environmental > Aquatic > Thermal springs > Hot... | reverse complement strand
TCACTTTTTCGTGACAGGCTTCGCAGCGAATCCATAGGGCGATATGGGTCTCATGGGGGAACTTCGCTTGTTGAGAACGTTGAGGGAGCTGTGCTTCGTGACAGTGTAAGCAATCTTGAGATTCTAATTGGGCCATACGCTCGGCAGGGGGGTGACACTGCGTGCAGTCTCGCGCTGCCGCGAACGTCTGGCCGTGCTCTGCAGGCTGCACAGCATGGCACGCGTTGCAGTCAGCGTTCCTGAGGTGGGCCTTATGAGATGCTGTCTGCGAGGCTTGCACAAATGCAAGGTACTCAACGCCGACATGACACCGACTGCACCCGAACGATTCCCCAGTGTGCAACGGCTTCTCAGCCACGTACTCGCGCTGCTCGCGCAGTGCTCGCACACGAGCGATGTTCTCCGCGCTGCGGCGCAGCAGCGCACTCACATAGTGAATATTGTGCACGCCCAAGCTGCGATCTTCTTCAATGAGCTGGATATTTCTCTTGGCTTCCTCATACAGCTCGAGGGCTTGATTCGGTTGCTGTTCTATCTGAGCGAGCTGCTCGCGCAATTCAGAGAGCTTCTGCGAGACGAACTGCTGCCACTGGCGCATCAAGCGATCATATCCGGGGCCGTGACAGCTCACGCACGCTTGGGGCTGAGCTACCGTCGCGACCGGCGTGCGGCTCTGATGACACCCCGCGCAGATCACGCCCGATACGAACATCGGATCGGGCATAGGCTCCACGCCTTCCCCTCCCGTGCCGATGTAGATCTGCTCTTGGACAGAGTGACGTCCTCCATGACAGCTGGCGCAATCGGGCGAGAGCGCCTGCGCCAGCTCAAACTTCCCATGGTGGAGTTCCGAGTGACAATCGGCGCACTTCAGATGCTGCTCCGTGACGTGGATGGGATGGATAAGCTCGACCTTGCCGTACTCTTCAAAACGCTCGACGTGGCAGGAAAAACACTTCTCGCGGGGCACGTCTCCCGTGCCGCGCGTGACGTGCACATGGCACGTCAGACATTCGACGCCACTCTTGAGATACGTCGAGTGATTGAAGACGACCCCGCGAATGAGAATCTGGTCCTTGGGCGGGCCATGACACTTATAGCAATCTCCCAGGGCTTGCCCGCGGGCGACCCCGGTGAAGTGACAGATCCTGCAGGCGCTCTCGTCTACAGCAAGGTGATTCCCCTGGACGAGCTGGGAGTGGCACGTCGTACACGTGAGTTCGATCCCGCGCACCGCGCCCCCGTAGTGCTTGGTATGGCTGAACGGGATCTTCTTGCGATAGACCGTGACTTTCTCTATAGCTTTCTCTTGGTGGCAACTCAAACAATTGCGGTCGCTGACGCGCGAGTGCGGCCGCACGTTGTACGCGCCGACCCAATAGCGCATCATCTCGCCGAGCAGCCGGAGCTTGCCCGTAACATACCCAACAAAACCATGCTCATAATGACACTCGATGCAGGTGACTCTCGCATGGCTGGAGCTGGCCCAGTTGTCGTAGAATGGTTTCATGAAGTGACATGACGCGCAAAAGCTCGGCTGATCGGTCGCGCGCGCCCCAGCCCACGCCAACCAAGCTCCTATCGCTATCGCTCCAAGCGCGAGCACGAGCCACCGACGTCTCATGGCTGTTCAGCCTCCGCCTTCTCCTCTCCCTCAGCAGGGAGAGGAGCCGGGGGTGAGGATGCCATCACCTGTTCGTACTCCAAGGGATGCTCTTCCATCATGCGCTTCTTGGAGATCTTCCCGGTGAAGATCGTCGTGCTCATGGGGAAGACCGAGGGATTAAAATGGGCGTTGTACCAGTGCCAGATGACGATAGCAAGCGTTGCGAGCAACGCTTCGTCGGAGTGCGCCTCGCGAGCAATATCGAGAACATATTTTGGGAAAAGCCCTAGAGCCAGATTATGGAACCAGAGTAGCAGCCCGGAGCCGATCATGATGACCATGCCCCAGTAGACAGCCCAGTAGTCAAATTTTTCAATATAGCTGAAGCGTCCGAACTTGGGACGCTCGTGGCTCAGCCCCAGCAGATATTTGATATTCTGCAAGAAATCAAAGAGATCTTTGGGCCGAGGCAGTAGCTCGCGGAATTCCCGCCGGCCCTCAGTCGTCAGCAGATAGAGCATATGCCAGATGCCCACACCGATGAGCAGCGATGCTCCCACGCGATGGAGCAGCCGGCTCAGCTCCAAGCTGATCACGTGAAAGAAATATTTGGCCCAGACGCTCTCATGGAACTTGATGGGCAGCCCGGTGAAGATCAGCAGGAGCACGCCGACGGCCAGCACAAAGTGCTGTGCCCGCACGTTGAGGCTGAACCGCACGAAGTACTCTTCAGCTTCTTTGGGTGTAGCACGCTCAGCTTCGGCCTTGCGTCGAGCGAGCTCCGCTCGCAGGCGCGCTTTGACTTCTTGCTTGATGCGGGCCCAGTCGGCCTCATCGAGAGGGTGATCGAGCTCGGCTTGGAACTCGGATGCGATCTCGTGCGTGAGGCGCTCTTCCAGCCCTTCGGGCCGCTCTTCACTCATGGCTCGTCCCTCCCGCGCGGCGGAACCGCCCGTAGAGATCTATCGCAATGTGTAGAAACAACCCGATCAAGACTGAGATCGTCAGCCATTTGAAGAACTGGCTCACCCAGAAGACGATTCCCGCTTCGGGATCACTGGGGATGATATGAAATCTCCCGCGCGCGACATTGTCCGAAGCGTTGGGATGGCACTGGCCGCAGGTCTGGGCCAAGTTGAGGGGATGGATTGGCGAGCGCGGATCACGGCTTGAGAGGATCTTATGATACCCGTGACAGCTTGTGCAATTGGCGCTCTTGAGGATCCCAAACTCGATAGCAATGCCGTGGAAGCTCTTTTTAAATGCTTCGACTTGTTTGACGGGGACGCCGCGCCGCTCCATGATCTTGACGTCGGAGTGACAGCGGGCGCAGGTGTTGGCGACGTTTTGCGGGTGGAGCGACGAGCGCGGATCGTCAGGAGGGAAGAGATCGTGCTCGCGATGACAATCCGAGCAGACAGCGGATTCGAGCACATTGTTGCGGAGCGCCTGCCCGTGCACGCTCTCTACGTACTCTGTGTAGATCTCGATATGACACCCTCCGCAGGTCTTGGGGATGTTCGCCTTATACACGGGCGAGAGCGGGTCTGTAGGGGGGCGCACGGCGTGAACGGTGTGACAGCTCTTGCAATCAGGGGCGTTGGGGTCGCCGCGCTCGAACGCCTTCCCGTGGACGCTCTCTTTATATTTCTCTGGGCGCTCGCGCACGGGCGCGCCCACAACATTCCCTTGATAGTGACACTGCAGACAGTGAATCTGTTCGGGGCGTCTCTGATGGGGGATGGCCGTCACGTCGGTGTGACAATCTACGCAGAGTTTTTCTTTGTGCACGGATACTTTGAGTTGCTCATAGTCAACATAAAGAGACTTGAACTGCCCGGGGACGACTTCGCGCTTGAAGTCGGGCTTGCCATGACATTCTAGTAAGCATCGGGCATTAGGATCGCGTTGGCTGAAACTAGGCCAACTGCTCACTATGAGACTTCCCATGATACCAAGAAGCACGATGAGTCTCTTCATAGCAAGCCCTTCTCTTTGAGGCGCTTGTACTCCAACGGGTGCTCCTCACGGAGTTGCTTCTCGGAGATCTTGCCGTCCCAGAAGCTCCAGTCGACGGGGAAGCGCCCCGGGCTGAGATGCACTATATACAGATGCCACAGCGTCAGCACGATAAGAATTAAGGTGCCAGTGCCGCTATGGACAGCCAGAGCGACGTCGAAGGCCCACTTAGGGAACAGCCCGAAAAACCAATTGTGAAACCACAGAATCAACCCGCTGATGATCATAATCACCACGAAGAGCGCGAAGGCCCAGTATTGGAATTTCTCGCGATAGCTATACCGATCGAGCTGGGGCTTTTCAGCTCGCAGCCCTAAATCATAGAGCAATGCCGCGCCGTAGTCCTTGAAATCTTGTGCTCTCACGAGCATCTGCATAAATTCTTCATGGCCCTGGCGCGAGAACAGAATATACAGAACGTGATAGAACGCTGTGGCGATGAGCAGCCCCGCGGCCACGCGATGGATCGTGCCGCGGGCTTCAAAGCCCCCTTCTAAAGCTATAAGAAAGCGCCCGAAGGCGCTGTCCCGATAGAGTAAAGCTACCCCTGTCAAGATCAAGAGCGTCACGCTCACCATGAGCGCAAAGTGCTGCACCCGCAACTGAAGATTGAGCCTCTCGATAGTGCGTTCACCGGACATAGCGCCTCCTGAACCACCGGATGAAATCTAAGCTGATATGCAACAGAAAGAACCCCGCCAAAGCACCGATGAAGAGCGTATAAAAGACTCTCACGGCGTAGACGCCAGGAGATACACTGGGGTTGGCTTCGACGTGCACCTTGCCCTTGAGGATGTTTTCGCCCGCGTTGGGATGGCATTGTCCACAGGTCTTGGGCAGATTCTGGGGGTAGATCGAAGAGTTTGGATCAGTGGCTGCTAAGATGAGATGGCTCCCGTGACAGCTGGAGCAGTTCGCAGCGATGAGATCCCCGTATTTGACGGAGATGCCGTGGTAGCTTCCCAGATATGTTGAGTATCGGCGCGGGGCGATGCCGAAGCGCTCAGAGATCTCTGAGTTCTCATGGCAGCGTCCGCAAGTTTGAGGGAGATTGCGCACAAAGACGCTGGATCGCGGATCGGTTTTGGGGAAGATCGCATGAGCTGAATGGCAATCGGCGCAGCGAGCGGCCTCGCCGATCCCCTGAGTGTGGGCTTGTCCGTGCACGCTCTGCTGGTATTGCTGAACTTGGTCGGGGTGGCAGCTCGCACACGCTTGGGCTGTCAGTTGAGCGGGCGGCTGCTCGTGGGGGATAGTTTCAACGTCGCTATGACAGACAGTGCACGCGAGATCTCTGTGCACAGAGCTTTCAAACGCTGCACGATCTATATCTGTGTGGCAATCCCAACAGCTTGCGGGCTGCTGAGCAACAGTTTGCATAGCAGCCAATATAAGTAGCACCCAGCCGAAGACTATCGGGCGCATAGTCACTCATAGTAGTTGTAGCTGACTAGCGCAGCTTATGCCATGATACAGATCTGGGGAAAAGATGAGCTATGTCATTCTAAAAATCTGTATGGCATTTGAGACAGTCGCTCCCTTGTGGGGGTACATCGCTTTGATGGCACTGAGCGCAGAACTCGTGTCCCAAGGTAGGCACGCCTTGTCCGGAACGCAAGAAGTCTAAGTGACTCTGTTGGGTGACGCCCTCATGACAGATCGCGCAGCTGAAGCCCATAAAGATATGCTGCTCATGAGGAAACTTCACAAGCTTTGAGCGGGAAGGGATCTGCGCTTGATGACACTGTAAGCAATCTTTGGATTCGAGCTGAGCCATCTTCTCAGCTGAGGGATGGCACTCGGCACAGCTCAGTTTCTGCGCCCCATGCTGCGGCTCACGGTAGTTCGCTTCTTGATGGCACATCGTGCACTCTAGCCCACGACGGACGACGTGCGACTCGTGGCGGAAGAGCCCATACGATGTCCCTTTGACAATCGTCGCTGCGCTGAGATGGCACGCGGTACACTTAGTCTGATAGGGAGCTTCTGTCCACGGGGCTGGGAGGGGTTCCTCCAAGCCCACCGCGTTGAGAGCTTGCTGGAGGTCTTCGTAAGCCTTCCACAGCAGCGCGGAAGCATATCCGGGGTTGTGTATAGCGTGAGCGTTCTCGACAAAGCGAATATTCTCTTCAGCGCGCTGCAAGCCCTGGTGAACAGATTGTGGCACTGCGCCCTCGAACGCAGCGATCAGAGGGGTGACTTGGGTCAGTAGATCTTTGGTCTTCTGGAGCCGCTCGGAGAGAGTTGTCTGCCAAGCTTGATATATACTGAAAAACTTCGCGCCGTGACAAGACATGCAGCTCACTTCGGAGGCGAGCCGGCGCCCCTCATGCGAGACAATATGGCAGCTCTCGCAGCGCACTCCAGCCAAGTACATGGCGGCGGGCTGAGGCGTGACCCCCTTGCCTCCGATCCCCACATAGAGATCGCGCTGCGGAGAGTGCCCACCCCCAACGTGACACGTCTCGCACGACGTCGCAATCACTTCAAGTTCTTTGGGGACTTTGTGCTGGATCTCCAAGTGACAGTTGAGACAGTCGACTTTGTGTTCGGTGACGTGGGTGCGATGGAGCAGCTCGACGTCACCAAGGCGCGCTAAGCGCGTCGGATCGTTATGGCAGGTATAACAGCGCTCTTGGGGGACGTCGCCGTCGCCCTTGATAACGTTGGAGTGACATAATGTACACTCCATCCCAAGGCGTTTGACGTCGGCGTGATCGAACGAGAGCCCCGCAGTAGTTATAAGTTTCTCTGGGACTTCGTGGCAGAGCGTGCAACGCGCGGTGCCCTCATTGAGCTTCGTATCTTTGAAGTGACAGAGAAAGCACGTGCTCTCGGTCACGGCGATGTGCTGCCCTTGAACTATCTGTGAGTGACAGCTCGTACAGCGTAGTTTCTTTTCGCGGCGCATCTCCAATAAGTGTGGGCGATGATCGAAGAGCACGTTCTGAAAGACTTCACGCCCCACTAAGAGACGCTGCTCGTGGCAGCCGGGGCGCAGGCACGCTTCATCGGAGATCTCGGCCCACGGATTTGTGCCGTAGGTGCCCGTAAAATATTTGACGACCATTGAGAGGGCTTCATATTTCTTCTGAAGCTCAGAAGCAATCCCTGGCGGGATGTGACATTCGACGCAGGGGACGTCGTTATGCGTTGAGGTCTTCCAGGACTCATAGTAGGGCTTCATGATATGACATGTTCCGCAGAACGCTGGCTGGGAGCTGGTCTGCATCCCTAGGAACGCTGCTGCGATTCCGATGGGCACAAAGACCAAGGCGACCTGCAGCGATTTCAGGCCCCATCTTTTTAGGGTCATAGGCGCTCACCCCGCCGCTCCCGCAGCACCAGAGAGATGACTATGACCAGCAAGAACAAGAAGACCCATACAAGCGTTAATCCTAAGAGCCGAATAGCAAAGACCCCCTGGAGGCTATGGAGGCTCCCGCGCACGTCGTCGGCGATGGACTTCGCTCGACGTGCCAATTCCTCAATATGCGCTATGTCGAGCGAGTGCTGCGCTGGCAACGCTTGCAGAAAATACGAGCGCGCTTCGATCAGCCTTGAGCGATAGCTTGAAACGTCTACGGCTTTCTGTTGCGCTTGTTCAAGCAGCTGCGCCGCTTCACGGAGAGACTCGTCGGCGGCAGCAAGCAGCGTCTTGATCTTCTGCCCAACAAGTTGGGCATGAGACCCCAAGACGTGACAGTTCACGCATACCCTATCAAAGAGATTATGTCCGGTGGGCTCGATTGTATGGCTGCTGTGACAGCTGACGCACTCTGAGAGTCTCTGCTCGTCCATGAGCTTTTTGTGTGGGCTTGCTGTAAAGTGCGCACGCTCGGCGATATGACATGTTCCACAGACTTTAGAAATATCTTCGACGCCTGGGGGCGCAGCCCCATGCGCACCATGACAGCTTGCACACGTAGGCGCTTTGGTATTCCCTTGAGCTAGAGCCGCGCTATGAACACCCTGATCGCGTTGAGCATGACATTGCGCGCACGTCTCCGAGATATTCTCAGGGTGCGTACTGCTGCGTGGCTCCCAGGCCGGCAGGATTCTGTGCGCCCTATGACAATCGGTGCATACGGCAACGCGCGTATCCCCCTGAGCGAGGAGTTTCCCGTGCTGTGACGTCTGATATTCTGCATACTGATCGGTGCGCAGCCCGTAGGGCTTCATCTTGACGGGGTCGCTGTGGCACGACGCGCACAGTTCAGGGATCTCAGTACGGTGGGGCACGCCACGAAAGAACGCTTCGAGCGCGTGAGCTTGCTGCATCTCTAACGTCGTGGAGTCGCCGCCATGACACTCAATACACGTCACGCCCAAATCCGTATGGACGCTTTCCAAATATTCGACTTTGATCTCGCTATGACAGATCAGACACGAGTTCTGATCTTGAGCCGCTCCAGCACGCCCTCCCAGAGCAGACACGAGTATTGCGAGAAACAGCAGACGCGCAAGCATACTTTCACCAACGCCACCCATAAGCAGCCAACAACGCAACCGCAGCGATGCCAAGCATTCCCAGCCCCCAAGCAACCCAACTATTGCGTCCCAGCCAGGGCGCGGCGAAGAGCCCCAGCACACCTACACTCGCGAGGGCTACTCCAGCAGTCTTGTTGGCGATGAGTTTTACCAGCCCGTAGGCCGGCAAGAAGTACCAAGCAGGCTTGACGCTTTGATACCCTAAGGGATCCGCCCGCCCGCCCAACTCAGCGGGGAAGATCACAGCAAGCGTAAGTACGATCCCAAAGCTCAGTATCACGAATATAAGCCCACGCAGCACGACGTCGGCATATGTCTCCTGAGCTGACGAGCGAAAAGTTTTAGGCTGAAAGAGCCCCTGCCGGCTCACCAGATAGAGATGGATTGCTACAAGCCCGATAGCGACCCACGGCAGCAGCCCTACATGAAAGACATAAAATCGCAAGAGCGCGTTGGCGTCCAGCTCCGTGCCGCCCCACAGAAAGTAGAGAATCGCCTTGCCCACGAGGGGCACACCCGCGATGACGCGCCGCACCGCATCCGTGCCCCAAAATGCTTTTTGGTCCCAGACTAAGAGGGCACCGGTGAACGCGAACGCACCAATGACTAATAAGAGTAAGACTCCGATGACCCAGTTCAGCTCGCGCTCCCGGTAGGCCTCATGAAAGTAGACCCTCAACAGATGGGCTAAGACTAAGAGTATAAACAGCTGCGCGCCCCAGCTATGAATCCCATGAATCAGCCAGCCCAACTGCACGTCGTTCATAATATAGAAGATGCTCTCATAAGCCTCGTCGGCTGAAGGGCGATAGTAGACCATCAGTAAAATCCCCGTAGTGATCTCAACAAAGAGCAGAAAGAGCGTTAGCCCGCCAAGGATGTGCCAGAAGTTTAAATGTGGGGGGACACGCTGGCGCAACTCCGCACGGAGCAACTCCCTCACGCGGGCGAGCGCGTTCATCCTTCTCCCTCCCCAATATAGACTTCATCTCCGATGACAGAGGCACGCAGACGCTTCAGAGGGCGGCGCGGCGGACCGGCCAAGACATTGCCGTTGGCATCAAACAGCCCAGCATGGCACGGACAAGCGAACGTCAGGCGTTTTTCGTCCCAATTGACGAGGCAGCCCTGATGGGTACAGATCGCCGAAAGGGCAATCCAGCCCCCCCTCAGGTGCAAGACCCACACGGGCTCCCCACTGAAGAGCACCTGCTTGCCCTTGCCGATGGGGATCTCATCTATGCGCGCGACGCGCATCCGCCGCCGCGCGGGATTAAAGACCCTTCGCTCCGGCGGGAAGAGATAGGCCATCACAGCCCCTATCACGCCCATAACGCTGACAGTGAGAGCACCTCCCAGGAGCTTGTTCAGAAAAGTCCTACGTTCGTATCGAGTCTCTTGTTCGCTCATAGCGTCCTATTCTAGTCGGTCTAGCGCAGTGCAAGCTATGATATGGGGCATATATCAATATGATGTCCATCAAAAAATATAGGGATGTATATTGACGAAGCGCAGCTTAAATTCCGCTGTATATCATAGCCTATCCTGGTGCAGACCGCTATACTCAAGGCAAGGGTGAAGCAAGCATGTCTGCTCTCACGGATCGGGCACACCGATGTATGCTCTTTGAGAACTTAAGTAAGCGCGCACTGGAAGAGCTGCAAAAACACATGCACAGGATCACCTATGGGCCAGGGGACTTGATCTTCCAAGAGGGCGGTCCGTCCGCGGGGTTTTATATAGTCATCGACGGGTTAGTGCAGTACGGGAAGCGCTCGGGGCGGCGTGGCCGACGACGTATCTTGAAGCTCTTAGGGCCAGGAGATTGCTTTGGAGAGGAGATGCTCTTTCAGCCTGAAGTCTGTGCCTGCCCTGGCTATGCCCGCGCGCTCACTGAGACGCAAGTCGCGTTCATCGAGCGCGGCGCTTTCGTAGATTTCTTAAAGCGCTACCCCGCCGTTATGCATCGGCTGTGCGAGCATCTGACAAAACAACTGCGCGTGTTCGAGTGCAAGCTGGTTGAGTTGGCTTATGAACCTGTGGAACAGAATCTCGTGAGACTATTAGTGATCTTGATGGATCGGTTTGGGGTACGGGAGCGCACGGGCATCGCGTTGGAGATGCCGCTGACCCGCCAAGAGCTGGCCGAGCTGTTGGGTGTTCACTTGGACACGGTGATCCACGAACTCAGTAAACTTCGCGAGCAAGGTGTGATTGCCTTAGGCGATCACAAGATCGTCATTAAGGACCCTGAACGGCTTCGAGAGCTGGCTGAGCCGCAGACGACGTGTTTAGACGAGAAGCTCTTCTGAGCAAAATCTAAAAAAAGAAGAAGGAGGCGAAGCCATATGCTCAGAAAAAAGCTGCTGTGGGGTATTGGGATGGGAATAGTGCTTATAGGAGCCAGTGCGCTTTGGACTGGGTGGGGAGGCCTGCAGCCGGAACAGCCGCCCTCGGAAGCATCGGACCTCTGCATGGACTGTCACAAGGACGTGACGCCGCAACTTGTGAAAGATTTTCAGCAGAGCAAAAAGTACGCTATGGGCATTCGCTGTGAGGCGTGTCACGGCGGGGAGCACACGAGCGCTGAGGATTTTGCGAAAGCGCAGATCCCCACGCCGGAGACCTGCGGGGGCTGTCACCCAGACCGTGTCGAGCAATTTAAAGCGGGCAAGCACGCGTTCGCCTGGGCGGCGATGAACGCGATGCCCACGACGCACATGCAGCCGATGGAGCTGATGGAGGGCAAGAAGGGCTGTGGCGGATGCCATAAGATCGGCCTCAAGACTGAAGAAGAAATCAAAGCGATGCGCGCTGCTGGGGAGATTCACGGCCTAGCGTCGTGTGATTCGTGCCATACACGGCACTCGTTCTCCGTCGAAGAAGCGCGTCAACCCGAGGCGTGCGCCACGTGTCATATGGGTTTCGATCATCCCCACTGGGAGATGTGGAGCACCTCCAAGCACGGGGTGAGATTCGCTTTGAAGCGCCAGGGCGTGCTTTCTCAAGATGCCGCTGCACCGAGCTGCCAGACGTGTCACATGCCTGAAGGCAATCACGAAGTGCGCACGGCGTGGGGCTTTTTAGCGGTACGACTTCCATTGCCCGAAGATAAAGAGTGGGCTGAAGATCGCGTGACGATCTTGAAAGCCCTGGGCGTGCTCGATCCCCAGGGCAACCCAACCTCACGGCTCGACGTCGTCAAGGCTGCTGACGTCGCACGGCTGACTCAAGAATCTTGGCAGGCTGAGCGCGATAAGATGCTCAATACGTGCTCGCAGTGTCATGCAAAAGTCTTCGCGCAAGCTGAGCTGGAGAAGGGCGACAGAATTATTCGAGAAGCTGATCGTCTCTTAGCTGAGGGCATCCGCATCGTCGCCAAGCTCTACGAAGACGGGCTTCTGAAGAAGCCAGAGCACTTCCCGTATAACTATCCCGATCTGTTGGCATTCTACGAGGTCAATCACCCCATCGAGCAAGCGCTCTTCAAGATGTTCTTAGAATACAGAATGCGCACGTTCCAAGGGGCGTTCCACGCCAACCCCGACTATACGTTCTGGTACGGCTGGGCAGAGATGAAGGCCGCGCTTACGGAAATTAAGACATGGGATAGAGAGCTACGACGCTAGAGCGCATGACAAGGCCCTCACCCCAGACCCCTCTCCCGTCCGGGAAGACGGGAGAGGGGCGCCTCTAAGGGTCTTGATTTGTGTCATATTTCCTTCCGGTTTAAAGCGCATTTTTCGCCCGAAAAGCGCGGGTCTTTCGCTTCCACAAGTCCTAGACAAATCTTACCCC
>Ga0105160_1001018_pt1 | contig 11934 bp, 12 predicted proteins | sample GXS110809BmetaG_FD_89591 | JGI IMG/M metagenome (GOLD analysis project Ga0105160, IMG submission 89591) | Hot spring microbial communities from Gongxiaoshe hot spring, China to study Microbial Dark Matter (Phase II) - GXS 110809B | ecosystem: Environmental > Aquatic > Thermal springs > Hot... | reverse complement strand
TCGTACACCAAGCCGCCTTGCAAGCAGAGCATGGGCGCGTTAATGCCGATGTGCTCTGCGAAAGGGCGCGCGCTGGGCACGTTTCGCCCCGTGGCGACGGAAACCCACACGCCGCGCGCCATGGCTGCGCGCAAGGCATTGAGCACACGCGCGCTAATGTGCCCCTCGTGGTCAACCGTGGTGCCGTCGAGGTCCACTTCTAGCAGCCGAATCGGCATCGCGCTCATAGGCACGCCGCAAACACGTTGTGCACGCGATCGAGCATCACCCCTTTCTGCTCTGGCGCGAGCAAGTTGGTGAGCAGCACAAAGCACACGCCCTGCTCGGGATACACCCAGAACATGCAACCACTCCAGCCGTTGTGACCGTACTGCGTGCGCACGATGAGGTCGTAGTGGTGGATCGGCAGCATCCACGTTAGCCCCACCTCGGAGCCGATGAACTCCTCGCCAGCGCGTAGCGGCGGAATACCAATCGTGTGCGGCGTGGTCATGGCTTTGAGCGTGAGCGGCGCGATCACCCGCTGCCCTTCCAAGCTGCCGCTGTTGAGCAGCGCGCGTCCCAGCGTGAGCAGGTCTTGCGCTGTGCTGAACAAGCCACCAGCAGGCGTCTTCAGCCGCAGGAAGCGCGGGTAATCCAACAACCCTTCGGTGCCATGCACGGGCATGGTGCGCTCGGGGCTTGCCTCGTGTGCCACAAACGAAGTGTCGCACAAGCCCAGCGGTGTGAACAGCGCGCGCTCCAGGTAGCGCTCCAACGACTCGCCACTTACCGATTCGATCACGGCTTGCAAGCCAACGAAGGCGAGGTTGTTGTAAAGCTTGTAGGTGCCAGCGCGGAACTGCATCGGTGCACTGATCAGCGCCTGCAACGGCGTGAGCGCGCCCTCGGGCAAGATCATGCGCGCGAGGTCAGCGGCGGTTTGGTCAATGCCTGAAGTGTGGGTTAGCAAGTGCCAGATCGTCACAGTGTCGGTGCGGTTGCGCCCAAACTCAGGCACGTAACGCTGGAGCGGGTCATACAGCCCGATCTTCCCTTGCTCCCACAACTGCGCCACAGCCAAGCCCACGATGGGCTTGGTGACAGAGAAGAGCATGTAGATGTTATCCACGCGCGCGTTGAACGCGGCGATATCCAAGATGCGCGTTGCATCCGCGACGCCCACCACAGCGCTCGGCAACCGACCGCTGCCTTCACCGACCAAGCTGCGCACGTAATCGAAAAACGGCGCGAAGTGGTGTGCCATACCTGCTCCTCCTTACGCAACGATGGGGATGATCATCGGCTTGCGGCGCGTCTCGCTGTAGATCAAGCGGTTCAGCGCGTCAATGGCGCGGTTTTTCACCGCCTCTTCGCTTGCACCTGGTTTGAGGTCGTGGAGCGCATCGCTGACGGTTTGCACCATGGCGCGCATGAAGGCGTCGGTCTCTTTGAAGTAGATGAAGCCGCGCGTGATGATCTCGGGTGGCTTGAGCAACTTGCCGTGGTCGTCGCGGCGGATCACCACGACCACGAAGCCATCGCGTGCTAACGCCTCGCGCTCGCGGATCACGCTGCGCTCCACATCCCCTACGCCGCTGCCATCTACGAAGACGTAGCCACCAGGCAAGCGCGGCAACTGCTCTGCTTTGCCGTTGTGGAAGCGAATCGGCGTGCCGTTCTCGACGACGAAGATGTTCTCCGCAGGGATGCCCATCTCGCGTGCCAGGCGCGCGTGTGCTTTTAGCATGCGCAGCTCGCCGTGCACAGGGATGAAGAACTTAGGGCGGATCAGGCTGATCAGCAGCTTCTGCTCCTCTTGGCTCGCGTGCCCCGATACGTGCACCTTCGCCACAGGGTCGTAGAACACCTCGGCGCCTTTTTGGAACAATCGGTTGATCACGCGGTGCACGTATTCCTCGTTGCCCGGGATGGGATGTGCAGACATGATGATGGTGTCGCCGGGCATGACGTTGATCAACGGATGCTTGCCCACCGACATGCGCGCCAACACGGCGCTCGGCTCGCCTTGTGTGCCCGTCGCCACGATCGCCACCTCGTGTGGCGGCATCTTGATCGCGTCTTCGAGGCGGACGAGCATGCCAGGCGGGATGGTGAGATAGCCCAACTTTTGCGCCATCTTCACGTTTTCGCTCATGCTGGCGCCGGCAATGGCGAGCTTGCGCCCATACAGCTCACACACGTTGACCACTTGTTGCACGCGCGAGATCAGCGAGGCGAACGTCGCCACGATGATCCGCCCTTCAGCATCGCGGAAGATGTGCTCGAAGGTCGGCTCGATCTCGCGCTCGCTTGGCGTGCTGCCGGCACGCTCGGCGTTGGTGCTATCGGCAAACAACGCCAACACCCCGCGCCCGCCGAGTTCTGCGAGCTTGGCAAAGTCGCTTGGCTTGCCATCTACAGGCGTGTGGTCGAACTTAAAGTCACCGCTCAGCACCACCAGCCCCGCTGGCGTATTGATGCCCATGCCGATGTTGTCGGGGATGCTGTGGCACATGCGGAAGGTCTCGATGTGAAATGGACCGATGCGCACTTCATCACCAACCTTGATGGTGTGCAAATGCACGCGGTCCATCACCTTCGCCTCGCGCAGCTTCACTTCGAGCAAGCCGCGCGTGAGCGGCGTTGCGTAGACGGGGACGTTGGGGAAATCGCGCACGACGTGATGGATGGCGCCCGTGTGGTCCTCATGTCCGTGCGTGATCACGATCCCGCGCACCTTGTGGCGCTTGTCCTTGAGGAAGTTGTAGTCGGGGATCACCGCGTCCACGCCGAGCATGTCCGACTCAGGGAACATCACGCCTGCGTCAATCAACAGGATGGCGTCGTCGTACTCGAACATCATCATGTTCTTGCCGACTTCGCCGCATCCACCAATGGGAACCCAAGTGAGTGGCTTAGATGACGATGACATGGGGAGAATAACGATTGAGCGCTAAGAGGATTGGTTGGTGAACGTGCGGGCAACGACAACGCGCCCGTAGGTTATTCGTCGAAAGAGAGGCAGGGGGGTGCTTGGCAGGCGCAGCGCGTGTGTCTTTAGAAGATGTGGAGAGAAACTCACCCATTTACCCGTTCACAACACCCCTGCCGAGTTCTGGTGCAAAGCAACGGCTGTGCTTCCGAGGCACAACGCGCAGGTGCGTACGTGGGATGCTCGACATCACAACAGCTCGCGCTGCCCTCAAGCTTGCTTCAGCACATCTTGGGTCGCGCGCACGCGCCACAGACTGAGCTTGCCAACGGACCCCGCAGCGCTCAGAGGCAAAACGCACACAACCCCTTTCGGGCAGCTCGCACACGTTCTTCGTTCAGCCCTCATTATACTTGCCCCGACATGGCGCTCTTAGACCAGCCAGTTTTGATCCTCGGCGTGGGCGGCGTGGGGCGCGCGCTGGTGCGCCATATCGTCGCCGCGCGGGCACGCCACGCAGCGCGCAATCGTCTGCGCCTGCGCGTTGTGGGCTTGGTGGATAGCCGCTCAGCCGTGCTTGATCAGCAAGGCTTCAGCGATGAAGCCCTACTCGCGTTCGTCGCGTGCAAGGAGCAAGGGCTGCCGCTTGCCTCAGAGAACCCGCATTGGCGCGTTGCTGACCTGCCAGCGCGCACCATCGTTGTGGACACCACCGCCAGCGAGGCAACGGTCCCCATTTTGCTGGAGGCGAAGGCGCGCGGCTTGGGCGTGGTGTTGGCGAACAAGTTGCCGCTCGCAGGGCCGCTGGCGTGGTGGGATGCGCTCGCCGATGAACGCTCGCGCTGGGAAACCACCTGCGGCGCAGCGCTCCCTGTGATCAGCACGCTTGACACGCTGCTCAACAGCGGCGACGACGTGCTGCGCATCGAGGGCGCGCTCAGCGGCACGTTAGGGTTTCTTGCTGCGCAACTCGAGCAGGGCGCCCCATTTGGCGCAGCTGTGCGCGAGGCAAAAACCAAAGGCTACACCGAACCCGACCCGCGCCAGGACTTGAGCGGTCTCGATGCCGCGCGCAAGGCGTTGATCCTCGCGCGCATGTTGGGCTACCGCCTTGAGCTGCGTGATGTCGCCGTTGAAGCGCTTTACCCGGCTGAGATGGACGCGCTGAGCGTGGAGCAATTCCTCGACGCCGTGGACACCCTCGATGAACCCATGCGCGCGCGCGCTGCCGCGCTCACCCGCGAAGGGCAAACCCTGCGCTACGTGGCGACAATCGGCGATGGATGCGTGCGCGTGGGGCTTGTCGGCGTCTCGCGCGAGAGCACGCTCGGGCGCGTGCACACTAGCGACAGCGTCGTGGTGTTCCACACGCGCGACTTCAGCGACAACCCGCTCACCATCAGCGGCAGAGGCGCAGGGCAAGCCGTCACCGCCAGCGGCGTGTTAGGCGACATCGTCAGCCTGGCACAAGCACTCTGTTGAAGCGCGCTGCCCTTGCAGCCCTATAATTCTCCCCGCTTTAAACCCGTGAAGCGCCATGAGCCAGAACGTTCGCGCTGCACGCGCACCCCAGCCTGACGCAACGCCGTTGCCCTTCTTCAAGGTGATGATCACGCTGATGGAGCCGTACACGTGGTTTGCACCCACGTGGGCGTTCGTCGTCGGCACGATCGCTAGCCACAGCATTTACTTCAACCTCGGCGAGGACGCTTGGCGCAGCATCGAGAGCATCGGCAAGATCGCCATCGGCACGTTCATGGCAGGGCCGCTGCTGGTGGGCTTCTCGCAGGTGTGGAACGACTGGTGCGACCGCGAGGTGGATGCGATCAACCAGCCCGAACGCCTCATCCCCTCAGGGCGAGCGACGCGCGGGCAAGTGTTCGCCATTCTCGGCATCTTAGCGACAGCAGCGCTCGCTGTGGCAGCCTATCTCGGCTTGCCTGTGCTGATCATGGCGCTGATCGGCCTCGCCATCGCGCTCGCATACTCCGCCGAGCCGATCCGCTTAAAGAAGAACGGCTGGCTAGGCAACCTCGCCATTGGGCTGACCTATGAGACCTGCGCTTGGATCGCAGGTCATCTCACCTTCGACCCCGAGCTGCGCTCGCCCACCGCGATGCAGAGCTTCACGCTCGCGCTGATCTACGGCTTAGGCGTGGTGGGCACGATGATCATCAACGACTTCAAGAGCGTCGCGGGCGACCGCAAGATGGGCATCCGCACCATCCCCGTGATGTTTGGCGAATCAAACGCAGCGCGCATCGGGGTAGTGATCATCAACGCAGCGCAACTTGTCGCAATCGGTGCGCAACTTGCCTGGGGACGCTGGATTCCTGCGGGGATTTGCTTCCTGTTGCTGCTTGCGCAATTGCGCGTGCAAGCCCAGCTCATCCGCGAGCCAACGCAACCAATGGCGGTGCGCTACAACCTCGTGGGCATTCCACCTTACACATGGGCGATGCTCGTCTCAGCGATTGGTTTGGGCTGATGCTTGCTGCGCCAACCAAGCCTCGCGCGTGACGAATTCGCCGCCGGTGATTTCGCGGCTCAGTTCGTGGTAAGCGCCATCGAAGCGAAGCACGATCTCCACGCGCCCGTAGCAGCGGTTATCCACCACCACCTTGCGCACAAAGAGCGTGCCGTCGTCGTCCAAACTGAGCTCGTTGTGCTTGTGAATGCGCACGCGCGTGATCGCGCCGCACTTGTGCCCACGCACGTAGTAGATCAGCGCGTCAGGGTCATCGTCGGGTGAGCGCGGCTTGCCGCCAAGGATGCGCTTTAACCACTGCATGGCGCCTCAAAGTATCACGCCACAGGCGCTCGTTCAAACAACGCCCACGTGGATCGCCATCGTGCCTAAGCCAAGCAAGCGATAATGCACTGCTCGGAAGCCCGCCGCCAGCATCTTTTGGCGCAGCGGCTCCGCTGCAGGAAACCGCGCCAGCGATTGCGGCAGATAGGCATAGGCCTGCAAGTCGCCCGCGACGGCACCGCCGATCAGCGGCACGATGCGCCCGAAGTACACCCAAAACAGCTCGCGGAAGAGGGGCGTCTGCGGGTGCGTGATCTCCATGCATACCACGCGCCCGCCAGGTCTCACCACGCGGCGCATCTCGCGCAGCGCCAGCTCAAGGTTCACCACGTTGCGCAGCAGAAAGGCATTCGTGCAGCCATCGAAGGCGTGATCGGGGAAGGGCAGCGCCAATGCATCGCCCACAGCCCACGTCACGTGGTGCTCCGCGCGCGCTTGGGCTTTGCGCACGCCCTCGCGCAGGATGACTTCGGAGAAGTCCATCGCCACCACGTGTGCCTGTGGGTAAACCTCGCGCACGGCAAACGCGAGATCGCCCGTGCCGGTGGCGAGATCGAGCACGCAGGCGCGCCCGTCGAGTTGTAACGCGCGCGCTGCAGCGCGCCGCCACGCCTGATCGCGCCCAGCGGTCATCAGGTGGTTCATCAGGTCGTAGCGGCGCGTGATGCGCCCGAACATGGCGCGGATGCGCTGGGCACGTTCGCGCTCAGCAGGGGCGAGCGGCAACGGCATGGTGCTTTACTCTGGCTGCGGGCGTTCGCCAAGCGTCACTTGCAAATCCAGCTCACGCCTCTCGCGCCAAACGGTGATCGTCACGCGGTCGCCGGGCTTGTAGTTGGCGACGAGGCGCGAGATGAGCTGTTCGTAATCGCGGATCGGCTGCCCGTCGAAGGCGATGATCACATCGCCAGGGACGACGATGTTGCCGCGCGCGTCCAACTGCGCGCCGCGCATGCCCGCGCGCGCCACAGGTCCGCCGCGCTGCACGCCGAGCACCATCACGCCGTCCTTCAGCGGAATGCCGAGGGTCTCGGCGACTTCGTTCACGCGCACCGCGCCCTGGATGCCCAAGAAGGGATACCGCACGCGCCCTTCCTCGCGCAGCGCCTTCACCACGCGCCGCACCGTGTTCGAGGGCACCGCGAAGCCGATGCCGCTGTTCACGGGTTGCCCCAAAGCCGTCTGCCCCGCTGCGCGGATCGCCGTGTTCACGCCGATCACGCGCCCGCGAAGGTCGAGCAACGGACCGCCGGAGTTGCCCGGGTTGATCGCCGCGTCGGTTTGGATGATGTCTGGGTTGGCGAAGCTGCCGCCGCTGCCGCCTTCAGAGAGTGTGCGCCCCTTCGCACTCACGATGCCAAGCGTCATCGTGCCCGCTAGCCCGAAGGGATTGCCGATCGCGACCACACGCTGCCCGACGCGCACCTCGTCCGAGTCTGCCAGTTCTAGGTAAGGCAGCCCCGTGCGCGGCACCTTGAGCAGCGCGAGATCGCTGTAGGGGTCGCGCCCGACCAGCTCCGCGCGCATGCGCTCGCCATCGGCGAACGTGACATCAATGCGATCCGCGCCCTCGACCACATGGTTGTTGGTGACGATATAGCCGTCGGGGTCAATCACGAACCCCGAGCCAGTCCCACCACCAAAGCCGCCGCGATTGACTGTGATGAACACCACAGCAGGGTTGGCTCGTTCGTAGAGGTTGACCAAAGCTTGGTCCTCGCGGTCAAGTGCGGCGAACGCGCTCTCGGGGAGCGGGGTTGCCGTCGGGCTTGGGGTGGAGAAAGCGCGCACCGCGGGCGCTGCGGTTTGGCGACTGGTCTCGCGCGTAGCGCTGTCTGGTGCTGCATCGGTCGCCAGCGCAGTAACCACGAGTTCCGCAGCTTGCCGTGCGCGCTCGCGCGCCTCGCTTGCCAGGTTAGAGAGTTGCTCAGCGGTACACCCTGCCGTCGCCAGCAAGGCGCTCGCCAAGATCGCGGTGAGCCAAGTTCGTGCTCGCATGATGATAACCCTCACGTTACAATCGCCGTGTCTCACACCGCGCGATTAGATAGCATTGTTGTGTAGATCGTATGTTGGAGAGGTTAACCGTAGCTGATAGGGGGCTTGAACCATGCAGATAAGCGCGGCGCAGCAGCACAATCCACTTGAAGAGCGCGACCTCTGGCGGGCAGTGTGGCAGGTCCTCAGTGGCAACGCGCTCTTCGCGGCGGTGCTGTTTGTGGTCGCGCTCGGTTTAGTGGCAAGGGCGACACTGCCGCAAATGCCCACGTTGGGCACCGAGGACCCGATCGCTTACAGCCGTTGGGTCGCGGCGTCGCGCCAACAATTCGGTGAGTTCCACGACGTGCTCACTGCGCTCGGGCTGAACCATGTGATGCAAGCGCGTTGGTGGCTGTTGGCGCTTGCGCTTGCGCTTGTGCTCGCGCTGTTGCGCCTCATCGAAGCGCTGGCGTGGACAATCTGGGTGCGGCGCAGCGCAGCGTTGCTCGACGAGGTGCGCCTTGCCGTGGCGCACACGCCCATGCCACCTGAGGCGCTAAGCCTCTGGTTGCGCAACCAGGGCTTGCGCGTGCGTGCCCACAGCGATCATGCCCTCACCGCAACAAGCCGATGGCAAGCTGACGTTGCCGCCGCGCTCCTTCACGGCGGCGTAGCGCTCCTGTGTGGTGCGCTGCTTGTGGACGCGCGCTGGGGCTGGATCGCGGGTGAGCGCAGTCTCATTGCAGGTGCGCCGCTGCGGCTGCCCGACCAACGCACGTTGACGCTGAGCAGCGCCGATGAGGCAACGTATCAGCTCACGCTGGAGCCACCAGGCGAAACGCGCGTGCTGCGCAAAGGCGAGCGCGGAACGCTCGGAGGGATCGGCGTTCGTATCGCGCGCGCGGTCGAGGGGTATCGCGTTAGCGCTGAGCGCGCCGGACAAGCACTTAACCTTCGCGCCTCGAACCTTGCACAGCCCAGCACCGAGGTGCGCGTGGTGCTCGACGAAGAGGGGCAGGAACAATTCCTCGCCTTGCCCGAGGCGCAACTTGCCCTCGCGCTGCGACGCGAAAACGCTAACACGCGCACTGTGCAGGCGTTCGCCATTCCCTCAGGCAACGTGCTCACCACGACGGCGCTCGCGCCCACCCTTCAGGTCAACGAGGTGCGTTTCACCTTCCAGCCCGCCCCAGCGATCAGCCTCGAGGCTTGGTTCTTCCCAGGTTTGGCATGGGCGGCGCTCGGCGCGGGCTTGAGCGCAATCAGCGCGTTGGGGATGTGGCGATGGTCGCGCCAACGGCTAGTGGTGTTGCGCCGCGGCGAATGGCTCGAGATTTATGCGCGGGGTCGCCGTGTCGGTCCGCTCGCGCGAGCGCTCGCGCGAGAAGCCGAAGCCCTTGCGCGCGCAACAGCACCTTAGCGTGATTGACGCACCCGAAGGTAGTCGCGCATGGATTCCCACAGCGGCGTGGGCGTGAAATCAGGCTCGACCATGCGGAAGTAGTACCAGCTCTGACTGCGCTCTGCATCCGAGGGGCGTTTGAAAAACCACACGCTCATCACGCCGATCCAAGGCCACTCTTGCCGTGCGCGCTCAAAAAGCAACGGCACATAGCGCGCCTGCTGCTCCGGCGAGACGATCCCGTAGCGGGTGAGGTCGGCGATGGCGGGGTCGTTCGGCGGCGCGTTCCAGTTGACCTCGCTCAGCCAGATCGGCTTGTGGGCGTCACCGTGGCGCACCATGATGTCGCGCATGAGCATGTGTCGCGCCACGTTGGTCTGCAACGGATCGCGCCGGCGGTCGAAGGGACCACTGAACAGCCCGTAGCCCTGCGCTGCGGCAACGTCGAAACAGCGCGCTGCGCCCGCGGCATACATGCGTTCGAGGAAGATCAAGTCGTTGAGTCCGCCGCCGGGATGCCCGCCTCCGTCTTGGGCGATTGTCGGCGCCAGCGCCGCTGCGATAACCACATTCTGCGGGTCCACCGCCTTCAGTCGCTCATACGCGAGGCACAGCAAGCGCGTGTAGTCCTCGGGGTTAGAACGCTGGTTGCCCCACTCGGGGTAAATGTTCGGCTCGTTCCAGATTTGCCAGTGGTAGATGCGTCCCTTGTAGCGCCGCGCCAGCACCTCGACGAAATCGGCAAAGTCGTTGAAGTCCGCTGGCGGCCCAAACTCGCCGAGGTCGGCGTAGCCACGATGCGCCCATGCTGGCGGCGCGCCTACACGTGCGATGATGCGCAACCCGTAGCGCTCCGCTAGCGCAACGATGTTGTCGTACTTCTCCCACGCGCTGCGGTAAGGCACGTTGCGCCGATCCTCGAAGTCGCCCTTGCCGTGAATCTCGATGTCGGACCACACAAAAGGCTGGCGGATCCAGCCGAAGCCTGCCTCGCGGATCATCTGCAACGTGCGCTCGCGCTTCGCCACCTCGACCTCGCCTTCGAGGAACGTGTTGACGCCGAACGGGTTCTCAGGCAGGTGCTGGATCGGCGCATCGGGCGCGAGTTGCAGCGGCGGGCGCGTGAGGTCGAGCGCCATGTTCCACAGCGCACGAAACTGCGCAGGGCGCTGCTCTTCGCCCGTGAGGTAAAACAGCGCCTCCCCAGGCGCAAACAACGCGACCCCAACCAAGATGCTGACGAGCGAAACGACCCATCCTTGCAACAAACGCTTAGCGATCATCGCCATTTGCAAGGTACTTGCGCCACGCTTCGTTGGTCGCCATGGTTAGCAACGCCATCGTCCAAAAGCGCGGGCGATAGGGCTTGCGCAAGAGCTTCATCCCTGCTTCTTCTGGCGTGCGGTTGCCCTTGCGGCGGTTGCAAGAGGCGCAAGCGATCACCACGTTTTCCCACTCCGTACGACCGCCGCGCGAGCGCGGCAACACGTGGTCAATGGTGAGCTGATCGCGCGGAGGCTGCGCGCCACAGTATTGGCAGGTGTAGTTGTCGCGCAACAGCAGCGCCTTGCGCGAGAGCGGCAAGGGCAGGTTATGGGGCACACGCACGTAGTAAAGCAGGCGGATCACCAACGGCACAGGGATCACTTGTTGGGCGCTGCGCAACACTGCGTCGGCTGTCTCGAGCACTTCCGCCCGCTGCGCCATCACTAGATGCAAGGCGCGCGCGACCGACACGACGCTGAGCGGCTCATACGTCGCGTTGAGCACCAGCACACGACGCGCGGCGACTGGTGCAGCGTCCCGGGCAGCGGTTACTGGTTCCGGTTTCTCGTCTCCTTGAACGGCAAGCCTGATGACCGCATGAATTGTACCGAAGCAAGGGACTGCGCGAGCATGCTTAGCGCACGTGGAGCCAGCCGAGCACGATGAAGACGATCACCAGCACGCCCCACACGCCATAGCCGCCCAACACCGCAGGCAGCAGCGCCCAGCCCCACTGCAACGCCAACCACACCGCCCCCACCCACACAAGCGTCGCAATGAGCCCTGGCACGAGCGCGCGAACGAACATCGCGGCAAGGTGAGGGTCGTAGTTGCCGGTGCCAAAGAGCACCCAAAGTCCCAGCGGGATGTTGATCGGCATCGTGGCGAGGATCGCTGCAAGCGTGCGCGAGCGCTCGCGCAAGAACGCCACGCCCAAGATGATGAGAATTGAGGCGATCACAGGCAGCGCCTTCTGGAGCTGCGCCGGCTCAAGGCTGAGTCGCATAGCGGCGCAAAATTGTAGGCGCTAGAATCCGACCGCGAGAGATGAGCAGGATGCGCTGGCTAGGGTTTATCGCGCTTGCGTTTGGGCTACTCGCTTGCCAAGCCGCAGGCGGTGAAGCCACATCTGCGCCCGAGCGCGTCATCACGCGCTATCTGGAGGCGCGGGTGCGCGGCGATGTGGACGCGATGGTGCGCCTCTCCTGCGCCGATTGGGAGCTGCGCGCGCGCAACGAAGCTGCCTCGCTGCGCAACGTCGAGGTCAAGCTGGAGGGGCTCCAGTGCGCCACCACGACACGCGAGGCTGCCCAAGCGCTTGTGCGCTGCACGGGCAAGATTGTGGCGAACTACAACGGCGAGCTGCGCGACTTTGATCTCTCGCTGCGGGACTTTCGGCTTGTGCAGCAAGGCGGCGAGTGGCTGATGTGCGGTTACAGCGAGTGATCGGTTTTTCCTTCGCTGTACATGCACATGCCCTGTAAGGTGCGTTTCCCTTACAGGGCATGTGCATCACGAGAAGAGGAGAGAAGATGCGACCACACCCGCCGCGTGCTGCCG
>Ga0105160_1001017_pt1 | contig 11941 bp, 9 predicted proteins | sample GXS110809BmetaG_FD_89591 | JGI IMG/M metagenome (GOLD analysis project Ga0105160, IMG submission 89591) | Hot spring microbial communities from Gongxiaoshe hot spring, China to study Microbial Dark Matter (Phase II) - GXS 110809B | ecosystem: Environmental > Aquatic > Thermal springs > Hot... | reverse complement strand
GTTTCCACAGATTCTATTATCTCTTGTAGTTCATTTTCAAGCTCCTTAAGTTTTTCCAAATCTTGTTCTGATAAACTTCCCATTTCTATAAGCACCAGAAAATTTTGCAAAACACCGTTTATTTTTTCTAAGTAAGGTATAAATTGGGCTACGAAAGGGTTTTCAGCATCCGTAGTATATTCTAACTCCTCCTTTATCCCTTTACTTATATTGTTCAATAAGTTTTTTAATTCAACAACTCCTTGCTTTATTTTATCAAAATCCTTCCCTTCTGCTCCTTTTATTATTATGTTATTAATTTCTTCAATTTTTTGATCCCAACTATTCATACTTTTATTATACCATCACTGACAATCCCATTCCTCCATTTAGGTATCCTGCAAAAATACCGAGATTACCTCCCAATGGCATACCAAAAGTCCCCATATCCCCCATAAATTTTCCGAGTGCTGCTCCCATAACTCCACCAACCAAAGCTCCACCCAAAGCTCCTGCGATTGCTCCAAATGGTCCTCCCATTAGCATTCCCATACCCATTCCTAATAAAGCTCCACCGAAAGCTCCACGAGCAGCACCTGCACTTGCAGGTGAAATGTTAGTCAAATTCTCTCCTACTGCCTGAGATACAAGTTGCTTTACTTCAGGTCTCAAATCTATTTTCTGGGCAATTTGAATATATATCTGCTTAAGTAAAATTTTTGCTTGAGGATTAGGATTATTCATAACATGTTGAGCAAATTGAGTTAAAGCTTGCTCAGCTTGCTGTTTTATATTAGTTGGTCTGAAAATTCCACCTGTTGCTGCACCCAATGGTCCTCCTAAACCTACACCCATTAAAGAAGGCATCATTGGATTAAGCGAAAACATTCCTCTATTCATACCCATAATACTGCCGCCCATCAATGTCATAGCACCCATCATCATCATAGACATACCTAACATAGGATTCATCATTGACAACATCATTCCACCCATTAACATCGAAGCACCTAAATTCATCATCATATTTGGCATTTGCATAGGTGGATTAACAATAGGAAATCCAACATTTGGCATCCCAATTCCTGGGAAACCTATCCCTGGCATTCCCATTCCCGGGAAACCTACTCCAGGCATCCCCATTCCTGGAAATCCCATGCCTGGAAAACCTAATCTTGGCATACCTGGAAATCCTATTCCTGGAAAGCCCATACCCGGTAGACCAATTCCTGGGAAACCAATTCCTGGCATCCCCATTCCTGGTAACATAGGATTCTCACCAAGCATCCTTAATCTCATCATTATCAATTGCATTAACTGCTGATTTGTAATCAAGTTATTAATTGTTTGCTGTTTTCTATCCCTAATTTCTGCTAAATTATTTCTTATGTTTTGCAAATGTTGCATAACTTTTTGCTTAAGTTTTTCTAGGAAGTTTATTTTCTTATCCATTAGGTTTTGCATTTTATTCATGTGGTTAGCTTTGTTTTGCATCAATTTAGCTTTTTGTTGAAGGACTTTAGCAGCTTTTTTAAGCATTTTAGCAACCATTCTTAATGCTTTTGCAGCCATTCTCAAAGCTGCAGCTATAGCAGGTCCTACCAGGGGGATAGCCTGTGCTGCATTGGCAGCAGCTTCCAAACCTTGAGCAGCTTGTTCCATAACAACAGACATCTTATCAACGGCTTTACTAACAGTGTCCAATATTTTAGAAAATCCCTTAAACATTACCTCCTTACCCTTAAAGAACATTTTTCTCATTTTGGCAAAAGATTGAGATTGATTAAATTTCATGAGATCCATTTGTAATCTCATCATTTTTTGCATTTCGAAATTTTCTGCCTGATTAAGAATATTAAGCCTTCCAAGCAAATTTTGATGATTTTGATAAGAAGAATTCAACATGTTAGCCAATTGATTAACATCATGTATTTGCATCACCAATCCCATTTGAGTAGATCCCAAAAGTTGGTTAGCCATCATTCCAAAGAATGAACCCATTAAAGCTCCTGCACTAAAATTATTCATAAAAGGATTTTGAGAAATCATATTGTCAGGAATAGAGATATTAAAAGCGGTTAGTAAAAATCTGAAATCCCCTTGTAAATTAGGGAATTGAGCCAGTAATTTCGCGCCTTTATTATACAAAGCATCCTTAGCTTCATTTGAACCAGCAAAAACTCCTAACTGTTGATTTATTCCACTTTCGGTCTTAGATTTCAAATTTAAATGCTTAGATTTCAATTTTTTAAGATTATTTAAACCTTTGGTATACATTTTTATTTGTTTTTTAATCTGGTTAATTAACCCCCAAGGTTTTTTCTTTTTACTTAATAAGCTACTAAGTTTTTGTTTCAATGATGATATTTTATTCGTTAAAGAAGAGATACCACCATCAAATTTTGCAATAGTTTGCGAAAAATTTTGTTGTAAGACATTAGGAGTAGATTCAATTTTAAAATTTTCACCAAAACCTAAATCTTCCAAAGGTTTGTCACTTTTTATTCCTTGCTCAACCTGTTTTATATCGTTTTGTGTAACATCACCACTTATTCTACCAACACCAAAAAACGAAAAACTATCGTTTATCATCATATAATATTCACCTCCTGCATATTTTCTTACCAATATTTTTTATGTATTTTTTTTTAAAAAATTCAATTTTCTTTATCATTTTTTTACAAAATTTTAACAAAGTACATTATAAATATAAAGGGAACAAAAAGATTAGGAAAAATTTTATAAATGAAAATTATTATTAGGAGGTAATAAAAGTGTTACCATACAGCCCATACATCCTAAAAGGAAACATTTTATTTATTTCAGGACAATTAGGAATTAATGAAAATAATGAAATAGTAAGCGATGACGCTACTGAACAATTCAAACAAGCACTTAAAAACCTGAACAATATCCTACTATCAACAGGTTTCTCAAAAGAAGATATAGTTAAAACAACAATATTCATAACCGATGAATCCTATTTTTCACAAATAAACGAAGAATTCTCCAAATTTTTTGATAATCATAAACCCACAAGAACAACAATAATCGTGAAAGCTTTACCAAAATCAGCAAAAGTAGAAATAGAAGCCATCGCTATAAAATAGGGTTATGAAAAATAAAAAAAATAAAAATAAAGGATTAACGTTAGCAGAAACATTAGTAAGTATCTCCATTATTTCATTATTATTAGCCATAATGTTAGAAATAACATTCATGGTTTCAAAATACAATAAAAAAGTAGGATATGTTCAAGAAGGAGATATCAAAGCAAAAGAAATAGCAGTAAAAATAGAAAGAGTAATATACAACCAAAATATATTGGCAATTAGGATTATCAATGGTAATGTTCTCTGTATATATACTATATACACAATACAACAAAATCAAATACAACCAAATGAAATAACATTAGTAGAATTTTACTACCTAAAGAACCTAATAAACAGAAAATATTATCGAAGAATAAATGTTTTTTTCCCGAAAACAGGGATAAGAAATTTTACCTACGTACCAGATAATGTATTTTGGACAATATACACCACTAACGTTTCAAAGAGAAGAGAAGTATACAAAACCGCTTACTTATATAATTTCGATTCAATATCCCCAATAAAAATTATAGGATACCAAAATAATATAAACTACAGTGACATATTCTTTCAAAATTTATCTATAGGATTCTATGTATACAACGCTGATCCAAAAGGTAGAGAATTTTCAAGGTACGTAAAAGAACCTAATTGGAAAAACTTCGCCAAAGGAATGCTAGTATATTTTATAAACATAATAAACTTGCACGAATAATTTTGAAGGTTTTTATTTTATTTTTATAGAATTGGTATAATGTAAAACCCAATTTATTCGAAGAAAGATGAAATTCTTAGAAAGATAAAATTTAAGGAGGTTTAAAAAAATATGAAATTTACGATAAAAACAGATATTCTTGAAAAGTCGCTAAATATGGCAAATTTAATAGTCCCCAAGAAAAGTCCCCTTTTAGCATTGGAAGGGATTAAAATCGAAGTAAATAACTCTAATGTCACTATTTCAACAACAGATTTAGAAAATGAATACATAGCAGTTTTAGATTGCGAAGTTTTCAAAGAAGGTAAAGCAGTAGTCCCACTTAAAAGCATTCAACAAATCGTATCTAAGATAGATTACCCAGAAGTAACAATTGAATTAGCAGATAATAAACTTTTACTCAGTTCGTTTGGATTTACAGCAGAATTAACAACAATAGACCCTTCAGAATACCCTGAATTTACACTATCTTCTTCAAAATTCCAAACGTTGTTAGAAATAAATTCAGAAGAATTAAATGAAGGTATTGAAAGTGTCGTATATTCATCAAGCTACCCCGACGATAGTAATCCCGTATTCGCAGGAATATTATTCGAATGCAAAAAGAATGAGCTTAGTTTTGTAGCAACCGATGGAAGTCAATTAGCCGTCAGAAAAATTAATACCGATTGCCAAGAACAACTAAAAATGATCATTCCTGTTAAAAGCCTAAAAGTTATTCAAAAATACATGGAAGGAAAAATAGAAATACAAGTAGAAAATTTTGAAAACCCGCAAACCATATGCTTCAAAAATAGCTCATCTTTTGGAGAAATTAAAGTTGTGTCTAAATTAATTGAAGGTAATTTCCCAGAATACAAAGAAGTCATACCTGAAGAGTTTGAAATAACAACCGTAGTATCCAGAAAAGTCCTACTGGATGCCATAAAAAGGGTTATGATCCTTAGCAAAAGCAAAGAGCTAAGCGGCATCGTTATCTTTGAAATCTCCAAAAATAAAATGATAGTCAAATCAATAGAAAGCGAATTAGGTAAAGCAAAAGAAGAAATAGTATTAAAGAAAAAAGCTTCAAAAGAACTAACCATCACTTTTAATGGTAAATTTTTAGAAAGTATGCTAAGCTCAATAAAGGTAGATGAAATAGAACTTAATTTTATAGACGATTCCAGCCCTCTTAAAATCAATTTCGTAGATAATGAAGGATTCCTATACTTGCTCATGCCCGTTAGAATAGCAGCAACAGTATAAAAATTTCTGAATACCCCTGTAGGGAAAGGAAATAAAAAAAGTTGAGATGGAAAGACATATACTTAGGGCTAAATGTAATGACCTATTTCTCATTCTTTTCTACACTCTATCTTTATTTACCAATTATAACAAAAGAATTTAACCTTAATAATCAACACATTGGGATAATAGGTTTTTTTTACTCCCTCGGATCTGTTTTTTCAGGTTTCTTATTGGCAAATTTTATAGAGAATTCTAAATACAGAAACACGATAATAAAAATAATAATGTTAATAAACTCAATATTGATATTTTCTCTAATTTACATAAAAAACTATTTTTTTCTTTTATTTGCTGTATTTCTAATTGGCTACTTTGGAGCATCATTCGTAGGAAGCAATATATCAAGATCAAAAAACAAAGGAATAACAATAGGAATATCTTCGATAGGGTTTATAATAGGATACCTAATCGGTGGGATTTTAGAAAACTACAACATTATGTTTATTATCATCTCTTTTCTCTTTCTATTCTTACTCATTTTAAATTTTTTCACCCCTATATTTGAAGATAAAAATGAAAAAAGAGAAGAAAACAAATTAGTTAACCCAATTACTATAATAAAAAATAATTGGTTTATATACCTTAGCCTATTCTTGAGGCACATTGGAGCAGCAAGTATCTGGATATACCTATCTTATATTCTTCTTAATTATTACCATTTTAATTTACACATCATAGGAATATTAAATGCAATAAACATTCTTGTTCAAACTTTTTCAAATCCCTTAATATATGTATTTTTGAAAAAAGACAACAGAAGTATTTTAAAATTGATTTCACTTGGTTTCTTTTTATCAGCGCTCTATTTCCTATTCTTTCCATTAACAAAAAATTTATTAGTCCTTTCATTACTTCAAATCATTCTGGGATTATCTTTTACAGCTCTTTATTTAGGAACAATAGAGTATTTATCTGAAAATAACGAAGAGAAAGTAACAGCAATAACCTTAATCTCATCAACATTCTCATTAGCAAACGCCGTTGGAGCAGCCATATCTGTTTTTCTCATAAAATTAGGCTATACTTGGTTATTTATCAACGGATTCATATTAGCATCAATAAGCTTCTTTATTATCCTATCTGTATTGAGGAATAAATTTAGAAGATTGGTCTATTCCGATGTTTATTCCTAATATAGGTAAAGCCTTAAGGTACGCATATAAATACAATTGCTTTATTGAACTCCTATAAACCAAATAAGTTACCCAACAGTGGTTATCCTTCACCAAAACAAAGTCTATATAATCTATTTTTTTTGTAAAGGAATTATAGTTAAACCAAGCAGTCAATCTCAAATCTTTAGCTATATACCAATCAATATTTGTGTTAATATTAGTCAGTAAGCTTCTTTTAGTATCAAAAGTAGTAAAAATACTTGCATAAAAATTATTATTAGGGTAGTATTTAAGGTTAATACTAATAGGAGATATTGAACCTAAATTCAAGTTATAATTTGTTGATAAACTTAAGTCAAAGCTTTTATTATTAAAAATACTTAGATTTCCAGATAAATTTTGATATTTTCCTGTAAAGTCAGCAAATATAGGAGCAAAACCCTTCCCAAAATTATAAGAATAATTAATATTTAACCTAAACCATTTTTTATTCATGTTAAAATTAGTTGTAAATGAATTGACATAGGAAGCGTGAAAATTTCTGTCAAAATAGTAATTACCAGTATCAAAAAAATTTTGTTTAAAAAAACCAGTTGTTCTCATTGTTATATCTTTACTTTTTATGTGGTCAATAGTATAGTTCATTAAAAATTGGTATTTAGTGGTTCTTCTATTAAAACTCGGTTCTTCGTATTTCCCTAAGAAAAAAGAAGGAGTAATAGTTATAGAATCTCTTACCTTTATAGGTTTATTCATTTTCAGCATCAACTCTGGAAGCTTATTTACACCAAAAAAACCATAATTGTTATTAGTATTATCAACTAAAAAAGTTAAAGTATAAAAACCATTGGAAAACAAATAATCCATATCAAATTTAAAATTTTGGCTTTTCTGTTTAACATTCGTGGAAAAATATTCATTCTCCAAATCATTTACAGTAAGCCTAAAATTAAGGTTTCGGTAATTACCTGATATGTTTAAAAACTGATTCAAAGAAGAAAAATATTTTTCAGTAGAAGTTTTATTTGCACTATAATTTATACTAATACCCTTAACAGAAGTATTAAATCCATAAGAAATGTTCTCATTTAAGGGAGATACAAAATTTCTGTATATCGACCTGTTACTTGAATATCTGAAAAAAGCGCTAAAATTACTCATATTAAAATTGAGATCACTTTGCACATTCCTAAAACTATTTCCATATCTCTTATTATTGTTGAAGAAAAAGTAATTGTTTAATCTCAAATTTAATTTTCCTATCTGTTTTTGGTAGTAATTAGAAATACCGTAGTAAAGTCCTGTGTATTGTCCATATTTTGTTAAAATCCTTCCATAATTAGTATTACTAAAATAGTAATCAAAGTTTTTTGTAACAAAAAAACCATCGGTATTGTTATATCCTATCTTGGGAAAAGCAGAAGTATCTTCACCATGTAATTGAGGTAATTTCTTTTTTCTCAACGGTATTATTAACTTCTTATATCCAAAAACGTTCTTTTTATACAAATTTAATCTTGAGTTAGTAAGTATCATTTTGTCCTCAGGTATAACTTCAACTTTTTCGGAAATTAACAAATAATGTTTTTCATCAAAACATTCATATTCACAGATATTACAAGTAGAAAACTTAACGTTATAAAAGATGTAATTAGATGAAAAAAGGTTAAGTTTAGAGTAATTAAAAAACAGCTTATCTTTAAATTTAAGTGGTTCTTGACCAAAATTTAGTAAGTATCCTGATCCTTTTCCTCCAGTTATTTCGCTTATATTGCCATTCTGATCATACCTTATTTCAATATTTTCGGTTAAAAACTCATCTCCGGTTTGAGTGTTTTTTATAAAAGTTTTTTCAGGTATGATTATTTTTCTTTGTTTTTTGTCAATCAAAGCTCTGTTAGATTTTATCCAATATTGTTGGGAATATATTTCTATCGTTTGATTTATTTCTATTCTTTCGGGGTTGGAAATAATTTGTGGTGTATATAAAATAATGGTTGTTTCTTGGGCAAAAGATACTTTTAGAAGCAGTATTAAAAAAATTAGTAGAATACAGAGATTCACGATGAATTCAGGGCGGAGAGGATTTGAACCCCCGACCAATGGATTTGGAGTCCACCGCTCTACCGGACTGAGCTACCGCCCTATACTATTATATTTTGACAACGCAAAATCTAACCCTTCTTTTGATTTCTCTTTAAATAATTAGAGTACCAAATATTAAAAACCCACCTCCATATAAAACTACTGAACAACAAATAAACAAAAAACCCTAAACTATAAAAATAAAAATTAGGAAACAGTTTGACAAAAAGAAGAATAATCAAAACAAGAATAGAAAATCTAAAAAAGCTATAAAAAACAAAATCAACCTTAAACTTCATCATAAAATACAAAAGTCTTGTAAATCCATCAATGAAAACAAGCAAACACAGAATTAGTATAAATACTACCAATTCAAAACTATTCATTTTATTCTATCATCCTAGCAATAACTTCTTTGTTTGTAGCATATCGGTAGGCAGTTTCCTTAGTAATAATTCCTTGTCTATACAGATCAGCCAATCTTGCTTCTAATGAAATCATTCCTGCTTCTCTACCTGTATAGAGAACATTATAAAGCTGATGATGTTCCCCTTTTCTTATAAGGTTTCTAACTGCAGTATTTGCTATTACCATTTCATATGCTACTATTAAATTACCATCAACAGTAGGAATGAGAACTTGTGAAATAGAGCCATTCAATATGTTAGCCAACTGAGTCCTAACTTGATTTTGCTGAGAAGATGGAAACACATCTACTATTCTATCGATTGTATTGACAATACCAAAAGTATGTAAAGTAGAGAATACGAGGTGTCCCGTTTCAGCAGCTGTCAAAGCCAAACTTATACTCTCCATATCTCTCATTTCTCCGATTAAGATCACGTCAGGATCTTGCCTTAGAACATGCCTGAGAGCTTCATTAAAACTGTGGGTATCAACTCCTATTTCCCGCTGGTGTATTATTGATTTCTTATTTATATGAACATACTCTATAGGATCCTCAATTGTTATTATATGCTTTGAAAAGTTATTATTTATAAAATCAATCATAGCTGCCAATGTTGTAGATTTACCAACACCCGTTGGTCCAGTTACCAAGAAAAATCCTCTTTCATAAGATGCCATTTCTGATAAAATATGGGGCAATCCCAATTCCTCCAAATTTTTGATCTTAAAAGGTATAGCCCTGATAGCAGCTGCTATTGTTCCTTTTTGAAAGTAAAGGTTTCCCCTAAAACGGCCCACATTCTCCAAAGAATATGAAAAATCTAATTCCCTCTTTCTTTCAAACTCCTCTATCTGTTCAGAAGTAAGCAAAGCAAAAATCATACTCCTAATCATATCGTTAGTTAAAGGGGGAAAATTGAGAGCCTTCAATTTTCCCTTTATCCTAAAAATAGGGGGAGACCCAACACCTAAGTGCAAATCACTTGCCTCCAATTTATGCATATTTTCTAAAAGCTCAAATATTAGCATTTTTCAACCACCTATCCTTATCAACTATTTCTACTCCTTTATAATAATATTTTATTATTTCCTCACATTTAAAACCATTTTTAGCTAATACATTTGCTCCAAATTGACATAACCCAACTCCATGACCCAAACCAATTCCTTTAAAATTAACATAACCATCTTGGATCTTTATTTCTTTTAAATAAGGGCTTTTAACTACACTATAGCCCAAAAATTTTCTTACCTCCCAATTATACAAACTATAAATAACTCCTCCATTATAAACAATATAAGTCCTGAAATTATTAGTATAAATATTATCAATAGAATAAACCCTTGTTTTTGTTAATTTTTCAATTGCTTTTTTTAAAGAGTAAGTTTCTACTTTATTTTCCCACTCCTTACCTTGATATAAGCACTTGACAGAAGTTAAATAATTTTCATTTTTGTTTAACCTTGTGGGAAAAACTAATCTTCCATCCAGAGTTTGCCCTCCACAATTGGAATGATAAAGAGCCCATATAGGATAACCTTCATAAACAACGATTAAATTATCAGTTTGCTGGACAGCTATATTAGTCCTTGGATTTTCTTTATCAACACCATAATAAGCTTGATCCATAACAGTAGAATACAAATCGAAAACTTCATTTTTCTTTCTTCTTTCTAAAGCAACTCTTATTGCATAAGTCCTTGCAATTATAGCCTGAGCTTTCAAAGCTTCAATATCCCAAGATACAGGCATCTCTGAAGGAACAACAGATCGCAAATAATCACTCATCGAAACCAAATTAATCAAATAATATTCATTGTTTTTATTCACAATAAAAAACTTACCTCTATACTTCCTGTCCTTATACTCAAGATAATTCGTAGATAATATCATTATATCTTTAAAATCACTTACTTCATTCATCTGTGAATCATTATTATCATAATAAAATTTCAAAACAGGGTTGAGATTAAGAATAGTTAGCTGATTAGATAAATAAAATCCTCCTTGATATATAGACGGAAATTGATAAGTTGAATACCTCAAACTTATATTAGCTCCTTTCAAAGTTAAATTAGTATTGTAAGGATTTATTCTATCTATTAAAACTCTCAAATTATCGAAATCTTTAAAATCTCCATAATTTAAAGTATTCTGTAAACTACTTTGATTGGCTTTAGGAAAAAGAATTAAGAACAAAATAAACAAAATAACAATAGTTTTCTTTATCTTTGGTTTAGAAGTTTGTAAAGGTTTATAACTGTTGATAAATTGCATAATAATCCCACTCCTCCAGGAACAGCAGATACTGCTTTTGCTATTCCTATTAAACTTTCTTTATTAACATCCCCCATTATTTTTCCATTAACCACTTCAAAACCTACATCTATAACAACAGCACCTTCTTTAACAAAAGAAGAATCTACTAAATTAACTTTGCCCGTAACAGAAATAATAATATCCGCCTTTCTGCATTTCTCAGGTATATCGTAAGTGTGTTGATTTATAATTTGAACAGTGGAATCAAATTTTATTAGCAAATGTGCTATAGCTAAACCAGTGTATAAACTATTACCTAAAATAACAACATCTTTTTTCTGAAAATCTATTTCATAAAAACTCAACATCAGATATACAGCATTAGCAACTGAAGGTATAGCAACACTTTCCAAATCCTCTTTCTTCGAAATAAGAAAATAATAATAATTTATAGGGTTTAGACAATCGAGATCTTTTTTAGGGTTTATTAATTCCAAAATTTTCTTACTAAAATTAAAAGGCAATGGTAATTCTACATTTATACCCAAAACTTTTTCATCATTTGATGCTTTTTTTAACAAATTGATAAATTCGCCTTCATCAAGAGTGTGAATTAAATCAACATTAAACCCAACCTTTTCAAAAATCTTCTTTTGATTTATTGAAAAATAATTGTTATTTTTCATACCAAAATAAAATATAACGATTTTATAGTCTTCGGTTTTTATTCTTTTCGTTATTTTTGATTTGTAATCTTCCAAAAGATGTTTATAGAAATCTCCTTTTAGGATAACGGTTTGGATTTGGTTTTTCATCATTTTTTATTCTCTTCGAAAGGGTTAGAAAGAATTCTTATTCTGTTTGGTGGAAAGATTATAATCAACGCTTTTGCTTTTATATCGCTTTCTTGGACAAAAGGTTCAGACCATAAATGGCTATCATAACTATTTGGTCTATTGTCTCCCAAGAAAAAGTAGCTTTTTAAAGGAACTTT
>Ga0105160_1001016_pt1 | contig 11946 bp, 11 predicted proteins | sample GXS110809BmetaG_FD_89591 | JGI IMG/M metagenome (GOLD analysis project Ga0105160, IMG submission 89591) | Hot spring microbial communities from Gongxiaoshe hot spring, China to study Microbial Dark Matter (Phase II) - GXS 110809B | ecosystem: Environmental > Aquatic > Thermal springs > Hot... | reverse complement strand
GGTGCGGATGGTTTGATGCTGTTCTCGTCAGATACGCCGCTACAGTTAACGGCTGCACAGCCATAGCCTTGACAAAACTTGATGTCCTTTCTGGTTACCCTGAAGTCAAAATTTGCGTTGCTTATCGCTGGCGGAACGAGATATTGACAACCTTCCCAGCCGAAGTTTGTGTCCTTGAGGAAGTTGAACCCGTTTACGAAACTTTGCCCGGTTGGGATGAACCTTTGTCGGGGTGTCGGTCGTGGGAACAACTCCCGACAAACGCCCAGAAGTTCGTGATGAGGTTGCAGGAGTTGGTTGGTGTCCCAATTGCAACCGTTTCCGTTGGACCTGAGCGCAACGCGGTGCTCCCTGTCCCCGGCGCACCTTCAATTTGGTGACAGAGAAGACAAATTTCGCCAACTGAAATCGGTGCTCGGAAAAAGCGTCAACAACTACGGGCTGAAACCCGGAGTATGAATTCATGGTTCAAGTGGCAGGGGCATCACCCCTGCCACTTCGCTTCATTTCCCTAAGACGCTTTGCATCGCCTGCAATGTCTCTTTCAACTTTTGGCGCAGCCGGGCGCGCTTTGACTCAAGTTGAGCCTTTAACTCCTCTGTCAAGTAGCCTTCCTCAATCGCTTCAGCAAGTTCCTCTTCAACTTCCGCTAACTCCTCGGTGATGTCCTCAATGAGTTCGCCGAGTTCTTCCAACCGTTCCGCGTCTATTCGCCCTGCTTGTCCTTGAGTTTCTTTTCGTTCCTCTCGTTCAATTACAACGGTCTCTACCGGTTTGCAGACTTCTTCTGTCGCTTTGGACATTGCCTTTTCGGCAACGCTTGTTGCTTTCGCTACGACGGATTTGATCCATTCTGGCAACCCCGTTCGCATCAGTTCAGCCAATTCCTCGGCGGATGTTATGACCAGTTCGGAGAATTCAACAGGCGATTTTTGCTCTCGGATTCTCAACACAGGTTCGCGCTTTCGCTCTTTTGGCTCTTCAAGAATTTCCTCGCCGATGAGCACCTGCAACGCCCCCACCAACTGCGTTGCTGCCAATGAAAGAGTTGACGGGTCGGGGTCGTCGGGCAACGACACGATGGGCAAACGAATGTCAAGTTCCTGTTGAAGCCAATTGACAAGTTCGTTGAACTGCTTTCCGGCACCAACCATTTTGTCGGGTCTCATTCCGGGAGGCAAATCGGCGAAATGTCTCGCCTCTCGTCGCAGCGCTTCCGCCATTTGCAGCGCTGCGCGAAGCCTTTTCTTCCTTTGCTCTTGTTGCTCCATCGTTTATCCCTCCTTCATCGCTTTTACGCTTTACTCATTCGCTCCCTGAGCAACCGCTTTGCCTCGTGCATTCTCCACTTGACAGTTGTTAGCGGAATCCCGAGGAAGGCAGCGATGCGTTTCAAGGGCATGTCCTCAAAGTAGTGCAGCCAAACGACCAACCTATACATTTCGGGCAAATCTCTAAGCGCGTGGTGCAATTGCTCGTAACACTCTCTTCTCTCCATTCGCTCAAAGGCGTCTTCCTCAACTTGAGATTCCCATCGCTCAAGTAGCAATTCGTCAAGTTCCCAGCGTTGGCGATGGTTCAAATGGCGCATTGCTTGATGGCGGGCAATTGCGTGCAGCCAAGCGCCGAACTTTTGCGGGTCGCGCAAAGTAGGCAGCGATTTCAAAGCGATCAGAAAGGTCTCTTGAGTTGCATCCTCTGCGTCATCCCACGAACCCGAAACCTGATAGGCGACAGCGAGCACGGCGGGACGATACCTTCGGACGAGTTCATCAAAGGCTTCCAAATCGCCCGCCATTGCAGCCAGAACCACCAAAGTGTCCTCCTTGACTTTTCGCCATTCCGATGCCATTGCATCGCCGCCTCGCTTTCAAGGTGCGAAGCGCAAATTTGCAAAGACTTGATTGGCACTGCTTTACAAGCGCTTCCCACGAGATTTGAGCAACTCAAACCAGTTTACTGTCTTTCCATATCGCTTTGCCATTCGCTTAACTAACTCCTTTGGAACGCCTTGCCGTTTCAGTTCCTTTCGGAAACGATGGATGCTGGCTTGCTTTTGCCGCGTGCTTTTAAGCGCCACCCATGCGAGCGTTACCAACGAGATGCAGAGAAAGATGCAAAGTTGGCTCAACAAAATCGTCCCACTCACGATGCATCCAAAAGTTGAGCCCCAACGCCTCACTTTGCCTCATCTCTCTGGCAATGCTTTCCGCACTTGGGCAGTTATCTCTCTGGGCTGGAAGGCTGTCAACTGCCCGCTCATTGCTGACCTCATTAAACTCGTTAGCCAGTCCAAGTTAGTTCCTTCGGCATACTTCAGCGTCAACTCTTGACACATTTCTTCGGGCAAACCAGCCTCCTTCAGGGAACGGTAATAAGCGCCGATGCTTTGCCCCAACCGCCTCGCGTTCTCTTCGTCGTAAAAGACAGCATGAACTTGCTGCAGCAAGTTAGGGAGAAGCGAAACTATCTCGCGAAGCATGGGGATAGCGGTCTCCCTAAGTGCAGTCATCACTTCACGCAAAGTTTGAACTTCTTCGCGTTCCGTCTCTGCCATCTTGTTTCACCTCAGGTTCCAAATTTCCTGCCGCCAAAGAATAGAGCACTGAAAAGGGGCGAAGGATAGGTCATTTGGGTTGTGTCAAAATTTCGGCAGCGAAGTTTTTGAAGTTGCGAAAAGTGAGGTGGAAACGGAAATGACGAGGATTGTGTCGTTGCTGCATGTTGAGCCGAACGGAGAGGTAGGCAAGGCTCATTTGGTTGTTGACACAAACATCAAATCACCTTTCCCCGTTAAGCCTTTTTTGTTCGGAAAGTTTTGCGAACACCTCGGCGCGAACATTTATCACGGCATGGACGCTCAAATCCTTGACAACCCAACTTTTGGCAAGTGGCAATTCTGGGCTGGCGACGATCACCCCGACGGTGGCACGAGACCGATGACCGACCGAGGTCAAATTGCAAACAGAATTCGCGGTCATGGCAGATGGATGGGATGGCCAGACCCGGAACGAGTCATTGATGCCTATTTTAACGGATGCGCCTACCCTTGGTTTCCAACGGGCAGCAAGGAAGAAGTTCGGTGCAGCCCTGATGTCGGTCCAAACGGTGGTCGGGCACAAAGGGTTGAGGTCATTCGTTCTCACTCAGGCGCTGCTCAAGGGATCGCCCAGTGGATTTACCTGCCGTTGCACCGGACAAAAGGTTACGAGTTCCGAATCGTCGCAAGGTCAGTTTTTGAGCCTAAAGCAGTGACCTTGACGATTACTTTAGTTGAAACCGGCGAGATTGTGGCTCAGGAAAAGGTTCCGCTTAAAACTGAGTGGGAAACATTTTCCGGGCGGCTAAGATTGCCCGAAAATTCACCTGCTTCCGCCCTCTACCAATTCGCCATCGTAGCGGAACCGCCAGCCCACTTTGTAGTCAGCAGGGCTTTGCTTTACCCTGATGACCATGTTAACGGCGCTGACCCTGATGTCATTCGTTTTCTCAAAGAAGCGAGGTTACCAATTTTGCGTTGGCCGGGCGGCAATTTCGCTTCGGGATACCATTGGCAGTGGGGAATTGGTCCCGTTGATAAGCGTCCAACTGTCCCGAACCCAGCATGGGAAGGTTTGGAGTTCAATTTGTTCGGGACGGATGAATTTATCGCTTTTTGTCGTGCTGTTGGGTGTGAGCCTCTGATTTGCATTAATGCGGGCGACGGAACTCCAGAAGAGGCAGCCGCTTGGGTTGAATACTGCAACGGTTCGCCTGACACCCCTATGGGGAAACTGAGGGCGCAAAACGGTCACCTGGAACCATACAATGTCCGCTTTTGGGAAATTGGCAATGAACTTTACGGTCGCTGGCAAGTCTTTTGGACGACGCCTGACGGATACCTTGACAGATATTTGCGATTCCGTGAAGCGATGTTGAAAGTTGACCCCAACATCTATGTGCTCGCTTGTGGTTACGGTAACGAGCCCCTATCGGAATGGAACATAAGGCTCATTGAAGGTGCGAGGGAGAAACTTCAATGCATCACTGACCACATCTTGACAGGCGGTGCTGTTGACGCAAACACCGACCCAATTGAACTCTTCCACGCATTCATGGGCTATGCAACCGTGCTTGAAGAACGGTATTCACAACTGCGGGAAAGGACGCTCACTGCAGGAATAAGAGAACCGAGGTTGGCTATCACTGAGTTGCAATTTTTCGCTCGCTTTACTGGCGAAGTCCGCCAAGACGGTAAGTTGACGCCTTGGACCATGCCCTCACAAGATACGATTTCGGAGGCTCTGTATTTCGCAACGATCGTCAACATGAGCATTCGGTTAGGCGATTTCGTTGAACTGATCACTCACTCAGCAACTGTCAACCACGGTGGCGGTTTGAGAAAGGAACGGGAACGAGTTTACGCCAACCCAGTTCATTACGCTCATGTGCTTTTGAGAGACCTTGCAGGATGCGTGCCTGTAGGAATACAACTTGCCTGTGCCACTTACAGCACTGCTCGGGGATTTGGTCACATCCCGCCTTTACAAAAGGTTCCGATCCTTGACCCAATGGCGGTTTTAAGTCCCGACGGGGAACTGATATTGACTATCATCCATCGCTGTGCGACAAGCGGTCCTGTTGACCTAACCGTTCAACTGAAAGGCTTTGAGGCGAACGAAGTTGAAGTTACAACCCTTGCTGGAGAGACATGGTATGACCGAAACACTCGGGATAACCCAACTAAGGTTATCCCTCAAAAATCGTCCGCATCCCTTAAGGACAGCAACACCGTCCATCTCACCTTGCAACCTTTCTCCTTGACCAAGTTGAGGTTGCGCTGAAAGCGAACGAAACGATCTTTCGTGGGAGGTTGAGACTTCTGCCGAAACGAGTGCGTAGTCCGATGTGTGGTGCGCTGAATTTTTCGGCATTTCGGCAAATCAGCAGAAAGTTTTGGCTCATCGGGAGGTTCGCCCTCCCATTCTAAAACAGCGCCTACAAAAGGCACGACAAGGTGACGGCGTTATGTCCAAATTCATGTGCGCTTTGGTTGAAACTGCGAGATGGGGTTCATTGTTCGGAATCGTCGTTGGTTTTGCACTTGCGTGTCTCAATTGTTCCCTTTCACCCAATTCGTCAAAAACTGTCAAGTTCCCTGATGAACCACCGAAGTATCCGATGTATGACGAAGTCGGTCTTGACGATGAGAGAAGATGGACCGTTTATAATGTCCACGACCCAGCGATTGGGAAGGACGGGGAGTTTTATTACCTTTTTTCAACGGATGTCCGCGTTGGCGGGCCGGCGAGACCCGGGATACAGGTTCGCCGGTCTCGGGATTTAATTCGTTGGGAGTGGTTTGGCTACGCATTTGAAGGCATTCCTCAACCTGCGCTTAATTGGATTCCAAGGGCACGAGGCATTTGGGCTCCAGATGTCGTCAAGATCGGCGAATACTTTTTCCTCTACTACTGCGTCTCCATCTTTGGCACCAATCGTTCTTACATTGGTGTTGCGAGAAGTAAATCGTTGGCAGGACCTTGGGAGGATTTGGGCGAGGTCATTAAGACGACTTGGGGAGATGAAGCGAACGCGATTGACCCCAATGTTGTTCTTGACAGGGATGGTCAGCCTTGGCTTGTCTATGGTTCACATTTCGGCGGCATTTACATAACTCCTCTTGACCCCAAAACAGGAAAGGCAATTGACCCCAACAAAAAGATTTTGTTAGCACGACGACCAGCGTCAGTCCATGGTGCGGTTGAGGGGGCGTTCGTAATTTACAACCCCGATTTTGACATGTTCTACTTCTTCGTCTCCTACGACTCGCTTTTCCGTGACTATAATGTCCGAGTCGCCCGTTCAAAGGAAGTAACCGGACCATACCTTGACTACAATGGTCGTCCGATGACGGAAACATCAACCGACCCTTGGGCAGTTGGGACGAAAATACTTGGCGGTTACAGTTTTAAAGCCGGCGAAACTTGGCTGGCACCCGGTCATTGCTCGGTGTTGAGGGACGAAGAAAAGGGTTGGTTTATGGTTCACCATGTCCGCGAGTGGCGTAACCCTTCGTGGATGTATCTTCATGTCCGAAAGATGGCTTGGACGAGGGATGGATGGCCAGTAGTCTCTCCGCAGCGATATGCCGGTGAAGCCGAGCAAGAAATTCCTGAGCAACTTTTGGATGGGGAGTGGGAAATCGTTGTCCTTGACCCAGCAGATAACCTCCCCATCCCTTCCCAGACGGTTCGGGTCAGTTCTCAGAAAATTCGGAAAGTTGGCAAAAACGATTTCGTGTTTGTTCACGACAGAGAAGAATACGAAGGCAAAGTGCTGCCCGCTTGGGATTGGGAGCGTTGGCGTCCTACTCTGGTTTTCACTGGAATCAGCAAGAAAGGGGTAGCATTGTGGGGTAAGAAGGCAGAAGCAATTCAAGCCTTAGAGTAGTGTCAACTTTCGTCAACCGTCCTCATGGGCTTTACAAAGTCGGCTTCAATGCCTAAAATTTTTTGTGGCTTCTTGGTTGCCTCCAAAGTCTCCTTTGGACTTACCTGTGCGAAACTCACGCAAGTAAGTTCGTAAGGAGGTGAACGAAAATGGCAGCAGTAATTAAGCCGCTCGCCGATAAGGTGCTCGTCAAGGTCGTGGAAGAAGAGGAGAAGACACCCGGAGGAATCTACCTGCCTGACACAGCAAAGGAGAAACCTTTCAAAGGCAAAGTCGTTGCTGTCGGCTCCGGCAAGCAATTGAAGGACGGGCGAGTAGTGCCTTTTGAAGAGTTGGGTGTCAAGCCGGGCGATACTGTGATTTTCAGCAAATACGCTGGCACGGAAATTAAACTCAACGGCGAAAAGCACATCTTGCTTAGCGTTGATGACATCTATGCGGTCGTGGAGGAGTGATTTGGAAAGGCTCATTGCACCCGGAAACTGAAACCGCTGAGTTGAGGAGGTGAAGCGGAATGGCAGCAAAGCAATTGTTGTTCCGCGAACACGCTCGGCAAGCGATGGCTCGTGGAGCGTTCAAGGTCGCTCAAGCAGTTGCTTCTACTCTTGGACCGAAGGGACGATTGGTAGTCTTGGACCGCAAGTGGGGTTCACCCCTCATCACCAAAGACGGAGTGACGGTCGCAAAGGAAATTGAGTTGACCGATAAGTTTGAGGACTTAGGTGCTCGCTTGATGCGAGAAACAGCCAGCAAGACGAACGATGTCGCTGGCGACGGCACCACCACGGCAGTCGTTCTGGCAGCAGCGATGTTGAGGGAAGGGTTGAAAGTCGTCGCTGCTGGCGTTAACCCTGTCTTCCTTAAGCGGGGCATGGAGAAGGCATTGAAGCAAGCGGTGGAGCAATTGCGCAAACTCGCCATACCTGTGACGAGCAAGGAAGAAGTCCAACATGTCGCCACCATCGCCGGTAACGACCCAGAAATTGGCGAAATTATTGCTGACGCAATGGATAAGGTTGGTAAAGATGGCGTCATCACAATTGAGGAAGGCAAAGGAACGAAGACAACGGTGGAAGTTGTTGAGGGCATGCAATTTGATAGGGGCTACATCTCCCCCTACTTCATCACCGACCCAGAGACGATGAGGTGCGTGCTTGAGGACCCACTCATTTTCGTCCACGAGAAGAAATTGACTTCAGCCCTTGAACTTGTCCCGTTGCTGGAAAAGGTAGCCCGTGCTGGTCGCCCATTGCTGATAATTGCGGAGAATGTTGAAGGCGACGCGCTGGCAACTTTGGTCGTCAACAAACTGCGTGGCGTCCTTCAATGTTGTGCGGTGAAGGCACCAGCCTTTGGAGAACGAAGGAAGGCTATCCTGCAAGACATCGCTATCCTGACGGGAGGCAAGTTCTTCAGCGAAGATTTGGGAGTCAAGATTGAAACCATCCAACTGGAGGAGTTGGGCACTGCACGACGCGTCATCGTTGAGAAAGAGAAGACGACGATCGTTGAAGGTGGCGGACGCAAGGAGGAAATTGCCGCTCGCATCCAACAAATCCGAAAGCAAATTGAAGAGACAGAGAGCGATTATGACCGCGAGAAGTTGGAGGAACGATTGGCGAAACTTGCTGGCGGCGTTGCTGTCATTAAAGTTGGTGCTCCGACAGAAACCGAGTTGAAGGAGCGGAAGCACCGTTTTGAAGACGCGTTGAACGCGACAAAGGCTGCAGTTGAAGAAGGAATCCTGCCGGGTGGCGGTGCTGCACTCGTTTATGTCGCCAGCAAACTTGAAGAACCTGAGGATAGCCACCGTGATGAGAGAATCGGCTTCAGAATTGTCAAGCGAGCCTTGGAGGAGCCTTTGCGCCAAATTGCTGAGAACTCTGGTGCCGACGGCTCTATCATTGTGGAACAAGTGAGGGCGAAACAAAAGGAGACTGAAAACGAACGCTTCGGCTACAATGCCTTGACCGGCGAAATCGTTGATCTGGTCAAAGCGGGAATTGTTGACCCGTTGAAAGTTGTCCGAACTGCTTTGGAGAACGCTGTCAGCATAGCCACGCTGTTCCTGACAACTGAAGCATTGGTCGTGGAGAAACCTGAGGAGGAGAAGAAGGAGTAACCTGAACTTTGACATCCGAAAAGCGGTGTGGTGGGCGAAACTGCTTACCACACCGCTTGATTTTTCTGAAACTTTGTGCTATCATGTTGCGGACGAAAAATTTGGGGGTTGAACTTGACTCCATAGCAAACCAGACCGTTTTGGAGGTGCCTTTCAGTTATGGAACAAGAGCGGGAACTTGCCGTCCCTGAATCCGTGCTCCTGAACGATTTGCAGTATCAACTCAACAGATTGCCGGAAGGGATGAGGAGCAAGTTTCTACTTGTCTTGGCAGTTTCGGAGCGTGCTCAGCAAATTGTGGAAAGCCCTGAGCGTGATCGCATTGATGAAAACCCTGTTACTCGCGCCCTGAGGGAAGTGAGCGAGGGAAGATACCAACTTCGCGTGACAGACGAACGCTTCTTGAGGGCATTGCAAGGTAAACCCGAAGAAACGGACATATTCCCTTATCGCCCGTAAAATTGGGTGAAACTTACGAAAGCACGAAAAGCGAAGGGGGAACGAAATGGGAGGTTACATTCCTGAGCGCAGAATTCCCGCAACTATGGCGACACAACACCCCGATAACGCTTCACCCCCTTACTGGAAGACCAACGGCGACGCTTTCATAAGTTCCTACGACGAGGTCTATGAGTGCTTTTTGGACTTTTCCGAACTGGGCTGCGAAGAATACATGTGGGACTGGGAAGGCAAGTTCGTTGACGAAGCCGTTGTTGACAGGCTTTACAGCGAACACTTCAATTTTTTCCTACAGCGTCAATTGGGGCGGGATGTTTTCTTGACTTTCCGCTTACCCAACATTTGGCTTGAGCGTGGCTACAGATTGGCAAGAGCATACATGAGCATTCTGACCGCAGAAGAACTTGCCCGTGATTTGAACATGTTCACACCCCCGTTGTTTGAAGTGATTTTACCGATGTGCGATGAAGCGTGGAAGTTGATTTACTTGCAAGAGAGTTTTGAACAGGCTGCTAATTTGGAGCGACAAATGTTTGGAAACAGTCGCCCACTCTACCGGTTGCATGTCATTCCGCTGATTGAAACTCCAGAGTTGCTCACGAACGCGAAGACCTTGCTGGACGATTACCTCAAACAGCACAGGGAAAAGTTCGGGGACGAACCTCCATACCTTCGTGCCTTCATAGCCCGTTCCGACCCAGCATTGAACAGTGGGATTGTAACTGCAGTTTTGGCAGCAAAAGGCGCCTTGTGCGAATTCGCCGACTTTGAGGAAGAGACTGGTATCCCTGTCTACCCCATCATTGGCGTTGGAAGTCTACCATTTCGCGGTGGTCTCTCACCGCTCACAGTAGACCAATTTTTGACCGAATATGAAGGCGTGAGAACTGTAACAATCCAATCAGCGTTCAGATACGACTACCCTAAAGATGCTGTTGAGAGAGCCGTTCGCGACTTGAACTTGTCTTTGCGATTTCGCTGGGGCAAGAAGCCGCGCTGGCAGGAAGGAGACAAAGAAAGGTTAACGCGCCTCATCCAAATTTTCACCCAGTGCTATCAGGAAGTTGTGGAAGGGATAGCGGAGTTAATTAACGAACTGGCAGCGTTGGTCCCACGCCGAAGGGAAAGAATGCTTCACATCGGTCTGTTCGGTTACCCGAGGGGGCTTAGAGGGAAAGTTCTTCCCCGTGCCATCCCGTTCACAGCAGCGTTGTATTCGCTTGGCATACCGCCGGAGTTCTTAGGTGTAGGGCGAGGATTGTTGCAGGCGGAGAGAGAGGGCTTACTTGACACATTGTTCCGCTACTACCGTAACTTGAAACTTGACCTGCAACAAGCGGGTGGGTTCCTATGTTGGGAAAACTTGAACTTGCTGGAACAAGAGTCACCTCTATGGCTGAAAATCCGCGAAGACATTGAGTTGTGCCAACGCTTCTTCGGATTGGAATTTGGTCCCAAAGAAACTGACCATTACCTGCACCGCAACTTGGTCTCAAGCATCTACCACCTTTGGCGGCGCGGTGGGGACGAGAAACGGCTGAAACACTACATCGTTGAGGCAGGGCAAATTAGGAGATCGCTGGGGTAGACTTTCGCGCCTTTTGTAAAATCCCGCTTTGACTTTCGCTTGATATTTCCCTTGACAAGAGGCTATGGCGATGTTATCTTTATCAAGTGCCGCTGAAAAGCGGCGGAGATTAACAAGAGGGGAGGCGATAAAGGGATGATGTGGACGCGGTTGGCAAGTGGAGTGTGGACATTTTAGTCCACGCACTTTCGGCAAATCGCTCTACCACCAAAATCGTGGTTTCACCCTCATTGAGTTGCTCGTGGTGATTGCCATCATTGCTATTCTTGCGGCGATTTTGTTCCCTGTGTTTTCAAAAGTTCGCGAAAAGGCACGGCTCACAAGTTGCATCTCCAACATGAAGCAGCAAGGTCTTGCAGTCATGCAGTATGTGCAAGACTACGATGAGCGCTATCCCGTTTCGCTTCAGGAATTTGACTCCCCAAGTGACCTCTCCCACTTCTCTTGGGGCGGAATCCTTGCTGTTCCCGGAGGCGGAGTTTGCAATCAACCTTTGGGACAAGCGCCAGTCATCGTTGATGTCCTTGCTCCTTACATCAAAAACGAGCAACTTTTCAACTGCCCAACGCTACGCGTCCCAGTGATGCGAAATTCAAGTGGTCATCTGTGCGAAGATTACGCAGGTTCGTATGGCTATCGTTGCTATGATGGTTTTGGCAGACCCGGAAATGTCCCGACTTACTCTGGCGGTGCAGAGTTAGCGGCGGTGATTTTCGGCTTGGTTTCAGGAGTTGTTTGCCCTCAAGGCGTGCAAACGAGTTCCGTGGGATGGAGCGCTTGCGGTGCTTCCCAAGCGAGCATCACCAAGCCCGCTGAAGACATGTTACTCTTCTGCAATTCGTGGGGCGCTCACTATGGAGCGACTGATGCCGATGTGACTGCCGGTCGGGCTACGGGCGGGACACCAGTTACATACATGGACGGACACGCGAAGTTTCAACCCATTGACATAGGCGGCTTCCTGCGATTCATCTGCAACCCGCTTAACGACTAAGCGACGACTTTTACTTTGGACTTGCCAACAACATCTTTTTCGCCTGTGGGGGCGTAATTATGTCCACGCCCGTATCAACCATGCGTGGGATTTTTTTGCCTTCAAGCGCTTCCTTAAGATATCGGACAGCGAGGTAACCCATCCTGTAAGGTCGTTGCTCAATAATGGCTTGAACTACACCTTCAGCGCAATATCGCAATGTGGTTGGGATGGCGTCAAAGCCAACAATTTTAACTTTGCCCGTTTTGCCCGCTTCTTTAACTGCTTGAGCCGCTCCGGGAGCACCGTAGGCGTTGACCCCAAAAATGCCTGCAAGGTCAGTGTGCGCCCTCAATGCGTTTTCAGTAATCT
>Ga0105160_1001015_pt1 | contig 11963 bp, 3 predicted proteins | sample GXS110809BmetaG_FD_89591 | JGI IMG/M metagenome (GOLD analysis project Ga0105160, IMG submission 89591) | Hot spring microbial communities from Gongxiaoshe hot spring, China to study Microbial Dark Matter (Phase II) - GXS 110809B | ecosystem: Environmental > Aquatic > Thermal springs > Hot... | reverse complement strand
CGGTCAGGCTGTTTCTTCTGTTCGACAACGGTCGGCTGCTCAGTGGGCGGCGCGAGGCGCGTGCGAATGGCTGCGCCGATTTTCTCCGCCGCCTGCGCAACTGCCGCGATGCGGGCGATATTCGGATCGTCCTGGTCAGTGCTGAGCCGTCCCCGTCCCGTTTCCGCAACGGAGACCAGCACCTCGCCCGACTGCACATCGATCAGGTCGCCGCTGATGGTCACAATCGCCTCGCGCAGGTTCGGGTCGTAGCTGAACTCCTCGATGCGCCCGGCGAACGCGAGGTCAACGCCGAGCAGCGCGCCCACGCGCGCCGCACGCCATGTGCCGTCCGCCTCACGCTCGTTAAACGGCGGGGTCAGGCGGTCGCGGCGAATGCGGTTCTCGTCGATGGCGCGTCGGATAGACGGGTTTGTTTCGCGAAAGCGCAGCACATACAGGCTCGGAATATCCTTCAGCTGGGCGTAGAGCGCGTTCAGCGCCTCTACCTCGACATTAAACTCCTCCGCGGGCTGCACGGCAGCGCCCTGTCCGAAGGGGAACAGTACGAGTTCGCGCGTTCCGTCCGCCGCGAAGCCCGCCGTCAGAAATAAAGCGATGACTAATGCGCCGATACTTTTCACCTTTACCTCCTCCAGAAGGGCTGGAGCGCGCGGCTCCAGCCCATGCCAATTTAGCGCGTCAGTACAAGCGGTCGCGTCGCGCGGGCGACCTGACCGTCTTCGGTGCGCGCCTCCACCTGCACCTGATAAGTTCCCGGCGGCACGGCGCGTCCTTGATCGTCGCGCAGATTCCACGCGACCGTGTTCACGCCGCGCGTGGCGGCGCGCCCACGATGCAGGCTCGCAACCGTGCGCCCGTCTGCGCCAAGGATTTGGATGCTGGTCTGCGCGTTGTCCGCCAGCACATACGAGATGGAGACACTGCTCGCACCGCGTCCTGCGCTGCTGACACTCACGCTGGTAATCAACGCGCCCAGACGCGCCGCACGCTCCACCGTCAGTTGCAGGCGGGTGCGCCCCGTCGAGACGAACCGATATTCGGGCGTCGTGCGCAGGTCAACCGTGCGTCCCGTATTCAGGTCACTCAGGCGGAGACGGAAGCCCTGCGGTACCGTGTTCATGTTCGGGAAGGTCAGCGTGACCTCCTCGCCCGGCGCGGCTTCCACCACCAAATCGAACTGCTGTCGGTTCGCCAGCGGTCGGATTTCCTGCATCAAGGGCGTTCCCGTGCCCGACTTGAGTATCATCAGGTTCACGGCGCGTTCAGACAGCGGGGCGGGCGGCTCCTCAATATCGCCAGCCGCGCGACCGCTGCTCATGCCGATAAAGTTCTGCGTGTCCACGCCGCGACTCGTGCGGGCGACGATTTGTAGACGCCACTGGTTAGGATTAGAGACTTCCTTCGCCGAACGGGGCGCAGTGCCAGCGCCGACGCCTGGCAACAGCGCAGGCGGGAATACAAACTCCGCGTCTTCGTTGAATTTTATCCAGTAGCCCCGATGTGGCAACAGGAGCGTACCGGGATCGGAAACGAACTTGTATTCCTGCGAGAACTCGTCCCAGTAGTAGATGACGCCACGCAAGACGCCAGCGTTCGCTGCCTCCTGAAACGATAGGCTCTGCCGAGGATTCGAAGCAGCGACGACTACGACCTGCCCCAGTTGCAAGGGATAGGGGTAGGGGTTGCCCAGTTGATTCCAACCTTTTGCCACCTGTACAGAGATGCTTTGCGTAAACACCTGTGAGGGGAAGGCGATGGCGCTCGCGTTATACTGGATGGCGGCGCTGTCGCTGGGCAGATACAACCAGAACCCTTCGCCTTGACGCACGACATCAATAAGCTCATACTGCTCGCGTTGCGGGTTCCAGCGACGCGCCTGATACGCGCTGGGAAGATTAGCCAGAATGTCTGACAGCGCGCCGCGCGTCACGAAGGGAATCGAGACCAATTGGAAGCCCGCCTGGAACTTGCGATTGGCTGTCGCCGAGATAACAATTTCACGCCTGACGGTCTTGTTCGGCGCGGGCGGCGCTTGCGCCGTGACCTGAACCACAGTCGGCCCAGAAAAGTCGGGACTCGCCACCACTCGCCATCGCACGGATTTTGTCTCGCCTGGACTTAGCAGGCTAATCACCTGACGGCGATTCTGTCCCTGCGCTAATTGAAGCCCCGGCGGGAGCGAGAGGTCGAGCGTCACATTCTGCAGATCAATCTCGCGTCCGACCACAAAATATTGGTTGGACACATTCGCGACGATATCGAACTCGCCGTTGTTCGTCAGTTTGGTCACATCTAAGGCGTCTGGCTCAATCACAGGCAAGGATTCGACGCCCAGCGCAAGCGGCGGCTGCACATCATAGGAGCCGGGCGTGAGCATTACATAGAACACATACTGCACAGGCGGCTGCGAACGGGACATGTTGGGCGGCAGCGTTCTCGACTCCGTATACAGATTGAGCGCGACATCTCGGATGAAAGTATCGGGGAAGATACGGGAGTCATTTTCCTGCAGCCAGTCCGCTGTAGCGTGAATAAAATACCACTCGCCAATGACCAGTCGCTCGATCTTTGTCTGGTCAGGGAAGTAGGGATTAGAGCGCAGCAAGTAGCGCGAGGAAGCGCGAAGATTACTTTGCGAGCGATAGATATCGATGTATTCAGGGATTTCGTTGCGTCTCAGGAACAGGTTCTTATCCGTGCGGACGGGGCGCTGCCCAGGCAAGTAGACAAACAGCGCAGGATATTCATTGCTGAAGAAAATATTTTCTTCAGCGCCGGTTTCTACATCCGACGAAAGGCGTACGGAGAGTTGCACGGACGAATTGTTGTCCACATTCCACACAGACAGGCTGATACGGGCAACATTCTGGATTACATCGACGCGCACTTCCGTATCTAACCCTTGAATGTCCCATCTTCGGTAGACATAGGAACCGCTTGCGCCTGGGAATGTTCGATCGAATCGCGCTTGCGTACCTTGTGCGCCCCATCGGATGAAGTTTTCTTCACCGTTGCGCACAGTGCGCAAAGTAAGGTAGATTCCGCCGCCGGGGATCGCGCCGTAGGGGAAGCCTGCGGTCATCGCCGTACTTCCGTCGTTCAGGAGTTGACTTCCGCGATCGGTGCCAATCTGGATGCTGCCTGACACTTCGTAGCCGATGCATCCTGTGCCAGGCTCTGGGAAGCAGGCGCGCCGCCACTGGACTGTCCCCGATACGCCCATCACAGCGCTTAACACGCCGTTGGAGGTACTTACCGCGCGATAATTACTGAATGGATTTCCATCGGGACAGAGGCAGACATCGTACAGCTGCCCCTGCCCTACCATCATTCCAATCGCAAGCAAGATCCAGAGAACTCGTTGGGTCATTATTCGCTTCCTCCTTGCTACCGAGTCAGGATAACAGGTACGACGGTGCGCGCTACCTCGCCCGTGTCGGTGGTCGCCGTAATATGCACCTGGTAGCTTCCTGGGGGCACGGCGACGCCGTTATCGGCGCGTCCGTTCCAAGAGACGGAGTGAGCGCCACGGCTTCGGCTCTGGGCGGGTATTTGGCGAATGACTTTGCCCGCTGCGTCGCGAACAGTGATTGAAGTGGTTGCTTCCGCGCTCAAAGTGTATTGGATGAGGAACTCGCCGCCGCGCGTTTTGGTGGCGGAGGCGTGCGTAATCCTCAGGGCGGCGCGGCGCGCAGGAGTCGCCTCGATTATCAAGCGGCGACGCTGCTCGGCGCCCATGCGAAACCGATACGAACTGCTCTGGAGCATATTGACGCGCGCGCCCGAAACGGCGTCAATCAGGGTGAGCCGCACATGGGACGGAGCCGCGCGCACTTGTTTCCATAGCAGCTCCACTTCAGCTTCAGGGGCGTCGGTCTCGACCACGACCTCCCAGCGTTGAGCGCGTTGGGCGGCAGGACGGAGGTCTTGAGCCAGCGCCGCGCGCGTATGAGGATGCTCTAAGCGAGTCATCAGATAGGACTGAAATGCAGGCGGTTTTTCCACATCCTCACGCCCAATCTCCTCGCGGGCAGTCTGGCTGACCCCAAGGAACAGGCTGGAGTCTTCGCGTTCCGCGCTGCGCGCAGTAAGTTGCAAGAGCCATCCGTCGTTCGGCTCAGCGGGCAGCGTCGCGTCATGAGGGCGACTGCGTTGGCTTCCAACGGGCGGCACGATGAGGGTACACGGCTTGAGCGCCTTGACCCAGTGCGCTTGCCACGCCAGAAGCTCGCCCAGCGGCGCAGTGCGCCAGGTATACGCGCCTGTGAGCGGTACATACCGATAGAGCTGCGGACGGATAATCTCCTGTTCGACCGCTTCGGCGAGGCCAAGACGCCGCGTCAGCCCCCCTGCGCCGACAATCTCAATCTCACAGGCAGCCCACGGCACATTGAAGGGGAAGGGGTTGCCAATCATGTTCCAGCCTTCCTGCAAGGGGATAAGGTATGCGCGGTTGAGGTCAATCTGCGTGTCGCCCAGCAGAGAGGCTTGCTGGCGTGAGTAGAGGAAGTAGCCGACGCCGCGCGGCGGCGTGGGCGCGCTGGCGCCTTCAGGACGCACCGCAAGTCCGGGCGGCGCAAAACTCGCCTGCGGGTCAGGACTCGCCTGAGTGTAACGCGCGTAAGCCCCACGCTCAGGCAAATAACGCGCCAAGACCACTTCTACGCCGAACACCTCTTCGGGACGCAGACTAATCGAGTAGGGCACGGAAATCATTTGCACGCCAGGCGGGAAGACCTGAGGGCGCACAACAAAGTTGGTCGAGCCGCGTCCGATAGACCCGTCGTCGCCTTCTGCTTCGGCAACCAGTTCATACCGCCCTTCGCTGGGAACTTGAAGCTCAAAATCGAGGGTGATGGCGCGACGGCGGGTATCGAAGCTCACATTCTGCGTCCAAAGCGAGCGATCCAGCGACTGACCATTCAAGCGCACGCTGCGAATACTGTCTACCGAGTCGTTGCGCACGCGGCGCACGACGAGGCGCACAGGAACCGCGCGCGTGTCGGTCACATAGCCGCTTACCGGCTGGCTGAACGCGACGCTCACCCGTGCGACACCCGCAAGCGCGTCTTCCATATTGATAATGCCTGCGCCGAGATACTCGTCAGGCACGACGCGCCCGCGCGGGTCGGCGGTCTCTTTCAGCACAGTGACGGCGGGCGGCTCTGGATCAGAAGCGGTGTGGCGCGGCACACCCGAGGAAAGCACCAGCGCGACTGCAGCGGCAACATAAGGCGAAGCCAGCGAAGTTCCCTGCTCCGCCAGATATTGCTCGGGTGTAGACGAGGTCGTGAGAACTAACCCACGTTCCCCGAAGTTGCTATCGCCTCCCGGCGCTGCTAAATCGATTCCCACATGATTAGTGTACGACGCAGGCTCCCCTGTTGGACCAGTCGCTGAAACATTCACAACTTTCTCGAAGTTGGCAGGATAAGAAGGCTCATCCGTGCTGTCGTTGCCCGCCGCCGCGACGGGAACCACCCCACGCTCGTACATTCGGTTGATAAGGTTCTCTTGCTGTGAGGAGCGAAAGTACGAACCAAAACTCATATTAACGACATGAATCTGGCTGGCGTTGTCGATGACATACTGCATCGCCTCGAGGATGTTTGCGCCATCCAGATAGCCTTCCGAGCGGGCTGTGGTTTTGAGAGCGACCACAGTGACGCCCTCCCAGCACAGCCCAGCGATTCCGATGCCGTTGTTGGTGGAGGCGGCGGCGACGCCCATGACCGAGGTGCCGTGCGAGGGGATAACACCCCCTTCCCAGTCGATATTGTCGTCGGGCGGGTCGGCGGCGAAATTGCGGGAGAGGGGACTGTAGCGCGCCTGCAGGTCGGGATGAGCGCGATAGAAATTATCATCGATGATGGCGATTCGGATGTCGGGGCTGCCTTTCTCGACCTCCCATCCCTCGAACGCCTTGATTTGCGTAAGCGCCCACTGCTGCGACACTAGTGGGTCGTTGGGTATCGCCCATACTCGCGCTCGCCAGTGCGGCTCCGCGCTCAGCACGCGCGCATCTTGCTGCAACTGTTCCACCAGGCGCTGCACCTCTTCAAAAAGCTGCTGTGCCGATTTATCTTTAGTATTTTTCAGACGGAGCAGGTAGGTATCTTGCACAGCGATGGGTTGCGCCTCTGCGTTGATGCGGCTCGCTATCGAGCGCGCGGTATCCAACGTGTGCCCAGGCTTGAGGCACAGGAGAATCTCGCCTGGCACAAAATCGTCTGGCGTGTATTTTTGCGCCCACAGGCTACAAAACGCGCCTCCCACAATAATGAGTAGCCACCAGTACGCCAATCGCCTCATGATTTACCTCCGTAATTTTGACGCGCGATTGAGGGCGCGGTTTCGCCCGCGCCCTCGTGAAAGGGTTATGGACTGGGCGGCAGCTCCTGCGTAGTGAACTCGAACGGTCGGCTCCACACATAGCGCAGCTTGCTGTGGGGGTCTGCGATGGGACCTGGGTCATCGCTCAGGTTCCGTGCGCCCACGCGCCAGTAGAGCGTCACCCGTTGCCCCACCAGCCCCAGTCGGTTCAGGAGCGCGGTCTCCAGATTGATGCGCTCGGTGGAGACGGGTGTGCCGCCTGCCGCTGTGGAGAGAATTTCATTCGAGACGAAGGTGCGGTTTCGGTCGCGGAAGGTGGGATCGGTCGAGACCTCCACGCGATAGGCGTTCGCGCCTTCCGCCGCCAGCCAGCTGAAGCGCACATCTTTGGGGTCCACATCCTCGCTGCGCTGGAACGGTGTGTTGAGCTGCACAGGCAGCAGCACGGTCGCCTGTCCCGAACGCACACGGTCGGAAAGTTTGAACAGGACGATGGCCCCCCCTTCCACCTCGATGCGTTCGCGGTACACCAGCGCAACCTGATAGGTGTACGAGCGTCCCACAGCGACTCCGGGCGCGGGGTCAATCTCTTCTAGTTCCAGGTCTTCGCTGCCCTCGCGCGGCAGGCTGGCGTAGCTGAAGGTGCGCGGCACGGTGGTATCGATGAAGAAGTTCTGGTTGCCTGGCGTCACGCCAACTGGTATCAGGTTGCCGTTGCCGTCCGTGCCGATGAAGTCGGAGCGGTAGATTTGCCACTGGATTGTGTCGGACGCGCTCTTGGCGAAGAGGGTGGTTTTCCATGAGACGCGCACATACGGTTCGAAGTTGCCGTCTGCGCCCGCCTCCGCCAGTACAGTTTGCACCGGTGTGTTGCCGCCCGACGAGGCGCGCGCCACGCCGAAGGCAATCAGCCCAATAATCAGGATGGGACCCAGCGCGCGCAGGAGTTTGTTCCCTTCGCCAGGGCGTCGAGGTTGCTCGGTCTTGACCTTGCCTGCCCTGACCTGCACGGTAGGCACGCGATAGACGGCGCGCGCCCGATCCTCGCTCTGGATGCCGCGTCCGAAGTCGATAATCTCGCCCACCGCGTCGCTATCGGAGACCTGCGTGATGCGAATACGCCCGACCTCTTCGCCGCGGCGCACGACAATCATTTCCATGCCGGGCTGAAGTCCGCCGCGAATGCCGCGGTTGAGCAACACTTCCGTGCCCGCGCGCGTGGTGAGAATGGTCGCTTCGGGAATGGTGTAGTTCTGGATTGTACGCACCGCTTCGAATGCGGCGTTGCGGATGGCTTCCTGTACGAGCGTATCGTCGTCGCCCGTGTAGCCTGGTCGGCGGTTGCTGTAGCCAGTCGCCACCGCGCCGTTAATCGGCTCGCCCGAGGCGATGTCGATTACGCGCACAGTGATTACCACCTGCGCCTGCTTCGGGCTGCCCACGAAGGTGACGGCGTTCACCTCGCCCGTGATAATCGACTCGGTCTGCAACGCGCGTCCCAGTCGCAGGAAGCCTGTTTTATCGAGTGGGGGCGCGAGGTCAAGGTCTTTCAGCTGCTGTTCCACCTCGCCGCGCGCCAGTACCTCGTATTTACCTGATTTTTGGTATTCGCCCGCGACGGCGTCGGTTGCAGCGCGGGCGATGCTTGCGCCGCCGTACCCGCTCTTGTTCTCGAAGTCCAGCACCGCGATACGCGGCAGTTGTACCAGCTGAGCATAGGCGCGTGCAGCGCCCAGCGGGAAGAGCAGCCCGACTATGAGCATGCTCGCCACGCCGAGAAACGCTGTGCGCGTCGCCCAAGTTCGTCTCATCCGTGTTTTCACCCTGATTGCTCCTCCTTCATAGTCTGCGTCTCAGCGCGTGAGGATGAGCGGCGCGGTCGCCCGTGCGACCTGACCATCCTCGCTCACGGCTCGAATCTCGATGGTGTACGCGCCTGGCGGCAACGCGACGCCGCTCTGGTCGCGTCCATCCCAGGTGGCTTGTTGCACGCCGCTGCGCGTTGCCTGATGGAGCAGCTGGCGCACCACCTTGCCGCCAGAGAGAATATTCACCTGCACTGTCGCATCTCCTGTCAGCTGGAACGCGATGGTATGCTGATTGCCGCGTCCCGAGTTCACCTGCACCTGCTGGATGCGCAGCAGTCCGCTGCTGGACGCCATCTCGAGGCGGAATCGGCTCACGCCGTTCGCGCCTGTGCGGAAGGTGTACGCGCCAGTCGTGCGCAGGTAGCGTCGCTCGCCCGTATCGAGGTTGACCAGCACGAGGTTTGCCGAGCGCGGCAGCTGCTGGACATCGGGCCAGCGCAGGGTGACCTCGCGATTCGGCTGACTGGTCTCCACGACGAACTCCCAGTTCGCGCTGCGGGTCGCGGGCTGGATGTCCACGCCGTAGACGCCGCTCTGCTCGCCCCAGGTGAGGCGCGGCAGGCTGATATGCACATACTCGGAGCCGACGGGCGGCGGTTTGAGCAGGTCGTACTCGCGGTCGTAGCCCAGCGTCGCCGCGCGCGAGACGCCTACATAGGCGCGGTCGCGCAGGTCGCCCGACTCCACTTCCAGCGTCAGCCGCCAGCCGCCCGCGCTCATGCCTGCGCTGCGGCTCGACGCGCTTGCCGCCTGCGCCGTCGGCGGGATAATCAGCGTCGTGTTGCGGTAGGCGTACACCCAGTAGCCTTCCCAGACCTTCATGCGCGTGGTCGCCGTGTACGCGCCGAACGAATAGCCCCACAGCGAGTTCGCCACGATGCCCTTGCCGACCGCTGTCGCCAGTGAGACCGCCGTGTTCGTGTCGGGGTCAATAATCTGCACCTGGCTCCAGTTCACATCGAAAGTGAACGGATTGCCAATCATGTTCCAACCTGCCTGCAGCGGAATCTGGAACGGCTGGTTGGTGTCTGCAGGCGTTCCTTCAGTGGTCAGCGGCAGGTCTTCGGAAGTTTCGAGGAAGTAGCCGCGTCCGAGCTGGAAGCGATTCGCCGGCGCGTTCGGATAGAACACATAACGCGACTGCGCGGGATTCCAGCTGAAGAAGCGGAAGCTCGCGCTTGCAGGCACATCGAGCAGGTCTTTCACATCCTGCGTGTAGTCATACGGCGCGGAGACCAGGAAGCGTCCCTTGAAGAAGGTGCGCAGCGGCTCCGACTTGAACTCGCCGATAACCGTGTTCTGCCCCGAGCTGACCGTAATCGTGCGCTGATTCGGGATAAAAGTGAAGCCCGTTTTACTGGGAACGACCACATACTCGCCCGGAGGCAAATTCGCGAAGCTGTACTCCCCGTTGGCGTCAGTGGTTGCGGGCGGAATGCCGCTGTCGATGTTGTTAGGCGGCAACAGTAGACGAATGGTTACGCCCGGTTCGGGCGCGCCGCCGAAGCGTCGAGTAATCTTGCCCGAAGCGGAGCCGGGCGGCAGCTGCGCCAGCTGGAAGTTAAGCGTGGTGGTCTGGTTCGCAGGCACATTCAGCGTCTGGCTTTCGGGCGCGTAGCCGGGCGCAACGGCGGTCACTACATACTCGCCCGCAGGCACGCTGAAGGTGTATTGCCCGTTCGCGTCGGTGGTTACATCGGCGCGGGTGTTCGTGCCCGCGACGGCGGTCACACGCGCATTCGCAATCGGCTGTCCTGTGTTGACATCGGTCACAGTTCCTGTCACTGTGCCCGGTTCAGGCTCCAGCACGAAGTCGCCCACCGCAGTGGTCTGCCCTGGTTGCACCTGCACATTGCGGTAGACGCCGTCAGGCGTAGGCTGAACAGGTGGCAGGCTGTAGCCGCCGAACGCGAGGCTGACGACCGTCACATCATAAGTTCCCGCAGGCACGCGCGGCATCAGGAAGGTTCCGTCGGGGTCGCTGAACACCTCAACAGTTAGCTCAGGATCCACGGTATTGGTTGCACGGATGACCGCGCCGCGCACGGGTTGATTGTTGATGTCGATGACACGCCCGCTAATTTGCCCAGGCGGGGTCGCGAGCATAATCAGGTTGATTACCCCTGGATTCGAGTCGCCGTTCGCTACAAGCGTAATGGTTTCTGGGTGCTGGGTCTTGAAGCCGGGGCGCTCGGCGTCGACTAAGTAGATGCCTGCTTCCAATCCGACGACGCGGTACAGCCCGTTCGAGTCGGTGATGGCGTAGCCCGCGTCCACTCCCGCGATGCTAATCGGCGCGATGCCAATCACCCGCACAAGCGCGCGCGGCAACGGCGTGAAGGTGCGGGTATCGGGATCGTACTGGCGTACCTGCCCCTCCAGCACATTGTGCGTCATCCAGCCGAAGGCGTTGTGCAGAAGCTTGTTGCGGAACGAGCGACACCAGAGCAATCCTGTGGGACCTTCGGTGTACCTAGAGTTTACGCCTTCCACGCCGAACGAGAAGAACACCACCTTCGAGCGGGTTGCGGCGTCGGCGTAGTACGAGCCAGCGTGATCCGATGTACCGAGCAGGGTTCCCGCGTTCACTCGCGGCTGGGTATACCGATACACAACACGCGCATTCGGGCTCACCGTCACGGTGTCCAGCCAGACCTGGTTCCACGCCGCGTCGGTATACAGAGGCGTGGAGGAGGTGGAGCCGACAGGGGGAATGACATCGAAGAAATCGCCCAACGGTGTGACGATGTAGCGGGCAGGGTGCGAGAGACGCAGCTCATCCGGCTCGTCAATCCGAATCGTATTGCCTTCATAGCGGATCCAGATGGGGATGCCGCCCGGGCTGACCCCGATGGGGTTCGGGTCTTCGCCTGCTGGCGCAGCCTCGCGCTGCAAGATATGACGCAATCCCAGATAGTCGATGAGGAATACATCATCCGCCGAATCGCTGTCAAATGCAACGCGCAGGATATCGTTCATGAACTGGTTCGCCACTGCGCCGCGCAGACTAAGCGCCCAGGTGATGTCCTGACCGCTGAACACCATGCGTCCGCTATTCTGCAAGAAGCTGCGGATAAGCGTCTGCACCTCAGGATCCAGAATGTGTCCAGGGCCTGCCCACACATTCCCCGTGTAGGGGCTGCCCCAGATAACGATGCGCGGCGCATGGAGCTTCTCACGGAAGCCGCCCGCCAGGTCCGTCGGCTCACGCTCGGTGCGCGGCAGGTAGCCCGCCAGCACGGACGGGGTGATCGGGTTGCGGCACTGCACGCGCCAGATGTTATAGAAGTTGCCGTAGGTTGTGTTCTCACCCAGCGTGTCGGAACGCACAAAGAAGCCAGGCGGCAGATTCGGGTGCGGAATCGCGCCGTCACCGTGAATAATTAGCCCAGTGCCGCTGGGCGGCTGCGTCACATCAAACGGCGGCTTGCCTGTCGGGTTATCCGTCCAGTAGCTCTCTACCGGCTGCCAGGTCGGGCGCGTGATGGAGTTGCCAATCACCGCCACGCGGTTCTGCACGAAAATCTGACCGCCCATGTAGTCCGACACGAGCAGGATGTTATTCGAGCCTGTGAACTGTTGCGTCGTGAAGCCGCTTACATTGTCATAGACGAACTCGTTCCCCGCGTTGTCGCGCACAATTACATCCAGATAGAAGTCGCTGGGCACATCGGGCGTGCGCCATGTGGCGACATACCAGTCCGTGGGGTTGCCGTTCTCATCCAGCTCAGGCTGCAGCAGCAGCGTATCGTCCAGATT
>Ga0105160_1001014_pt1 | contig 11963 bp, 12 predicted proteins | sample GXS110809BmetaG_FD_89591 | JGI IMG/M metagenome (GOLD analysis project Ga0105160, IMG submission 89591) | Hot spring microbial communities from Gongxiaoshe hot spring, China to study Microbial Dark Matter (Phase II) - GXS 110809B | ecosystem: Environmental > Aquatic > Thermal springs > Hot... | reverse complement strand
GGGTTTGAACGTCGTCGTGGGCTTTGCGGGGCTGCTTGACCTTGGCTACGTGGCGTTCTTCGCGGTGGGCGCCTACCTTTGGGGTGTCCTGAGCACACCGCAGATCGCGCAGATCGCGCCTGGCGCCTCGCCGGTAAGCCCTTCGATGTTCTATCTCTTCCTCGCGGTGGGGTTGCTCGTGGGGACGATCTTCGGCATCCTGTTGGGCTTCCCCGTGTTGCGCCTGCGCGGCGACTACCTGGCGATCGTGACGTTGGGACTGGGCGAGGTGATCCGCGTGTTGGCGGTGAACCTCGACCGACCAGTCAACATCACCAACGGCTCGCAGGGCATTAAGGACATCGCGCGCCCGCCTTTGCCCGAAGTGCTGCGCGCGATCTTGCCCGGCTTGGGTGACGCGCAGATCTACCAAATCTTCATCTACCTCATGGCGCTGCTGGTGTTGGGGGTGACGGTGTTGGTGGTGTATCGGCTAAAGAACTCGCGCATCGGGCGCGCCTGGGAAGCAATCCGCGAAGATGACGTGGCAGCGGTGGCAATGGGTATCCCGATCGTGCGCATGAAGCTGCTCGCGTTTGCTGTGGGCGCCTCGTTTGCTGGCGCGATGGGCGTGCTGTTCGCGGCAAAGCAGCAGTTCATCAACCCGCCGACGTTTGACCTGCTGCGCTCGATCGGCATCTTGGCGATGGTGATCCTCGGCGGCATGGGGAGCATCCCGGGCGCAATGCTCGGCGGCGCGCTCGTCACGTTGCTCGACCTTCAGCTTTTGCCGCGCATCGCCATGGAGCTTTCCGCGCTGAAACGTCAAGGCATCGGCATCCCAGATTGGTTTGACCCTGCGCAATATCAGCGCGCGCTCTTCGGCTTGTTGCTGATCTTGATGATGATCTTCCGCCCCGCAGGCGTCCTGCCCGATGAACGCCGGCGCGAGGAATTACGCGAAGGCGAGGCGGAGACCTCCGCTGAAGTTGAACCAGCAGCACAATCTCGAGCAGCATCCACTTCTTGAGTGAGGTGTTACCGTGGCGCTGTTAGAAGCAGAAAACATCACCAAGGTCTTCGGCGGCTTGATGGCGGTCAACAGCGTTTCGCTCACTGTCGAGAAGGGCAGCATCGTCAGCGTGATCGGTCCCAACGGCGCTGGCAAGACCACATTCTTTAACGTGCTCACGGGCATCTACAAGCCCGACGGCGGCACGATCACCTTCGACGGAGAATCCATCGTCGGCTTGCGCCCCGACCAGATCACGCAGCGCGGCATCGCGCGCACCTTCCAGAACATCCGCCTCTTCGGCAACATGACCGCGCTGGAGAACGTGATGGTGGGCATGCACAGCCGCTTGCGCTCAGGCGTTTGGGGCGCCATTTTCCAAACACCTGCGACGCGCACAGAGGAAAAGCGCGCCCGCCAGCGCGCCCGTGAGTTGCTCGCGTTTGTGGGGTTAGAGCGGCGCATGGACGAGCTGGCGAAAAACCTGCCCTACGGCGACCAGCGCCGCTTGGAGATCGCGCGCGCGCTCGCCACGCAGCCGAAGCTGATCTTGCTCGACGAGCCAACCGCAGGCATGAACCCTCAGGAGACCGCTGAGGCCACTGAGCTTATCCGCCGCCTGCGCGATGAGTTGGGCATCACGGTGATCTTGATCGAGCACGACATGCGCGTGGTGATGACGATCTCAGAGCGCATCACCGTCTTGGACTACGGGTCGAAGATCGCCGAGGGCAAGCCCGAGGAGATCCGCACCAACCCGCGCGTCATTGAGGCGTATCTCGGGCGCGGTGCCGTCGTCGAGGCACAAATGGGATGAAGGAGGCGACCCATGGCGCTGCTGGAGCTGAAAAACGTGCACACCTACTACGGCAACATTCACGCGCTAAAGGGCGTTTCGTTCTCTGTGGAGAAAGGCGAGATCGTCACGCTGATCGGCGCGAACGGCGCTGGCAAAAGCACCACCCTGCGCACCATCTCTGGCTTGCTCACACCACGCCAGGGCGAGATTTGGTTTGAAGGTCAGCGCATTGACCGCTTGCCGCCGCACGAGATCGTCGCGCGCGGCGTGTTGCAATCGCCAGAGGGACGGCGCATTTTCCCCCGGCTCACCGTCCGCGAGAACCTTGAGATGGGCGCCTATCAACGCAAAGACAAAGAAGGCATCGCCCAGGACATGGAGCGCGTGTTTGCGCTCTTCCCGCGTCTCAAGGAGCGCCTTAACCAGAAAGGCGGCACACTCTCCGGCGGCGAGCAGCAGATGTTGGCGATCGGACGTGCGCTGATGGGGCGCCCCCGCGTGTTGCTGCTCGACGAGCCTTCGATGGGATTGGCGCCCGTGCTCGTCGAGCAAATCTTCGACATCATCCGCGAGATTAACCAGCAGGGCACGACCATCTTGTTGGTAGAGCAGAACGCTCGGCTTGCGCTCAGCATTGCGCATCGCGGCTACGTGCTGGAGACGGGGCGCATCGTGCTCAGCGGCACAGGACAAGAGTTGGCAAACAACCCGCAGGTCAAAGCAGCTTACCTCGGCGAACACTGAACATGAGTGCTCTCCTTGTGAGTGTGCTCAGCGGCGTAGCTGGCTACCTTGTCGGCTCAATCCCTTTCGGTTGGATCATCGTCAAGTTGACCAAGGGGATTGATGTGCGGCAGGTGGGCAGTGGGCGCACTGGCGGCACCAACGTCTTTCGTGCTGCGGGCCCTGTGGCCGGAGTGGCGACTGCTGTGCTGGACGTGCTAAAAGGCGTGGTCGCGGTGCTAGTGGTGCGCGCGGTGAGCGGCGAGACGGGCGGCTGGGCAGAAGCGCTCACGGGGTTTGGTGTGGTGTTGGGACACAACGCCTCGCTGTTCTTGGGCTTCCGCGGCGGTGCGGGCGGCGCGACGGCAGTGGGGACGAGCATCGCGCTCTGGGCGCCAAGCGGCGTGCTTGCGCTGTTGGTCGGCTCGTTTGTGCTTTTCGTGGTCGGCTACGCTTCTGTGGCTTCGATGCTTGCAGGGAGCATCGTCGCCATTGGCTCGACCGTCGGCGCGTTGATTGGCGCGTGCCCACCGTCTTATGCGGCATATGGCTGGGGTGTGCTTGCGTTGATCCTGATCGCGCTGCGCCCAAACATTCAACGCTTGCGCGCAGGGACGGAGCGCCGCGTTCATTGGTTCAGCCGGCGCAGCTCTGCAGAGGGGCAGGTGGGATGAGCATGCTGCTCAGCCGCCGGCTTTCGTTTTTGACGCCGGCGCTTAATCTTCTCTTTACGGTGCGCCGCTAAAGTCTCGTAGCAATGCCAAAACTGCGCGTCCTGATTTTGTGCACTGCGAACTCAGCGCGCTCGCAAATGGCGGAGGGAGTTCTGCGTTGGCTCTCCGGCGGTCAAGTGGATGTTTTCAGTGCAGGCACACGACCTAGCCGTGTGCATCCCTTCGCCATTCAAGCCATGCGAGAAATTGGGGTTGACATCAGCGGACATCGCTCGAAGGGGGTAGAGGAATTTTGGGGCCAACCGTTCGACTACGTGATCACTGTATGTGATGCTGCTGCTGAGGTATGCCCGGCTTTCCCTGGACCTGCGCGGCGCATCCATTGGAGTTTCCCCGACCCAGCAGCAGTGGAAGACGAAGCGGAGCGCATGGCTGCTTTTCGAACGGTGCGCGATGGGTTGATCGAGCGTTTTCGCGCGTTTTTGAGCGAGCTTGGCATCCCCGCAGTGGCGGCTTAATTGCTTCGCTCTGGGAAGAACAAGCCCGTGTGCTTGTAATTCACGCACACCCGCGTGATGAACGCGGTAAGCTCGATGAGCTTTTTGTCGCTTTCGGCTTTCTCGAGCCAAAGGTTTAAGACGTGCGCGCGCTGCACTAGCTTGTCGAGCACGTCGTGGACGACAGTGGTATCCACGCCGCTGCGGTTGGCGATGCGGCTGATCAGGCTTTGCTTATGCTGCTTGATGAACGCATCGGCACGCTTAAAGCGGCTGAAGAGTTGACGGCGGTTGAGTCGCGTTGGCTGCTTGCGGAAGATGAGCTTGAGGTCAATGTCCACGTAGCCCGTTGCTTTGGCGTAGTAGTGGCGTGTGTTTGCCTTCATAAACTGTGCGACGGTGAGTTTGACCTCTTGATACGGCTCGATCATCCACGTGGGGTTTACCTCTACCAAGATCGGCTGTCGCCCTAACTCGGCAACGATGCGCTCGGTGTACTCTAGCTTTGCGAGTGCGCGCGGGTAATTGCGATACACCTTGCGCCAATTCGAGCGCGGCGTGAGCCAAACTGTAAAGGTTTCGGCAAAATCTTCGTCGGGATGTTTTTGTGCGTAGTAATCCCCATTGGGGTTCACATAGCTCCTGCTCCATGGATTGTAATCGTAATCATCTCCCTCTGGATAGGTGTAGAAGAAATGCCCTTGCACGTCAAAAAGCTCGCGGAAGTCTTTGCGTCGGTAGAGCTTGTAGGCATAGCAGAAGGCGTGCCCGCACTCATGACGCAGCAAGTCGAAAATATCAGCATCGCTATAGCGCCAACCGCGAAACTCCTCGTTGAGGTCTTTAAGCAGCGGGTCAAAATCATAAAACCCAAGCGCGATAATGGGCTGACCTGCGACACAGCCATAGCCCGTTGAGATGTAAAAGATCGGGTCCAGCTTGGTGATCCCAGCGCGGCGCAGCTCATGTTTGACGATGGGGATGGCTTGCGAAAAAATTGTCCCCTCAAAGCGCAGATCGAGGTCGCAAATTGGGGTGTTCAGCAGTTCAAGCTTTTTTGTATCTGTCGAAAAAAGTAGAGCCTGGGAGCGCCGCATTTTTGTTTTCCGCTTATATTTTAGCACGGCTCTTGCGCAGAAGCCGCTCTTGCGTTATGTATAATCATCCAGGAGGAAGCTAGCGCAGCAGTGTTGGCGATAGAATCGAGCATAGCTGAGGGCGAGGCATGGTTGAGCTGCTCTGGCTCCTGCAACGGCTCACGCCGCTAGCGCTGCTGGACATCGCCTTGGTGGCGCTGTTGTTTTTCGGCGTGTTGCTGCTGGTGCGCGCGACGCAGGCGATCTCAGTGCTGCGCGGCTTGGTGATCCTCGGTGTGATCAGCCTTGCGCTGGGTGGCAGCTCGCAATTGCCTGCGTTTAATCTTGTCATGCGCACAGTGCTGCCTGCGCTGCTGGTAGCAATCCCTGTGATCTTTCAACCAGAGCTGCGGCGTGCCTTGGAGCGGCTCGGTCGTTTTAACGAGGTGCTCACTGCCCCTCGGCGCAGCGAGACCGAAATTGTGGTGCACAAGGTGAGCGAAGCGGCGCGGCGCCTTGCTAACAAGCGCCATGGAGCGTTGATCGTGTTGGAGCGCGAGACAGGTTTGCAACACCTCATTGACTCCGGCGTGAGACTCGACGCGGAGCTCTCGCCCGAGCTGCTGTTGGCAATCTTTGACCCGCACTCGCCGCTGCACGACGGCGGTGTGATCATCCGCCAGGGACGAGTTGCCGCTGCTGGTTGTGTGCTCCCGCTCACCACCTCGACGCCTGAGGATGTGCGCATTGGCTTGCGCCATCGCGCTGGCATCGGCGTGACGGAGGGCAGCGACGCAGTCGCGATCATCGTCTCCGAGGAGCGCGGCACGATCAGCCTAGCGCACAGCGGGCGCCTGATTCGCCGGATTGACCCTGCACATCTTGAGAGCGCCCTCATCGCGCTGATACAACCTGCGCTGCCACGCGCAACCTCGTTGCTGGGTCTGTTTCGCCAAGAACGCGATCGCCCATGAGTCCCGCCCCTTCCCCACTGCAAACGCACATCGTCTTTCTCGGTGCAGGCAGTGCTAGCTTCGGACCCACCCTGTTAGGCGACTTATTTGCCGAGGCAGAGGCGCTGCGCGGCAGCACTGTGTGGCTTGTGGACGCGAACGCGGAAGCAGCGGAAACCATGCTGCGCTATGCGCAACGCATCAACGCTGCCCTCGATTCGCCGTTTGTGCTGCGCGCGACCACTGATCGGCGCGAGGCGTTGCTAGGGGCTGCTGCTGTGATCGTCTCCGTTGCTGTTGACCGACTAGAAACGTGGAAGTTGGATTGGCAAATTCCTTTGCGGCATGGTGTGCGGCACGTCCTCGGCGAGAACGCGGGCCCAGGCGGCTTGAGCCACGCGCTGCGCAGCATTCCTTTGGTGCTTGATATTGCGCGTGATGTCGAGCAACGAGCGCCGCGCGCTTGGGTGATCCTCCTCACCAATCCGCTCAGCCGCGTGGCCATGGCGTTGGATCGCTACACGCGCGTGCGTTGGGTAGGGCTGTCTCGTTCGATCGATGAGGGCTATCTCTTGGTCAATCGCGCGCTTGGGCTTGTGCCCGAGACGGGCGATCGTGTCGCTGATCTCCTCGCGGCGCGTCAGCGGCTGCGCATCACCGCGGCTGGGCTGAACCGCTTCACCTTCATCCTCGATGTGCGCGATGCACAAACGGGTGCAGATTTGTATCCAGCGTTGCGCGCGCGCTTGGCGCACATGCCGCCAGATTTTGCGCCGCTCTCGCGTCGCCTGTTGGACCTCTTCGGCTTGTTCTGCGCGGTGGGCGACGAACATGCTGGCGAATACGTCGGCTTTGCAGCCGAGGTGTTGCCGTTGCGCGGCTTTGATTTCACTGGCTACGCGCGTCGGCGCGAGAGCTTGTGGTCGCAGATTCGTGCAGTTGCGGAAGGCAGCGCGCCCTTGGCGCTTGCGCGCGCGGTGCAGCGCAGCAGCGTGCGCGTGGTGCCGGTTCTCTTGGCGTTGCTGCACAGCGCGAACCAGTACGAGGATGCGGTGAACATCCGCAACGGCGGTTGCATCAGCAATTTGCCTGAGGATGCCATTGTTGAGGTGCCAGCGCTCGTGAGCGCAACCGGCGCGCACGGTGTGCATGTGGGCGCGTTGCCGCGTGCCCTTGCGTCGGTCATGCGCCGCGAGGTGGACATTCAAGCGCTGGTTGTCGAAGCGGCGGTGCATGGCGACAGAAACGCAGCGCTCCAGGCGCTATTGCTGGACCCCCACGTCCATAGTTACGCGCAGGCGGCGCATTTGCTGGACGATCTGCTGCGCGCCCATGCGCGTCATCTGCCGCAGTTCGCTTGATCACAGGCGGTTGCCATCGGTGCTTACCTCCGCGCAGCCCACCAGCTTGATCGCAGCGATGAGGTTGTCGGTGAAGGTGTTGGCTGTGATGGCGCTTTGGCGCACGCGTTCAAAGAGCACGCCGATGCGGTTGTCGTGGAACGTGTTGCCGCTCACGCGCAAGGCGCGGCAGCGTGCGCCGGCGTAATTGGCACCGCGCTCTGTCCAGACGTGCACGCCGCAATCGTTGTGCAAAAACTGGTTGTTCACAACGACGGTCTCGAAGGTTTCCGCGCCCTCTGGGAAGAACTGGCGAAACAGCCCTGCGCCGCGGTTGGCGTCGTCGTTCACCCAGAGTTGCACGCCTTCGCCGTTGCGCTCAAAGAGATTATCGCGGATGGTGTTGTGGTGTCCGTGCTCGATGGCGATGCCTGCGGTGCGGTTGCCGCGGATGCGGTTGTGCTCGACAAGGCTTTCGCTCGACCAGCCGAGCCAGAAGCCATAGTTGCAGAAATCAGCGCGGTTGTTGCGAAACACGTTGCGCTGCGAGAACGTTGCCTCGAAGCCGATGTTGGGGCTAAAGCTGACGTCGTTTTGCTCAAACACGTTGTCGTTGCAGGGCACTTTGATCTGGTCGCGGTGGAATCCGCCGAGGAAGACGCCATCGCCGCTGGCGCGCAGACGGTTGCGGCGCACGACGTTGCGCGAGGAATCGCACATGATCACGAGTGCGGCTGCGTCAGCGCCGATGTGAGCGTGTTGCGGCTCACGCGAGGGCTCATACGCGCGGCAGCAGAAATCCGCGAGGTTGTCCTCGATCGCGTTATCAGAAGACTCGAAGAGCAAGATGCCCGCGCCGCTGTTGTAGCTCGCGTTGTTGCGTCGCAGCGTCACTTGCCGGCAACCGTAGAGCAGAATACCGTTCTGCTGATGCTGCACGTCGTTGTCCTGCACAGCGCTGCTCGAAACGCCCGAGAGGAAGATCGCGCCGCCGTAGGCGTCTTCGCGCCCGCGCCAAACATCCAAAAAGACCTCAAGCGCGGGCAGCTCATGCGTGCCGCGGATGGTACAGCGCTCGATGAGCAACGCTTCACATGCGTTTGCATAGATGGCGTGATAGAAGCCGACGATGTGCAGGTTGCGGACGGTGACGTTGCGCCTGCGATTGAGGGTGAGGCCGTGCCCTTCGCGCAGCGTGCTGACGACCCACGCACCGTTGCCGTCGAGCACGAGATCGTCTGCACCAACGGTGATCCCATTGGGCAACCAATACACGCCTGGCTGAAGCGTCACATCACGCGTGATCACCATGCCGTCCTCAGGTACGATGAGCGCCATCAACAGCGATCTTAAGGTCGCTTGTGATCGCCATGTCGAATCACTGGCTCAGCTCTGATCGCGCGCCTCTGGTGATTGCGCATCGCGGCGCCAGCGCATACGCGCCCGAGAACACTTTGGCAGCGTTTCGGCTCGCAATGGAACAGGGCGCCGACGGCGCAGAGCTCGATGTGACGCTCTCCGCCGATGGCGCGGTGGTGGTGATCCACGACGACACCGTGGATCGCACGACGAACGGCACGGGGCGCGTCGCTACGATGACGCTAGCGGCGCTGCGCGCTCTCGATGCTGGCAAAGGTGAACGCATCCCAACGCTTGCTGAGGTGCTAGAGGTCACCGCACAGCACCCACGCCCGTTCTTGCTCAACATTGAACTGAAGGCACGCTGGTTTTCAGGTGAAGCGGCATTGGTGCGCGCCGTGGCGGCGGAGGTTCGCGCAGCGCAGAGTGCGGAGCGGGTTTTGTTTTCGTCGTTCAGCCCGTGGTTGATGCGGCGCTTAGCGCAACATGTGCCCGAGGTGCCGCGCGCGTGGCTGTATCACCGCGCCATGCCGCGCTGGATGCGCGCGCTTGGCTTGCGGGTCGCGGGCAAGCTAGCGTTCGAGCATCCCGAGCATTGGCTTGTGACGCCTGCGCTGGTGCGGCGTTGCACGCGTGCAGGGCGCGGCGTGAACACGTGGACAGTGAACGACGAGGTGCGCGCGGTGATGCTGATGTGGCTCGGCGTGCGCGGCTTGATTGGCGACGATGTGCCGTTGCTGCTGCGTGCGCGTGAGAGGTATCGCGGGTAAAAACAAACGGTGCGGCTTGTGGGCTTTGCAGCCGCACCGCACTTCCAGCGGAGAGGACAGGATTTGAACCTGCGAGGCCTCATCGGCCCACGCGCTCTCCAGGCGCGCGCATTAACCGGGCTATGCTACCTCTCCGTGGCGGCTTCTATTTTAGCAAATTCTCGTCGGTTGTGAAGGGTGGTTTTAGGGCTGCATCAAAGAGGGGCTATCCCACATCCCGTGTGGGATAACGTGTGGGATAAATCTACCCTTGTGCAGGTACAATCGTGCTCGGTTCGATGGCGCTCAAGGATTACTACGCGATCATCCAAGTGCGCGCAGATGCCGACCCAGCGGTGATCACCGCAGCCTATCGCGCGTTGGCGGCGAAGTATCACCCCGACCGCAATCCAAGCCCAGAGGCAACGCGCATGATGCAGGAGCTGAACGAAGCCTACGAGGTGCTCAGCGACGAACGCGCGCGCGAAGCCTATGACCGCAAGCGGCGGCTGGAGGCACACCTCAACGGCAACCGCACCGAGCCAAGCACTGCATCGGCACCTGCCCTAAGCGAACTTGCCGCGCGTGAGCGCCTGGAGCGCGCCCTGCGGCGCATCCGCGAGATCCAAGAGCGCGCCCTCGAGCAGATCCGCCAAGTGCAAGAACGCAGCAACATCCAGGTGCGCGACATCCAAGAGCGCGCCGCGCAGCAGATCAACGAAGTCCGCGAACGTGCCGCGCAGCAAATCCTCGAGATTCAAATGCGCGCCCTGGAGCAAATCCGCGCCATCCAAGAGACGCTGTGAGCGCTCCAAATTTACACAACCCCGTCATCGCCCAGATCCACCAACACGCCTCGGTGCGCCGTTACAAACCCGACCCCGTGCCGCGTGCGTGGATCGAGGCCATTGTCGCAGCAGGGCAGCGCGCGGCGACCTCCTCAAACCTGCAAGCCTATAGCGTCGTCGCCGTGACCGACCCCGAAGTGCGACGCGAGGCGGCGCATTGGTGCGGCGACCAGGCGCACGTCGCCGAAGCGCCTGTCTTCCTCGTGTGGTGTGCTGACCTCAGCCGCCTCGACCGTGTATGCGCACTGCGCGGCGTGCAACAGGTGACTGAGTACGTGGAGAACTTTTTGGTTGCCGTGGTGGACGTGGCGTTGGCGATGCAAAACGCTGCGTTGGCGGCGGAGTCACTCGGTTTGGGCACGTGTTACATCGGCGGCATCCGCAATCACCCGCGCGAGATCATCCGGCTGCTCGGCTTGCCGCGCCTTACCTTTCCTGTGGCGGGCATGACGATAGGATTCCCAGCGGTGCAACCGCAACCGCGCCCGCGCTTGCCGCTGCGCGCCGTGCTGCATTGGGAGCGCTACGACCGCAGCGAGGAGGACGAGGCGCTGCGCGAATACGACCGCGTCATGGCGGCGACGGGCATCTACGAAAGGCGCCAAATTCCCGTTCCCGGCAAACCTGATCAGCTTGAAGATTACGGCTGGCTCGAGCACACTGCGCGGCGCGTCTCCCAAGCGGTGCGCACTCACCTGCGCGCGATCCTAGAAGAGCAGGGGTTTGCGCTGCGGTAAATGCGCAGCAGGCGCCCGCGCGCTCAGGGCACGCCAGACGCCTGCTGCTTGCAATCCGCAGATCCGCGTTTACTTCTCCGGTTGGAGCAAGCCGTAGCCACCCTTCTTGCGTCGGTAGGCGACCTTGATGCGACCGTCGTCTTGGTGCACAAAGACGAAGAAGTCGTGCCCAAGCAGCTCCATTTGCTCAATGGCTTCTTCCACGCTCATTGGGACGACCTCAAAGGTCTTGATGCGCACGAGCTTCGGCTCAGGCTCAGCGGGAGGCGCTTCAATGGGCAGCGGTTCTGCCTCGAGCAGCTGCTGATCCACTTCGGGGAGAGCCACGCCGTTGCGCTTGCGGTCAATGCGCCGCCCCTTGTAGCGAGCGATGCGCTGGTACATCTTGTCGAGCGCGGCGTCGAAGGCGGCGAACGGGTCAGGGTTGCGCTCCTCCACGCGCAGGAGCGTGCGCCCACGGCGGATGGTCAGCTCAACGGACTTGAGGGCGTCGCGCTTGCTGCTTTCGCGTGTGAACTCCACATGTACGTCCTCGATGCCCGGGAAGTAGCGGTCGAGCTTAGCGGCTTTGGAGCGCACATACTTCTCGAGCCGCTGGCTGACGATCATGCTGTGGCCGTGGATGTTGATCTGCATGGCACTTCCTCCAAATACCGACAATCCCTTACAGCGCGGCGTTGCGCTATGGTTGGAATTGTGCCGCTAACCGCGTGCGCGCGCAAGTGTGAGCGCGCTCACCTGCGCAGCGCCTGCGGCGTAGAGCGCTTCCGCGCACGCGCGCAGCGTCGCGCCTGTGGTGTACACATCATCCACGAGCAAGATTGGTTTTGCGTTGACGAGGCGCGGATCGGCGACGAACGCGCCCTGCACGTTGGCTTGGCGTTGTGCGTCGTCCGCGATCTGCGCCTGTTGTGCAGTGTTGCGCACGCGGCGCAAGGCGCGCGGTGTGACGGCGTAGCCGAGTTGCGCGCCAAGCCGGCGCGCGAGCAGGGTGCTTTGGTTGTAGCCGCGCTCGCGTTCGCGCCTTGGGTGCAGCGGCACGGGCACAAGCACCCACGGGAGGGCGTCAGGCATCACCGCTTGCCATGCGCGCGCCATTGGATCGGCAAACGCCTCGGCGAGCTGCGGCGTTGCCTCGTACTTGAAGGCGTGGATCGCTGTGATGAGCGTTGTGGCATAGCGCGCCGCCGAGCATACGAGGAGGGAGCGTTCGCCCT
>Ga0105160_1001012_pt1 | contig 11971 bp, 12 predicted proteins | sample GXS110809BmetaG_FD_89591 | JGI IMG/M metagenome (GOLD analysis project Ga0105160, IMG submission 89591) | Hot spring microbial communities from Gongxiaoshe hot spring, China to study Microbial Dark Matter (Phase II) - GXS 110809B | ecosystem: Environmental > Aquatic > Thermal springs > Hot... | reverse complement strand
CTATTAAATTATTTTACTTCAACAGTTATAGCATTACCAGAGCAATCAGTTGGATTAGACAAATTGAATGGATATTCAAGGTAAAAACAATACTTGCCTTTATCTTGAGGAGCAATGAAAGAAAATGTTACCTCACCTTTTTTACCAACACTTCCGACAGCAGTTGGTACACTTTTGAGAACTTCTTCTCTCCAGGTAAAGCTATAAATTACGTCATCCTTATTAGTAATTTTAAATTCAATGCTTTCACCTGGTGAAACTTCAACATTACTTATAGGGTTTAGTTTGGAGTTTTCAATTGTAAAATTAAATACCTTTGGTTTGGGAGAAGTTTGAGTTTCAGTTACCATTTGATCAGATTCTTCAGGTGGTAATGGAGTTTGACTTTCTTGTTGTGGTGTTTGGTATTGGGGGCTTGTTTGAGTCATTTGACTTGAAGGTATTTGTGTTTGAGGGGCTTTTTTTGATTTAAGAGCTATAGCTATTAAAATTATAAGAATCAAAATACCTATAGCTATCACCCATGATTTATTTTTCATAATTTTTCAGAGATATAAGTGTTATTTTATAACCCTTATATCTCCGCGAATTCATAAATTAAATTATAACTTGGAAAATTTATTAAATCAAGTTAAACAAATAAAATTAATCTAAATATCCAATTTGACGAAGATAAAATTCATTTTCCCATTCCCATAAATCTTTACAAGCTAAAAATGCTCTAAAATCAGAGCTTTGATTTGAGAATTCTTTTAATTCAAATTCACCAATAATTTCTCCGAATTGATGCTCACAATTAGGATCACCATTTTCTATTTTTGGCTCTCTCCCTGCTCTTACAATATACTCTCCCCCACACTTTTGACATATTCTTTTTCTTCTTATAAGTAAAATAAATCTACTTTCTACTTCTTTTGGAATTTTTTTGAAAAATCTTCCACCTTCGTCATATAGATTCCCTTCTTCATTGAGAGCGTAAAGATAAGCAGAAGTTTGAAGACCGTAGTCTTTATAGATACTTGAGGAAGTCTTTATGTCAACTACAGAAAACTTTCCATTAACATACCCTATAAAATCAAATGTGCCCGTATATTTAAATTGATTACTTAAAATTCTTTTCTCTACATATGTTTTATCAGCTATTATTTCATTTTGTTTCATAAATTCTTTAAAAGCTATTATTGATGGTTCTAACTCTTTTTCAATAGTTATTTCTTCACCAACAAGGATTTTTTCAATAGCTGTATGAATTTTACTTCCTTCGCTTCCCGCTAAACCCTTTTTTCTGTTTGCTTCTTCAAAACTTACAGATTCTGCATAAAACTTATAAAGTCCTGGCTTTGCCTTAACTTCAATAATAGAAGTAACTCTTGGAAACCATTTATTTTCAATAATATGGCCTTTTTCTCTTTTAAATCTTTCTATTTTTTCTTTTAAGTATTGATCCATAAATTAAATTTTACCATATCTTGTGTATAATTTAAAATTATGTATCTTGTAAAGGTAGTCCCCTTAGCAAAAATTATAAGGCCAGCTCCAGATTCTTTAATTTATATTTCTAAAGTAAGGAATAACTATTTAAGTTTAGTTAAAATTCCATTAAGAAAAAAACAAGTTTTAGGTATTGTTTTAGAAAGTTCAAAGTTAGATAAAGAAAAAATTATTCTTAAAAAAACTGTTGATTTTCCTCTAAAGCAAATTCAGAAAATTGTTAATTCCCACCAAGTTTTAGATCTTAAATTTTTAAATTTAGCTGAAAATGTAAGTAGAAAATTTGCCCTACCTCTTGGAGCTTTTTTAAATATCCTCCTTCCTAAAGAGTTTCTTAAAGATGGAATTTTTTGGAGAGCAAGAGAAAGAATTTTTGAAAAGAGATTTGAAAATTTTGAAGAGTTTTACAGAAATTTAAGTTATCTTAAAAATAAAAATATCCTTTTAGCTTTTCCAGATTCTTTAAGTTTGACTATTTTCAGCCAAAAATTAAAAGAAGAAAATATAGACCATTTAGTTTTATTAAAAGAAAATAAAAAAGAGTATGAAGAAAATATAAAAAAGATATTTACTAGAAAACTTTCTCAGCCTATTTTAGCGGTAGGAAATGCTCTTATAAATCCTTTTCCTGAATTAGAAGAAATAGTAATTGTTTTTGAAAATAGTCAAGCTTATCAACAAAATTTCAGATATCCACAAATTGATTTCAGAATTTTTTTAGAAGAATTCGCTAAAACTTTTAATATTCCCTTAGTTTATGTTGATTGGAATCCAAGTTTAAGATTTTATTCTGAAAAAAAGGAGCTTATTCAATGGGAAAATGAATTTCTTTTAGCAAAACCACTAGCAAAAAATCTTCTTTCTATAGTTAAAAATTTTAATTCTTCTCTTGTGATAGTAAACAGAAAAAATCACCCAATTTTAAAAATCTTTAAAAATCAAAAACTAGAAAGAAGTATTTTTTATCTTTTTAAAGAAAATAAGAAGGATTTCTTTGTTTTAGAAAATATATTCAAAAAAATAGAAAGAAAAGTAGTAATTTCAACGGAAGTTATTTTAAAACCTATTGATTGGAAATTCGATGTTTCTATAATTATAGAGCCGGAAGAAATTTTGAAAATTCCTCAGTTTAATGTGAGCGAAAGACTTTTTAGAATAATAAGTTTTGCTAAAATTAACTCTAAAAAAGTTTACTTTCTTACATTTTGGCCTCAAAAATTAAAAAAATTCACTAAACCAGATTATTTTTACAGTTCATTACTTGAAGAAAGAAAAAATTTACATTTGCCCCCATTTTATGTCTATGTCAAGATTCTATTTAAAGCAAAAGAAAGTGAAGTAGAAAAAAAATACAAACAGATTAATGAAATAATTAAAAAAGAAGCTTTCTATCTTAATCTAAGTCAATTAGAATATTTTTCAAATCAAAATCTAGCTCAGACATCCCTTATAATTATGCCAGAGATGATCTATATTCTTAAAAATTTACCAGCTTATTGTAAAGTCTACTTTTATTATTACTGATTATTGTTTAGAAACAAATTTATTGTCTTTTATATAAAACCTCCAAGGTAAAAGTTTGTCTCCTTTGGCATAATCAATTCCTATCCTTTTAGCACAAACAACCTTATAAGGGATTTTTGAGTCTTCTATCCATATTCTTTTACTTGAAGTTAGATCCTCAAAAAGAAAACTTTTATCTAGCTTAAGATATTGGCAAAGTTTACCTGGTCCATTTGGAATTATTTTTGATTTTGTTATTGGCTCAAGTGCTCTTAAAAGGACACATTCAGGATAACCTTCTTTGTAAGTTGTGATATTTAATTGAAAATATTTCCCATAAATAAGATAAATGTAAATATGACCACCAGTTAAAAATTCAGCTATATTTCTTTCAGTAATTTTTATTTCCAAAGATAAAACTCTTTTTTTAAAGAGATTCCAATTTTCGATTTTATTTTTTATTTTTGGATATAATTTATCTAAAATTTTTAATTTTTCTTTTTCACTTTGTTTAGAAAATCTTGCATGGGAAGCTAAGTCCCATGGACCAATATAAGCTTCAGTTTCAACTATTTTCCCTTTTATTAGCTGGTTGTTAAATTTTCTTACTATTATCTTTCCAAGAAGATTTTTAGCAACCAAAAGAGTATTTTTAACAAAAAAGTCTCTTTTAAGTTTCATACTAGCTTTCTTACTAGAGCTACAAATTGTCTTCCTCTATGAAATTCATTTTTAAAAAGCTCAAAAGATGCTGAAGCTGGTGAGAAAAGAACAATATCGTTTTCTCTGGCATAGTTTTTAGCGACTAAAATAGCTTCTTTTAAATTTTTGACTTCTTCAAATTTATAGTTTAATTTTTTTAACTCTTTTTTAAGTTTTTCTGTGGCTGAACCAGGAATTAAAATTAGTTTTTTTACTTTTTTCCTTATAACTTTTGCTAATTCGTGAAATTCTAATTCTTTATCAGTTCCTCCACTGATAAGAATAACTTTATTTTTAAAAGAAGAAAGAGAAATTTTTGTTGAAAATGGATTTGTACTGCAGGTATCATTTATCCATTTAACTCCATCTTTTATTTTTATTAATTGGAGTCTACCGAAAAGTGGTTTTATTTTACTTAAAGTTTTAAATATGACATCATCTTTTAAGCCAAAAATTTTCCCAATTTTATAGGCACAAATAGCATTTTCCACCATACCCTTTCCATAAAAATTAAAACCAAATTTCCTTAATTTTCTTTCAAAGCTTTTTTTATAACTATAAAAACTTACCCTACTTTTGATTTTTAACAAACGAGCGAATTTTTGATAGTCTTTTTTAAGAGATATATTTAAAAGAAGTTCGTCTTCTTTATTTTGCCATTTAGCTATCAAAAATTTTGCTTTTTTATAATCAAAAAAGCTTTTATAGGTATTGAGATGATCTTTTTTAATGTTAGTAATTATTGCTATTTGAGGAGATTTTTTTGCGAAAATAAGACTTTCTGTTTGCCAACTTGAAAGTTCAGCCACGACGATATCTTTTGCTTTTAAAGTTAATAAACTTTTAAGAAGACTCACTCCAATATTCCCGATTAATCTTGCACTATATTTTTTCTTTAAAATTCTATAGATAAAATTTGAAGTTGTACTTTTACCTTTAGTGCCAGTCACTCCTATAGTATAACTAGGAGTTAAAAGAAAATAAAGACTAGCTTCAGTATGAATAGGAATTTTATGTTTTTTTGCTATTTTTAAAAATGGTGAATTTTGTGGTACAGCAGGATTTTTAATTATTAAGTCGTTATTTTTAAAGTCTTCTTCTTTATGTTTACCAAGAACATATTTTATTTGAGGAAATTTTTCTAATTTTTTAATAGATTTTTTTAGTTCTTTTTCTGTTTTAAGGTCAGTAACAGTTACTTTTGATCCAATTGTGGCAAAAAATTCGGCTGAACCAACCCCTCCCCCATTTATTCCTAAACCCATTATTAAAACTTTTTTATTTTTAAAATCAGTAATTTCTTTAAACTTTTCCATTATAAAGCTTCTTTTATTATTCCCCCACCAACTAAAATTGAATCTTTATAAAAAACTATTGATTGTCCTGGTGTTGGAACTTTAGCCTTTTTTTTAAGAATTACTCTTTTTTCTCGAGGATAAATTTTTGCTGGTAAAAATTCGTTTCTATATCTTATTTTCACTAAAACATCCTGGCTTTCTTTAAGTTCAATAAAATAATTTTCTTCTTCATAAAAAATTTCTTTTTTAGTTAAGGCTTCATCTCCTTCTTTTGCTACTACAAGAACATTTTTTTCAGGATCTTTGTTAGCAACATACCATGGACCTTGAGGTGCTAAAAATCCATGTCTTTGGCCAAGAGTATAATAAAAATGGCCATAATGCTTTCCTATAAGATTTCCATAGGTATCATAAACAGGACCCTCTTTTGGAGGAAGAAAACTTTTAAGGAAATCTCTAAATTTTATTTTGCCAACAAAACAAAGACCTTGACTATCCTTTTTATCAGCTACAATAAGATTGTTTTCTTTTGCTATTTTTCTTACCTCATTTTTTAAAAGATCTCCTAAAGGAAAAATTACTCTGGGTAAAATTTCTTTTTTTATTTTCCAAAGAAAATATGTTTGATCTTTTTGCAGATCTTTTGGCAGTCTAATAAGACCGTCAATATTTTTTGCATAATGTCCCGTAGCAATAAAATCATCAGAATTTCTTAGAAGTTTTTCAAAAACATACCCAAACTTTATTTCAGAATTACATAAAACATCAGGGTTAGGAGTTATTCCTCTTTCATAGTCTTTTATTGTTTTTTCCATTATAAGTTTTCTATACTCGTCTTCAATATCTATAGTATAAAAGGGTATTTCTAATTGTTGAGCAACTGATTTTGCATCAAGCCAATCTTGAAAACTACAATTATTAAGACTTGTCATTCTTAAATGAACTCCAACTACATCAAAACCAGCTCTTTTTAGTAAAAGAGCACTAACCGAGGAATCAACTCCACCTGAAAGAAGAACAATTACTCTTGCCATAGTTAGAAGACTTGAAATTTTAAAAATCTATGTTAATATTTTAATATTATAACCTAAAAACTTAAAATTTTTGAGCTTTATTTTAAATTTATTAGGTCATTCGAAAAATATTATGAAAATATCAAAAGAACAATACCAAAAATTGAAAGAAGAACTTGAATATCTAGAAACTGAAGGAAGAAAAAAAATAGCTGAAATGCTAAAAGCAGCTGCTAGTCATGGAGATTTAAGCGAGAATGCAGAATATTCAATTTCAAAAGAAGAACAAATGAAGCTTGAGCGGAGAATATTAGAAATCAAAAAGATAATTGAAAATGCTCAGATAATTTCAACTAAAGATAACAATTATGTTAATGTTGGAAATAAAGTCAAACTTTTAGATCTTAAAACAAATAAAACTCTTGAAATAGAAATAGTTGGCTATGGAGAAGTTGATCCTGTTAATGGTAAAATTTCAGAAAATTCTCCTTTAGGAAAAGTTTTAATAGGTAAAAAGATTGGAGATGTTGTTAAGTACGCTGTAGGCGATAAAGATTTCTCTTACAAAATTTTAGAGATTTTATAAAGGAAACTTTAATTTTTTAATTTTTTCGTTATTTTTAAGCTTCTCTAAAATTTTTAATTCTATTTGCCTTATTCTTTCTCGAGTAACTCCAAATATTCTTCCAACTTCTTCAAGAGTTTTTGGTTCTCCATCTTTAAGTCCAAATCTTAACTCTAAAACTTTTCTTTCTCTTTCTGGAAGATCTTGAAGAGCTTCATTAATAACCTCTTTAATTTTTTGATATTGAGCATACATTTCTGGATTCATATTAGGATCATAAACAATATCCTTTATTTTAAGTTCACTTCCCTCAGTAAGAGGAGCGTCCAAGGAAGCTGTTTCTTTTGCATAGATTATTAATTTTCTTACTTTAGAAAGAGGGATACCTGACTCTTTTGCTAATTCTTCTGGAGTTGGCTCTCTACCTAAAATTTGTTCTATTTCTTTTTTTATTTTATTAAGCTTATAAAGAACCTCAACAACATGAACTGGAAGTCTTACTGTTCTTGCATGATCAGCTATAGCTCTTGAGATTGCTTGTCTTATCCACCAAGTTGCATAAGTAGAAAATTTATAACCTTTTTTCCAGTCAAATCTATCTACTGCTTTTGTCAGTCCTATATTCCCTTCTTGAATAAGATCCATAAAGCTTAAATTAGTTTTTTGATGCCAATATTTTTTTGCTATACTTACTACTAATCTTAAGTTAGACTTTATTAGCCTTTCTCTTGCTTCTTTATCTCCTTTAGCTGCTTTTTTAGCTAATTCTTGTTCTTCTTCATAGCTTAGGAGTGGATATCTGTTTATTTCTTTAAGATAATTTTGAATAGCATCACCTAATTCTTTTTCCATTTCAAGATCTAAAAATGGCGGTTCTTCCTCAAAAAATTGGTGGGAACTTTTTACTTCTATGTTGCTTGTTTCAGCTTGATTGTATATTTCTTCTAAGATATCTAAATTCTGTTCTATATCTGGAAAGAAGTGTAAAATATCATCATCAGTAATAAATCCTCTTTCTTTACCCTTGTTTATTAACTCAGAAATTTTCTCTCTAGTTTTTTCGTCCAAAACAATAAATTTTTTTTCGTTTTTCTTTCTACTTTTAGTTTTTTTATTTTTTTCTTTTTTCTTCTTCATAGATTTTTTGCAGTTTTTTAGTTAGCTCCATTATTGATTTTACTTTTTCTTCATCTAACTGTTGCTGAGAAATTTCCTTAATTTTATTTCTGTAAAATTCTTTTTTAAGTTCTCTTACAAGATGCTCAAGATAACCTTCAAGGTTGTTATTTAATGATTTTTCATATTCAAATCTCATTTCCCATAAATCTTCATAAGACTCAAGATTTTCAGGTAAGAATTCTTTAATTTCTTCGATTAGATCTTTTTTCCCTAACCCATAAGAGATACTTATAATTGACTCTACTAAAAGATCATATCTTCTTCTTTCTGGTGCTTTTTGGGTGGTTGGTAATTCTTCAGTTACCTGAATTTTAGGTATTTGCTTTTTAACTCTTTCTATAGCTTCTATAAGCCATTCAATCTTTATTATATCATATTGTTGTATTTTTTTCAAATATTCTACTCTTAAGGCAATGTCTGAAAGACTAGCCAAAAATATTGGTAAAATTTCCATTAAAGTTTTAGTATCTTTTCTTTTTAACCAAAAATCAAGAAGATCTTCTTTTAAAATTTCTTCAGCTTTATGGTCAAGCAAAAATTCTCCTAAATCTTTTTTTTCATAGACAGCTCTTTCCATTTTAATGTTTGTTTGTCCTACTAAAATAGCACTTCTCAAAGTTGCCATTTCCCCGCCTTCATCATTATCAAAAGAAAATATTATTTTATTTATATATCTTTTAAGAATTTTAACTTGATAAGGAGTAAGAGCTGTTCCTAAAATTGCTAAAATGTTTTTTATTCCGCTTTGCCAAGCTAAAATTAAATCAAAAAATCCTTCGACTAAAAAAACTTCTTTACTTTCTTTTATAAAAGGCAAACTTAAATTAATTCCATAAAAATTTTCGCCTTTCTTAAATATAAGCGTATCAGGGCTATTAAGATATTTCGGTTCTTCATCAAGGCTTCTACCAGAAAAAGCAACAATTAATCCCTTTGAATTTTTTATAGGAAAAATTATTCTTTTTTCAAATCTATTGAAAAGCTCAAAATCTTTCTCATAAAAAATGCCACTATCAATTAAAGTTGATTTTTCAAATCCAAGATTTAAAAGAAAATCCGAAAGATTTCCTTCAGCCCAACCTATTTGGAATTCTTCAATTGTTTCATTTTTTAGTCCTCTCTTTTTGAGATATTCTATAATTTCTTTCTTTAATTGGAGCTTTTCTTGAAAGAATTTTGCTGCAATTCTATGAACCTCTAATATTTCATCTATTTTTGTTTTTATTTCTTTTGGGATTTTTTTAAGTTCAATTCCTGCTTTTTGGGCTAAAATTTTTAAAGCTTCTTTAAAGTCAATATGCTCGTACTCCATTAAAAATTTAAAATGTTCACCTCCTCTATTACAACCAAAACATTTCCATATTTGCTTTTGAGGAGAAACATAAAAAGATGGTGTTTTTTCTGTATGAAATGGACAAAGAGCTCTATAGGAACTTCCTACTTTCTTGAGGTTTAGATATTCTGAAATTAACTCGACTAAATCTATTCTATTTCTTATCTCATCTATAAGACTAGCCATTTTTTATTTTAACATTTAATTATTTGAATTTCTAGCTCAGGACTAATACTAAATTTATCTTCTATAGTCTTTTTTATATATTCAATTAAATTATAAACATCACTAAAACTTGCTTTTCCTAAATTGACTATGAAATTTGCATGTTTTTGAGAGACTTGAGCATCCCCAATTCTTTTGCCTACCAATCCAGCTTCAGCAATTAAAAAACCAATTGGAATTAGTTTAAATGGATCATTTTTTACTTTATTTTTTTCTAAAGCTAGATTTTGAACTACTTTTGGTGCTTTTTCAAAAGGTATATTTTTAAAAATACTTCCAGCATTAGGATAATCTAAAGGATGTTTTTCTTTTCTATAATTTATTTTTTCTTGAGCAATTTTTTTTAGTTCATCTTTAAAGGGATAAGAAACAAATTCTAAAGTTGCCTCAATAATTAACCATTTTCTTTCTTTTCTAAAAATAGAGTTTCTATATTCAAACATACATTCTTCATTTTTGAAATTTTCTATATTTCCATTTTCAAGATTTAGAGTTTTTACTTTAAAAACTAAATTTTTAAATTCACCACCGAAACAACCAACACCGCCCTCAATAGCTCCACCAACAGTTCCTGGCAATCCTCCAGCCCATTCAAGTCCTTTTAGCGAAAATTCAATTACTTTATTTAAAAGATCGCTGACTAAAACTCCCGAACCAACAACTAATTTTGTCTCTTCAATTCTTTCTATGTGTTCAAATTTTGGTTTTAAAATTATTCCCCTAAAATCATCAGCAAGGATATTTGTCCCACCACCTAAGACAAATACAGGTAAATTAACTTTCTGCTTCCACTCTAAAAATTTTTCCAAATCTTCTTTACTTGAGAGCTCAACAAAATATCTTGCCACCCCACCTATTTTAAAACTAGTGAATTGGTCTAATTTAATGTTTTCTAAAATCTTCATAATTTTAATTATCTCACATATAATAAATTTATGAAAGTCTTTATTGGTACTTCTGGTTGGCAATATTGGCATTGGAAAGGGATATTTTATCCTGAAAATATAAAATCAGATGAGATGCTTAAATTTTATGCAGAAAATTTCAACACTGTTGAAATAAACACAACATTTTATCATTTTCAAAAAACAAAAACTTTTTTAAAGTGGAAAGATATAGTAAGAAATAAAAATTTTATATTTTCTCTAAAACTTCACAGACTTTTCACTCACTTTAGAAGGTTAAAACTTAAAAAAGATGATCTGAAAATTTTAAAAGAAACAGTTAACTCTTTTAAAGAATTAAAAGAAAATCTTGGGCCAATAATAATTCAACTTCCACCAAGCTTGAAGGCTGATTTAAAAACTCTTCAAAAATTTTTAGATATTTTAAAAAAGTTTAATCTAAAATTTGCTCTTGAGTTTAGAAATAAAAGTTGGCTTAAACCTAGTGTATATAGAATTTTAAAAAAATATAAAGTTAGTTTTGTAATTTCTGATTCACCTCGTTGGCCAACTGAGATTATTAAAACCTCTAGCTTTGTTTATGTTAGATTTCATGGAAAACCAAAAATTTTTGCTTCACTCTACAAAGATAACGAACTAGAAGAATGGTCTAAAAATCTTAAAAAATTAAAACCTAAAGAACTTTATATTTACTTTAACAATGATTTTAGTGGTTACGCAGTTCAAAATGCTCTTTACATGAAAAAATTGTTAAAGAGCTAAATTTTAACTATGAGAATTGCTTTTTTAGGTGATGTAATGTTAGGAAGGCTAGTAAATGAGATTTTAAAGAAAGAAAAGCCTGAATATATATGGGGTAATACTTTAGAAATACTTAAAAAAGCTGATTTAAAAATTTGTAATTTAGAATGTGTTATCTCTGATAAAGGTCAGCCTTGGTCACTAACACCAAAAGTTTTTCATTTTCGTTCAGATGCTAAAAATGTAAAAGTTTTAAAGGTTGCAAATATTAATTTAGTTTCTCTAGCAAATAATCATTCTTTAGATTTTGGCTATGAAGCTCTGTTAGAGATGCTTGAAATTTTAAAAAAGAATAAAATTTTATATAGTGGAGCTGGTCTAAATTTAAAAGAAGCTTCTCAGCCAGCAGTCTTTTATTTAAAAGGTAAAAAGATAGGGTTTATTGCTTTTACAGACAATGAACCAGCTTGGTCAGCAGAAGAAGACAAGCCAGGTATATTTTATGTTGAGCTTAGAAAAAATGGGGAAAATATTGACTATTTATTTGAGCTTACTAAAAAAACAAAAAAAGTTGTAGATTTTTTAATTGTTTCAGCTCATTGGGGACCAAATTGGGGTTATGAACCATTAAAAGAGCATATTTATTTTGCTCACAAGTTTATTGATTATGGTGCTGATTTTATTTTTGGACATTCACCCCATATTTTTCGTGGTATTGAGATTTACAAAAATAAGTTTATTTTATATAGTGCTGGCGACTTTGTCGATGATTACGCAGTTGATGAAGTTGAAAGAAACGATGAAAGTTTTATTTTTATCTATAATAAAATTAGCTCTAAGGAATATTTAGAACTTTACCCAACAATAATTGAAAATTTCCAAGCAAAACTAGCTAGAGAAGAAAAGGAAATAATTATAGAAAAAATGAGATTGCTTTGTAAAAAATTAGGAACCGAAGCCAGAAAAGAAAAATATAGATTAGTTATTCAGCTAAAAAGTTAGGGTAAGTTATAACT
>Ga0105160_1001009_pt1 | contig 11976 bp, 14 predicted proteins | sample GXS110809BmetaG_FD_89591 | JGI IMG/M metagenome (GOLD analysis project Ga0105160, IMG submission 89591) | Hot spring microbial communities from Gongxiaoshe hot spring, China to study Microbial Dark Matter (Phase II) - GXS 110809B | ecosystem: Environmental > Aquatic > Thermal springs > Hot... | reverse complement strand
GCGCGTGCGCCTTCTGATGGCGGGGATGGGGGTAGCCGTGGCGATCGCTGGGGGGTGGTGGTGGTATGATAGAGAAAGCCTCCCATCTCCCCTGTCAAGCGAACCCGTGCTGCCCCGTCTGGCAGGCTATCCGCTCACTGATATGAGTGGAGAGCCTGCCCCCCTCTCCGCCTTAGAGGGAAAAGTCGTGTTATTAGACTTTATTTATACCCGCTGCCCCTCGGTCTGCCCGCGCCTCCAGTCGCGAGTGCGGCAGACGCTGGAAAAGCTCCCGCTTACCACAGACCTCGTTGCCCTCTCTATTTCTTTAGACCCTGAGCATGATACGCCTGAATACCTGCAAGCCTACGCGCAGAGCTATGCAGTGCCGGGACATACATGGCTTTTCTGGCGTCCCGCTTCCCAAAAGTGGGCTATTCAACTCGCCGAGTCGGTCTTCGGACTGACCGCCGCACCCTTGGAAGGAGAAGAGATCCTCCATTCCGATGCGCTGCTGTTGATAGACTGTGAGGGGCGCTTGCGCGGGATTTACTCCTCTGATGACAACCGCATCCTAAAACACACCCAAAAACTCCTACAACTATGTGGTACAAAATCGCACTCATCATAACCTTTTCGGGTATGCTCTGGGCACAAGACGCCCCAGAGCAAGGCAAAAATCTCTTCAATCAGCGTTGCGCTGCCTGTCATAAGCTGGAAAAGAAGCTGATTGGTCCGCCTCTGGCACGGATCGGAGAACGCCGTTCCGAGGAGTGGTTTTTGAAGTTTGTCTCCAACTCGCAGGCACTTATTCAGTCTGGGGACGCCCAAGCCGTGGCGATATTCAAGGAGTACAATCAGCAGATCATGCCGCCTTTTACAGACCTGTCCGAAAGCGACATCAAAGCTATCTGGACGTATCTCAATAGTGTCGCTGCGCCTCAGGCGCCAACTGCTGCAGCTTCTGGCGCAGCTACCTCCGCGGAATCCTCTGATGGCATTTATCCCGGGGAGAAGCGCCCTATGAAGGTAGAAGACTTCAACCTCCTGCGCCATACCTTCTGGTTATTGACAGGCTTTGCGGTGATGGTATCGCTTCTTTTAGCGGTGATTATAAACTTCGTCAGTATCAAGAAGGCGTCTGAGTCGTCCTAATCTTGGGGCGAGGTGTTTATTTGATTTTGGTGCGGCGGCGCCTTCGGCGCCGCCGCACCCCATGTAGTCTATTCTCTGCCAGTATTTTAGGTATAAAATGCTATAATGAGTTTGCGAGGCGGTCGGCGATTTCGTTCCAATATTGTCCTGTGTGGGCAGGCACTTTGACCCAGGTTATGTGGATAGGGGCTCGTTGGAGGAAATCTACATATCTCTTAGTGAGAGGTGTACGGGGTTTCCATTCGCCGCGGGCCCACCGAGCAAGCCCCTCATAATCGTGATAAATTGTACATGCTTTGACCTTGTGGCGCACGCACCAGCGTATAGCTTGGACGACGGCATATATTTCTCCGCCGATTTGGCGATGGGCGCGCAGGTCAGGGTCATCGGCTGGTACAGGTCCCCCTTCTCGGTAAAGTTCCTGTCCATCACGCCGAATGACAAGCCCATATCCTACTCGTCCATCGCTTTGCCATGAGCCATCTACATCTATCTCAATCCCGCTATTCCGGTACATATGGTGAAGAAATGGATTTTATATCAACCACGGGGCTTTTTCCTGTATGGTATAGCGCTTCAGCCAGAGGCCGCCCCCCACGATAACCAATAGCGAAAGCCCTACCCCCCAATACGCTGGGAGGGGTGGAAGCTCTATACTGCCCCCGGGTAGCTTTGCTAAGAGGCGCACACTTTCTATCAATAGCCATGCTAATACATACGGAGGATAAGCTGCCAACGTACCGATCCATGGTATGCCGATGAACCCGATCCACCCCACAGCAGTAAATGCCACACCTGTGGCCAGCGGCACCGCAAGAAGGTTCGCTAAGAGAAAGTATATCGGAAAGCGCCCAAAATATGCCCAGCTCAGGAAAAGTGTGCCGGCTTGGGCTGCAATAGAGATGGCAAGAATGTCTTTTGCGTAGGAGAGAAAGACTCTTTCTTGCCGCGAACTGCGAAGTAAAAGGGTACGAATAGGCGCATAAAACGCCATGATCCCGCCCACAGCCGCATACGACAGTTGGAAGCTCAAGTTATATATTATTCTCGGGTCTGCGGCACTCTGGAGGAAAGCGGCAAACCCTAAGGCATTCAAGGAGTCATACTTTTGCCAAAGCATGCGCGCCACGATAGCCACACTGCCCATAATAACGGCTCGCATGGCAGAGGGCGAAGCGCCAGTAAGGAAGCCATATAATACAATCAGGATAACCAGGGCGCTTTGACTGACCCAGTGGCGTCCCCATCCGGCGGGGAGCTTACCCAGTAGAAAAATCCAAAGCGAAAGCACCAGCCCCACGTGCATACCCGATACAGCGAGGATGTGGGCAGTGCCCGAGAGTTGAAAAGCCTCTCGCACTTCGGGATCTAAGCCACGCTTGTAGCCTAAAAGAAGCGCTTGAATAACATACAGGGGCGGGTCCTGAGCGGGTGCTGAAGCTTGCAGCTTTTGTACCAAGTAGGCTCTCAACCGCTGAAAGTAGCCCCGTACATAACCCCATTCCATAGAGCCAGCCTCCACCTTTTCTGAAAAACCGCTCAGAAAAACGCCCTGTTGTGTCCAGTAGGCTCTACCAAAGCGCACACTATCTAAACGCAATCCTACACTGACACGCTGTCCAGGCAGCATACGAAGGGCAGAGCTGTCCCGCACATACAATAGCACCTTGGCTGTCAGTGGGTACACTTGTTTAGTTCGGTACAAAAAGATAGAGTCTGCATAAATAAGCAGGCGATGAGCTTTTTTAGTGCGCAGAGGCTCTTCTATGATATAACCTGATAGATGGACAAGCTGCCCTATGAGCGAGGCGATATGAGCGGGAGCGGTGCTACTTTGTTCTATCCATGCTCGCCCCCATCCTAAGATCGCAAAGAGGGGCAAACTCCACACGAGTCGTCCCCACTTTAGCCGAAACCATGCATAACTTGCCCCAGCGACAAGTGCGCCTATGCCTACAAAGGAATAGAGGCCTGAGGCTTCGGACAGAAGGATGCCTAAAATCAGCCCGCTTGCCGCCCAGAGGAAAGGATATCGCCAAGCGGGCATGCAAGGCAGGGCTATTCTACGGTTACGGACTTCGCAAGATTGCGGGGTTGATCTACATCACATCCACGCAGTACAGCAGTATGATAGGCAAGCAGCTGAAGCGGCAGCACCGTCAAAATCGGTGAAAGCGGCTCGGGTACTTCTGGCACATACAGAACCTCCTCTGCATACGAACGGATATGTTCATCTCCCTCGGTAGCAATCGCAATCACCCGACCACCTCGCGCACGTACTTCCTGAATGTTGCCCAGCACTTTTTCGTACAAGCTATCCCGCAGGGCTATGACGACCACGGGCATGCCTTTGTCTATGAGGGCAATCGGACCGTGTTTCATTTCGGCGGCAGGATAGCCTTCTGCGTGAATGTAGGAGATCTCTTTGAGCTTGAGCGCTCCTTCCAAAGCAACGGGAAAGTTATACCCGCGTCCTAAGTATAAGGCGTTAGTCACAGTAGTGAAGCTTTCAGCCAGCCGCTGAACAGGCTCATTTAGGCGGTCAAGGGTTTGGGCGACAAGGTCAGGTAGTATCAGTAGCTTTTCTATGAGAAGATCGTGAAGGTTTCGGTCAATGGTGTACCGTGCAGCGCCAAGATGTAAAGCAAAGAGCGTCAAGGCTGTGAGCTGGGCTGTGAAGGCTTTGGTAGAGGCTACGCCAATTTCTGGTCCAGCATGGATGTAGATCCCTGCGTGAGTCTCGCGAGGAATGCTGGAGCCGACGACGTTGGTGATGCCTAAGATGAGCGCGCCGCGCTGCTTTGCCATACGAAGGGCTGCCAGCGTATCAGCCGTCTCCCCACTCTGACTAATCCCGATGACAACATCCCCAGAAGTAATGACCGGGTCGCGATAACGGTATTCTGAGGCATATTCTACTTCTACGGGCACGCGGACGAGCTGTTCTATGAGGTATTTACCGACGAGGGCGGCATGCCAGCTTGTCCCACATCCTAAGAGCGTGAGCCGCGGCGCTGCCAAAATCCGATCCATGACGCCACTGATGCCCCCCAAACGTACCTCTAAGGGCTCTTGACGGATACGCCCACGCATGCAGTTCTGGATTGCTTGCGGCTGCTCAAAAATCTCCTTGAGCATGAAATGGGGATATCCCCCCCGCTCTATGGCAGCCACATCCCAATCTATGTATTCTCGTTGGGGAGTACGGGAGCGTTCCCGCAAACCAAATACCTCCGGCTCCGCAAGGTCTGGATGCAGCAGTGCCGCTTCATCTTCTTCCAGATGAATCACTTCCCGCGTGTGGGAAATGATAGCCGTAGCATCCGAAGCAGCGATGAGTTCATTTTTGCCGATACCTATCAGGAGCGGACTGAAGCGCCGCACGAGAATAACCAGTCCTGGCGCTTCTCGTACCAACATGGCAATCCCAAAAGTTCCTTCTACATGCGCAAAGGCGCGCCGAATGACTTCTTTCCAACTTGCGGAGGGATGCTGCTGTCGCACCCAAGCTATCCAGTGGGAGAGTACTTCGGTGTCGGTTTCACTGGTGCATTCAATCCCTTCTTTCGCTAAGTGAGCTTTTAGGGTTGCGTAGTTCTCAATAATGCCATTATGAACAATGATGATATTCCCATCGTAGCTTAGATGGGGATGAGCATTAGTATCGGTAGGCGCGCCATGGGTCGCCCATCGGGTATGGGCGATTCCCACAGTACCGCGGATAATATGACCGCTGATCGCATGCGCAAGGGCAGAGACTTTTCCGGCTTGTTTGTAAATCTCAAAGTTCCCTTCAGCCAGTACAGCGAGCCCAGCAGAGTCGTAGCCGCGGTACTCTAACCTACGGAGTCCTTCCAGTAAGATTGGCGCGGCTTCGCGAAAGCCGGTATAGGCGACGATACCGCACATATCTGGCAATATTACGCACTTTCTCTCCATAAAAGGCTGTAAGTTTGTTATATGTATCGCTGGCTATGGATACTGCCGGCTCTGTGGTCAGGCTGTACAAACGCCCCTGCACCTACGGTCCCAGAGGTGCCCTCAGCCATCAAGCAGTTAAGTGTCTCGCCCTGCGAAGAACTACGCCAGCGGTTATCGCCCCTGATGCCTCCCATTCAGATACCGACAGGACAATCCTCGGATCCCTTCCCGCCAGAGGCGCAGGAGTGGTTGAAAAAGTTTCTCCCTTTCACAGGCGTTTTTGCCCCCATAGGGCGCTGGACTAACGCACAAGCCAAAGAACTCTGGCTGATTGAGTATATTTCTGCCGAAGGGACGCTTTTTTATGCGGTATTGGTAGATAGTGTCTGCGGTGTATTGGATACAGCCCTGTGGGCATACCAGCAGGTATTTTCCAACAAAGTGGAACAGGCGCAGGCTTTTCTTGAACGAGATGGGACATGTACTATTCGGGCGGAGAGCCGCCTTACAGAGTTTGTAGGGGAGGAGCCCCGCACCACGACTACGACCAGTGAGAAGCGCTATCAAGTGGATTGGGCTGCTGGGAAGCTGCGCCCTTTATAGTCAGCCGCTGGACGCGCCGAAGCCCTTCTACTGGGGGGGAAGCTGGGGCATCGGTGGTGTCCATCTCTGGGCACGCCCCGCCCTCGCCGTTCGGTATAATCGTACTTTTTTTCACTGCTCCCCTATTCCCTCTTACTTTTCTTTGGGGATATCGCATCCGATTGGCTACTTTATGAAAAAAGAACGCTACGACCGCCCCCTGTATGCCGCACTGCACCTTCATCAGCGCTACATCCCAAGCCGAGAAATGCGCTGGGACACGCGTATAATGATGCTCTTTGGGATCCGGGTGTGGTTAGAGCCGTACTTGCAGCGGTTTTACATGCAAGCGGGCATAGGCGCTCAAATACACCGTATCCAGGCCTCCGTCTGGCGTGCATTGCCTACGGCGGAGGTGCAGTTGGGGGGCTTTTATCGCCCCCACAAATACACTCCTAAGCGACTCAGACGAGAGGGCATAGAGGAGTGGTAGCTTGTTCGCCCACGGGGGCTTTTGATTTTTCAGGGAAATCTCCTCCCAGTTCAACAAAACCTGAAATAAAATAGTGGACCTTCCCCCTCCTCATGGACAGTTTTGGGGGGATAGGTAAGGTCTTTCAACTGCGAATCAACCTTAGCCCAGATACTGCCGCAGGGGCTCGAGAACGGAAGGGTTGCTGCGCAGTTTGCGAATGGCTTTTTCTTTGATTTGTCGGACGCGCTCGCGGGTCAGTCCCAGTTTTTCTGCGATCTCATCCAGCGTCATGGGATACCGCTGGTCTATGCCGAAGTGCATGCGAAGGATTTGGGCTTCCCGGTCTTCCAAGGTCGCCAGAGCCTTAGCGATTTCCTGGCGAAGGCTTTCATACATAAGGACTTGGTCAGGCTGAGGCAAGTCGGGGTTCTCCAGCACGTCTATAAAGCGCGTCTCCTCTCCCGGGGCTATTGGCGAATCCAAGGACACATGCCGACCCGATTGCCGCATGATTTCGGCAATCTCTTCGGGCGTGAGGGTGCCCTGCATAGCTTCGGCGATCTCTTCGGGTGAAGGCTCACGCTCATATTCTTGCTCTAAGCGAGCAAAGACTTTGTTGATTTTATTCAAAGCGCCTACACGATTGAGGGGAAGGCGCACGATGCGGCTTTGCTCCGCCAGTGCTTGAAGAATGCTCTGGCGAATCCACCACACAGCATAAGAGATGAACTTGAACCCACGCGTCTCATCAAAGCGCTTGGCAGCTTTGATCAAACCGAGATTTCCCTCACTGATGAGATCGGTAAGGGGAAGCCCTTGATTCTGATACTGCTTGGCGACGGAGACGACGAAGCGAAGATTAGCTTTGACGAGCCGCTCCAGCGCTTCCTCATCTCCTTGACGAATGCGCCGAGCAAGCTCCGCTTCCTCGTCTACCGACAAAAGGGGCACCTTCCCAATCTCCTGCAGGTACTTGTCTAAGGACTGAGACTCGCGATTAGTGATTTGCTTTTGGATCTTAAGCTGGCGCATGCCCATAGTCCCAAGAATATAATATACGATTTTTGAGGCAAAAAAGTTGCACGCTTACGGACGGGGCGGAGTGGCTGGACGAATCAGCTTGCCATCAGGCGAAACGATGAAGTCGGGAATAGAGTCCAGATTGACTTTGCGTTGGTCGCTGTCGCAGTCCACATCTATCTTGAATTCCGTGTAAAATACCATAGGAAGGGGCACGGGTTTATACTTCATTCCTGCTAAGACTTGGGGAGTAGCGATCTCTGCATCGGGGCGGTTAGCTCGGAGGATACGGTAGCCCCGAACGTTGCCTTGGGCATCTATGGCGACTTCTAAGAGGACATGCACTAAGCCGCAGACGCCCCGTTTGCGATACTCTTGTTTGAGGTATAGGGCTTTGGCGATAGGTCCATTAATATAATCTGGCTCGCTGTAGCGAGGACCAGCGGTATTCACATAAGAGCCAATATGCTCGGCGGGCGGGCGCTTTTCGCCTGTGCTGCGATAACCTTTGGGAACACTTACGGAGAGGCGAGATAAGCTGTCCGGGAGCTTGCCAAGGACTGCTGGTGGATTTGGGGGCTGGGGTTCTTTGGGGGGCTCTTTGCCAGGTTGGAAGCCTTTGCGCGCGGGTTGATCAGATATAGGAGGCACAGATACTTCCTCTTCGGTAGGCTTTGGGGGGGTAGGGCGCTTTGGAGCGGGAGCCTGAGGGGTAGAACGAGTTTCAGTGCGGGGGGGCGTTGATTGCTTGGCAGGAACTGTTTCGGTTTCATATGGCTCTGCCGTAGGCCGCCCCTTTGGAGGCGTTGTCCCAGGAATAGAAGGGGTCAGGGCAATCGGCTTAGCTTCCTCTTTTTTAGGCTGCTCTTCCTTTAGGGGTTCTTCTTTATCCTTAGGGGGTTGGGGAGCAGCGCCAGCCGGGGCCGGAATAGGCTTGTATTTATTATCCTCAGGCGTGCCCTTGCACTCTTCGCTAAGGCGTATCTCATAATAAATCGGGCGGGAGGTACGAAAGTCTTCTACTTTCCATAAGGTGGGTTGCAAAATATCGCGTATAGACTGCTTGTAGCAGTCATTGCGTCCGGTCATCGCCCGCACACTTTCTACTCTGCCTTCGGGAGTGATGCGAAGCTCTACGTAGATATTATCTACACCGCAGCAGGTAGAATGTTGCCGCAGTTGAGCAATCACATAGTCTGCCACGGTGGTCCTGCCATCTTCGAAAAGGAAGGTCTTCGGATCTATCTTCTGGCGAGTTGCATCTACAGGCTGGGCGAAAGCAAGAACTACAATCCCAGCCCAGTAAAAAATCCGCATAAGACAAAGGTAAGGGATTTTACTCTAACTTTGCACCATGTTGGTTAGTCGCCGGTTTTGGGATGGGGTTGGTGGGCTCGCCTATGCCTTCGCCATGGCAGATGGTGCTATTGAAAAAGAAGAAATACAATCCTTTGCTGCACGCATAGACCAGGCTTTTGCCCACATTCCCACTAACTTCCCCCAAAGAGCCGGTGCCGTCTTTGAGCTCTTTTATAACCTCAACTACTCCCCAGAAAAAGCTTACGAAGAGGCTATCTCTCATCTCAAAGAAGTGACCGAGGAGGTTCGGCAGTATCGGTTTGACATTCTCAACATTTTCCGTGAGGTCATAAGGGCTGATGGCAAAGTGCACCCATTTGAGGAGGAGTTTCTCAAAAAGCTGGATATGGATTTGGAGAAGATAGTGTCTGATTAGCAGCTTTATCTCCGATGCGATATAAGTTTTTTCTCTCGCAACTCCCCAAGGGTAGGAGTGAGTGGTCATGGCAGGTGGGACGGGAGTTATTTGCCACTATAGGCGCTGATTATGGTATTCAGGATTTAGCGGTGGAGGCTCGCATCCTTGCCCTAAAAGATGACAGACATCTGCGACTGAATGTGCAGGTAGAAGGATGGGTAGAGGTAGAATGCGACCGCGGGCAGGAACTCATCAGGCTCCCCATCACTGCTCAACATCAACAAGTCTATGCGTGGGATGAGTACTATCTGCCTCCGCAGGAAGTGGAAGAGTTTTTTTCGCTGGGGCCTCGGGAAGATGAAATAGACCTCACTCAAGCGCTGTACGATTATATTGGGTTGGCTATTCCGCGGCGTCGTGTGCGTGCCGGCTGTCCTGATGAACACTGCCCGGTGTATGTTCGCACATACTTGGAACTCTCGGAAGGGACTTAGGTTTTTTTCTATACCTTCGCGCCGCTATGGCCAACCCTAAACGCAAACACTCTAAAAGCCGTCGGGATAAACGCCGCACACACCACAAGCTTCCCGTTCCAGCCTACTACATCGATCCGAAAAGCGGTGAACCTACCTTATTCCACCGAGTCAATCTTGTCAGTGGGTATTACCGAGGCAAAAAGGTTCTGCGTACCGCCGAAGACGACGAGGCTTGATGCGGATCGCAGTAGATGTCTTCGGAGGAGATTTTGCGCCTCAGAATCCTTTGCGGGGGGTATTGCTAGCGCTTGATGAGCTGCCCGCTGATATAGAGATATGGCTGGTCGGCAAACCTCACGAGATAGAACAGGAAGCGCGAAAAATCGGCTTGCCCCTCAACGGTAATGTCCATATTCTGCCTGCCAGCGAGGTGATAGATATGCATGAAAACCCTTCCCGTTCTATCGTCCAGAAACCCAATTCCTCTATTGCGGTAGGTATCCATGCCCTCAAGCAAGGACAAGCAGACGCCTTCATCAGCGCAGGCAATACAGGGGCCATCGTCGCCGCTTCCGTCCTCAAGCTAGGCAACCTCCCCGGCGTCTCACGCCCAACCTTAGGAGCCCTCTATCCCTATTCAGAGAATCAATACTCCCTCATCTGCGACGTTGGCGCAAATGTAGATTGCAAACCCGAACACTTGGTACAGTTTGCGCAGTTGGGGACAGTGTATATGAAAGAAGTCATGGGCGTTGAGCGTCCGCGCGTCGCCCTCCTCAATATCGGTGAAGAGCCTAGCAAAGGCAACCTGCTCGCTCAACAAGCCTATGCCCTCTTACAGCAGAATCCTCATATCCATTTCGTAGGTAACGCCGAAGGACGAGTCCTCAGTCAAGGCTTTGCTGATGTGTATGTCACAGATGGCTTTGTGGGCAACATCCTGCTCAAGTTCGGGGAGTCGCTCTATGAACTGCTCAGAGAAAAAGTCCCCTATAATCCTATATTGGAGCGTTTGAACTACGAAAACATAGGCGGGCTGCCGTTTATTGGAGCCCAAGGGCACGTGATTATTGGACATGGCATTTCTTCGCCGAAGGCATTTCGGAATATGATCCGTACGGCGGTCGCCATCGTAGAAGCGCGCCTTACTGAAAAGATAGCTTCAGCCTTTCAACTCCATGCGTAGGGCGGCTATTACTGCTGTCGGCGCCTACCTACCCGAAAAGCGCCTCACTAATGCAGACTTAGAGAAGCTTGTAGATACTTCCGATGAGTGGATCATAGAGCGCACTGGCATACGCGAGCGGCGTATTTTAGAAAGGGGCAAAGGCAGCGCCTACATGGCTATCAAAGCCGCTCAACAAGCTATTCAGCGGCGCGGCATCTCCCCACAGACGATAGATCTGGTTATTGTAGCTACCGTGACGCCTGAGCACCCTTTTCCCGCCACCGCCAATATTGTCTCTCATGCCATCGGTGCCCATAAAGCATGGGGATTTGATTTGGAAGCGGCATGCAGTAGCTTCATTTATGCCCTAAGCATCGCTGCGGATAGCATCGCCGCTGGAAGAGTAGAACGCGCCTTGGTTATTGGGAGCGATAAAATGTCCAGCATTATTGACTATCGCGACCGAGCGACATGTGTACTCTTCGGAGATGGGGCGGGAGCGGTGCTCTTAGAGCCTACCGATGAAGATGTCGGCGTCATGGACTATCTACACCAAGCCGATGGCGCAGGCTGCGCCTACCTCCACATGAAAGCTGGGGGCAGTGTATTGCCACCTTCTGTGCGTACTGTGCGCCAACGCCTTCACTATGTTTATCAAGAGGGACGCCAAGTCTTCAAACACGCCGTAGTTCAGATGGCTGCCGTCTCCGAAGCCCTTATGCAAAAGCACAACCTTTCTCCCGATGATATTGCCTTTTTTGTGCCCCATCAAGCCAATCGCCGCATTATAGAAGCCACTGCCCAGCGCCTCGGGTTGCCAATGGAAAAAGTCATGATGAATATTGAACGCTACGGCAATACAACCTCAGCTACCTTGCCTCTATGCCTATACGACTACGAAAGCCAACTGCGCAAAGGCGACAACCTAATCTTAGCTACGTTTGGCGGTGGCTTCACTTGGGGGGCGCTCTGGCTGCGCTGGGCATACTGACTGGCTGCGGATGGGATGAGGACACCGCCTTCTCACCACAATACCTCGGCTCTTACCTCCGTATAGACTCTTCCTTGTGGTGGGTATCTGCGGATACTACCCTTGTACAGCTCCCTTATAGCGTGCGATCTATCACGAGTAGTCCATGGGGTATGATGGCTTTGGCGTTGCACGGGCAGACGCTGTATCTTTTCCAAGGAAAGCAACTCCATCCCTCTCAAACTATAAACCTAAACGAAACTTGCTCCCAAGTGCGTTCATTTTGGGAAAAAGATAGGCTATGTTTAGCATGTGCTTCGGGACTGCGGATTGCCCGCAGCCAATCTAAAAGTACCTTCGTGCCTCAGTGGGAAACTATTGCGCATGCGGGAGGATATACCCATGTAGCCGTAGGCAGTGCCTTCATCCTCGCTGCAAGCCAAACTCAAGTCTGCGCTTATGAGCCGCAGCGCTTCGCACAGGTGGCGAGCATACAACTGCCCGGTCCAATCT
>Ga0105160_1001007_pt1 | contig 11979 bp, 6 predicted proteins | sample GXS110809BmetaG_FD_89591 | JGI IMG/M metagenome (GOLD analysis project Ga0105160, IMG submission 89591) | Hot spring microbial communities from Gongxiaoshe hot spring, China to study Microbial Dark Matter (Phase II) - GXS 110809B | ecosystem: Environmental > Aquatic > Thermal springs > Hot... | reverse complement strand
TCACGGGGCAAGCCCGTCCAGGGAGGCGTTCGTGTCAAATTACCCCCGGGGGTTACTTGGCAGCAGCTGGCTCAGATGACACCCGAGCAAATCCGGGAAAAGGACTTATGGCCAGCTGGTTTCTACCCGCTTCCGCATCCGAACCACGCCGAAGGCGGTATGGTCTTCCCGCAATTCCACATTGACGAACTCAAGCGGCAAACAGGCCGAGACTTGACCCGGTTCGATCTGGATTTCGACCTACCCGATCACTTTTTGCCAGAATTCCCTCCCCCGATGTACTTGACTACACGACCGGATCTGGGCGACGTCTCGCGTGGGGAGCTGGTCACCACGCAGAACTATTACCGGTTGTTCAACGGCATTCTGAATCCCAAGCAACTGGAAGGGCTACGCCTTTTGGTGACGCCCTTCCCCCAGCAACAATTCAATCTGACCGAAGATCGCCGGTCTCGTGAACCCAGCTTGGGAGTGAGCTGCTTTGATTGTCACGTCAACGGCCACACCAATGGGGCCACCCATCTGGTTGGCGACATCCGGCCACAGGAGTTCCGTCACCGCATCGATACACCGAGCCTGCGGGGTGTTCACATCCAACGCCTGTTCGGCTCCCAGCGAGCTCTGCGGAGCATTGAGGACTTCACAGAGTTCGAGCAGCGCGCTGCCTACTTCGATGGCGATCCCGTGATGGCAACCAAGAAGGGCGTCAACATCCTGGAACGCGGAAGCCAAGTGCACTTCATGGCGGAGTTTCAGAATCTGCTGGACTTTCCGCCGGCACCGAAGCTGGGCGTCGATGGACGACTCGATCGGAGCAAGGCAACCCCCGAGGAAATTCGCGGCGAAGAGCTGTTCTTTGGAAAGGCCAAGTGCGGACTGTGCCATCCCGCCCCCTATTACACGGATAACCTGATGCACAACCTTCGCACGGAACGCTTCTACAAGCCCCGAATGATCAACGGCCGGATGGCTGCAGCCGACGGGCCGATCAAGACCTTCCCTCTGCGTGGCCTGAAAGATTCGCCCCCGTATTTGCATGACGGTCGACTGCTAACCATAGAGGACACCGTGGAGTTCTTCAACCTCGTGCTGGGGACGAATCTCACCGAAGAAGAAAAGCGGGCGCTTGTGGCGTTTTTGCGCGTGCTCTGAACAGAGGCGTGGAGCTAGCGGCGGGCGAGGCGTGAGGGGCGGGCTTTGCCCGCCGCCTGCTTTGCTCACAGACATAAGCCTGTGCAACCCAGAGCTGACCGGTCGAAACCCTCCCCCACGCCTATCGGCTAAACTGAGTTGCTTGTAACTACCATGAGTGGATCTGAGCTGCGCAGGCGCGCGCATGAGCTCTACACGGCGTATCGGCCACAGCGGGGCGGAAAGCTCGACGACTACCTCGCGGTGGCCGTATTAGAGCAACACTTCCAGTTACCTCTGGAACAGGCGATGAGGCAGGCGGCGATCGAGGGCTCGTCGACCGGCCTGAACGGCTACCACGTGGATTTCCAGCGCCGAAACCTCTACCTGCTCAGCTGTAGCCTGAGCAAACAGCCCGACGGAGTAAAGTCCAGCCTGAAACAGCTCGTGAGCCTAGGCCTAGCCATGCTCTATGGACCAAGCGGCGAAAACGCTCACCAAGACCCCTTCGCCAGGACAGTCCGCGGCTACGTTATCGAGAATCGCGCGGTAATCGATCAGGTCATTTTCCGTTTCCTAAGCGAGGCTCCACTGAGCCAACTCCGGTCGAGCCAAATGGTTTTGAAGCTCCGGGAGGACCTGGAGGACCGCAAGTTCCTTTTGGACGAGTTTTTCGGGCGGCCCGTAGCCATGATGGTCCAGTTCCAGTCGCTGAGCGGCGATCAAGAGGTCATGGACCTGCTAATGGCCCGCACCTACCAGTTATCCACAGACAGCCATCTGCAGGCGCCGGGTCCTCAGGGCGAGAGCATGCATGTGCTCCTGGTGCCGCTGCGTCAGCTCGCCGACATTCTCCTGCAGATGGGCCCACGGTTTCTGGACCGGAACATTCGCCACGGTCTCGGTCCGGCGAAGACCACCAACCGGGCGATTGCCGGAGCCTTGAAGAACATCGTTCTTGACGGGTCGGAATCGCCACAGGCCTTCGCATTTCACCATAACGGTGTCACACTGTCCAGCGTACGAGTGGAATTCGGTGATGGCTGGTGCCGCGTGACCGAACCTAGGGTACTGAATGGGGCTCAGACGCTCACGACATTCCGTGACTTCCTAGAAAAGCACCGGCAGCAACTCCAGGCCGAGCCTTATCGAACCAGGCTCGATGCCATTCAGGTACTGTGCAAGCTCATCACCAATGCCTCGAGTGAATTCGTCACGGCCGTCACGATCAACAATAACCGCCAGAATCCTGTCGCGGCGTGGCACTTGCGAGCCCATGATCCGATCCAGCTAGAGCTCCAAGACCGATTCTTGTTCGAGCTGGGGATCTTTTACGAGCGACAAGAGGGGGCTTTCCGTAGCTTGTCGGAATCCGAAAAACAGCAAATGGGCCTGAGAGAACTGAACCGGCCCATCGAAATGACTCGGCTTGCGCGAACAATCCTGGTGGCAGAAGGCGAGCTCCAGCTGGCTCACAATCTGCAGGAGGTGTTCGAGCGGGATCAAGTGTACGAGCGGGTTTTCAATCCGTCGCGGATGGCCGGTGACCTGCGCCGCTTCGTGCTCTGTTACAAGATTCGCGACCGCCTCGGTAAACTCGCGGGGACGATCGAAGATCGCGGGCCGAACAAGTACTGGTTCGTGACTCGTGCCCGGCAGCTGATTTGGTCGTTACTGTGCCAGGCCATTCTGAATCACCCTGACCTGGACCAGTTAGCCAGCGATTACGGGCAAGACCTGGTCCTCCGCGAGGCATTCGTTGACGAACTCAGCAGGCTAGCCTCCGCCCGTTGTCGTCCCCTCCTGGGATGGTTAACTGAAGACAGTCCCTTCGCTCAGCGCTTTCAGGAGGGCGATCTACGGATTTTCGGACAGAAGGAAGCTTGGAAGGCCTGCATGGAAGAGGCGGGGCGACGCTGGGGCTGGGAAAGGAAGTCGTTGCGCTGAGACAACGATACAGCAGATCGGCGGATAACCCTCACAAGCCGGCAATTCCGGAGGACGGCGGCGAACATACTGTCGCAGCGATCGACGTCGGCTGTGCCCGCAGAAGCACAGTGAGACACCACTCAACCCGGTGTCCAGCCGGTTCGATCCAGTCAGGTTACAGGACGCTGCCGGTCAAGCCGCCCCACCATGCGGGCTGGCTGCCCGGTGGTCAGCAAAACATATTTCCATTCCTCGCCCGCCGGATCTACTTGCTTGCGCGCCCGTACAGCCAGCGGGATAGGAACGTGGGTGAAGCAGCGGTTCCAGTACCCCACCAGCATGTCTGTCCGGCCGGCCATTCCAGCGTGCACGGCGTTCTGACCGAGGATCAAGCAGTAGGCGGAATCATTGGAATTAGCAGGCAGACTGCGAATCGCGTAACTGGGGTCGATGTACTTGACGTTGACCGGAAGCTGGATTTCTGCAAAGTATCGCTCGATCTGCTCCTTGAGGAAAAGCCCGATATCTCTGAGCCGCACATTCCCCGATGCATCCCGTTGAGGCGGTTCGGAACCCTGAATCAGATCCTGACCCGCCCCTTCGGCCACCACGATAACCGCATGTCCGCGGCGCCGTAAGCGTTCCTCTAGGACCTGTAGGAAGCCTCCCTCCCCACGCAGGGTGAATGGAACCTCAGGAATCAGGCAAAAGTTCACGTCTGGGTTGGACAACGTAGCGGCAACTGCAATAAAGCCAGACTCCCGCCCCATGAGTTTCACCAACCCTATTCCATTGCGCACGCCAGTGGCCTCGGCATGCGCTGCCGCGATGGCAGGGCGAGCTGCTTCAACGGCGGTCAGGAAGCCGAAACTCCGTTCGATCCATAGCAGGTCGTTGTCTATAGTCTTCGGAACACCGATGACTGCGATTTTGAGATTGCGCCGAGCGATCTCCTCCACCAAGGCGTGCGCCCCGCGCATGGTGCCATCGCCACCGATCGCGAAGAGGATCCCCACGTTCCAACCCACCAGCGTGTCCACCATTTCGCGGACATTTTGGGGCCCGCGAGACGAGCCTAGGATTGTTCCGCCAAGTTCATGAATGCGTTCCACGTTCTGTGGGTTCAGCAGCAAGGGGGGCTCAGGCGCCGAAGCGCTCAGTCCGGCGTACCCGTAGCGAAAGCCCACGATGCGCTTGACACCGTAGACGAAGTACAGCGTCATCACGATTGAGCGGATGACGTCGTTGAGGCCCGGGCACAACCCTCCGCAAGTCACGATGCCGCAGGTCAGACTTTCCGGATTGAAATAGATCCGCCGGCGTGGACCTGCGCGTTCAAAAGAAGGGACCCGGTCGGGAGCGCATGCCGACAACTGTTCCAATCAATACACGGTCGCTTTCCTCGACAAAGGGCAGGCCCCGGCTTTCTACAGGGGACGGGTACTCGGCCGGTCCTAAAACCGGAACCCGAAGTTCTTCCGGCGAAGGTAGTTCCATGGCTGCACGCCACAGACAGGAGTGATCTCGTGTCTTCGCTTCACTCGTACGGTGGTGACTTTACCGATGCAGCGCGACCCAACGAACCTATCCCGTCAAGCACCGACACGCGGTCCGGCGGCCAGGACTTCGGGGGCCACTTCATCGGCGAATTGCTTGAAGTTGTCGATGAACATCGCAGCCAGCTTCCGGGCCTGCTCGTCATAGGCCCTCGGATCCGGCCACGTGGACCGGGGGTTCAGAACCTCACAGGGCACATCCGGACACCGTTCGGGCACCAAGAATCCGAAAATCGGGTCCACCCGCATCGGTACCTCGTCCAGTATTCCTTTCAACGCTGCGCGAACCATGGCCCGGGTATAACCTAGCTTGATCCTCTCACCAATCCCGTAGGGGCCTCCAATCCAGCCCGTGTTGATCAACCATACGGACACTTTGTGCCTTTCAATCCGCTCACGGAGCATTCTGGAGTAGACTGTAGGCTTCAAAGCCATGAAAGGTGCACCGAAACAGGCACTGAAAGTCGCTTGGGGTTCCTTCACCCCTCGCTCTGTGCCAGCTACCTTGGCGGTGTAACCCGACAAAAAGTGGTATTTCGCTTGCTCGGGTGTGAGTTTAGCCACCGGCGGCATTACGCCAAAGGCGTCGGCTGTCAGCATGATGATGGCCTTGGGATGCCCGGCGATGCCGCGCCGATCCGCACGTGGCATGTGGCTCAACGGGTAAGAGGCTCGCGTGTTCTCGGTCAATTCATCGCTGTCGTAATTGACGCGGCGGGTTTCTGGATCGATCGCCACGTTTTCTAGAATCGTGCCGAACTTCCGGACCGCCTCGTAGATCTCCGGTTCCCCCTCCGGGGATAAGCGGATCACCTTGGCGTAGCACCCCCCTTCGAAATTGAAAATCCCTCGCTCGCTCCAGCCGTGCTCGTCGTCGCCGATCAAAGTGCGTTCCGGATCCGCAGACAGTGTCGTCTTGCCCGTCCCGGAGAGCCCGAAAAAGATGGCTACGTCGTCCAAGTCCTTGCCGTAGTTAGCCGAGCAGTGCATCGAAAGCACGCCTCGGGGCGGGAGCAAGTAGTTCATCACGGTGAAGACCGATTTCTTCATCTCTCCCGCATACCCGGTTCCGCCGATGATAACCTCCCGGCGGCCGAAGTTCAACAAAATGAATGCCTCCGAGCGAGTCCCGTCTAATTCGGGATCGGCATGGAATCCCGGGGCATGAATGATGGTGAACTCTGGCCGATGAGCCGCTAGCTTCTCAGGATCCTTCTCGCGGCGGAACATATTGCGGGCGAAAATGCTGTGCCAAGCCAGCTCGGTAATTACGCGAATCGGCAACCGGTACTCGGGATCTGCCCCGACATAGCAGTCCTGCACGTACAAATCCTGCCCTTGAAGGTAGGCAGCTAACCGGGCGCGCAGAGCGTCGTAACGGGCCGGGTCAAATGGCTGGTTCACCTTCCCCCACCAGATGTGGGCCTCGCTGGACGGCTCCCGCACGATGTACCGGTCGTTCGGGGAGCGGCCAGTATACTGCCCCGTACGCACCACCAGGGGGCCGAGATGAGCAACCAACCCTTCCCGCCGCTGGATGACATGCTCGTAGAGGACGGGAGTAGTCAGGTTCCACCAAATCGTGCCTGTGTTGCGTAACCCGTGCTCTTCCAAGCCCCGTGGACTATGTGAACGCCCCATGATCCCCTTGTAGCATGATACAGTCGTCACTCTGCGACCCAATACGCCAGAATGATACCAAAGAGCCCACTCTCTGGGAGGCGGCGTGCTGGACGTGGAATCCACCCCTGCCGCGTGGTGCTACGGCAGCAACGCCTCGGGGTCCGTCTCCGCTGAGCTGGCCGTCACGCTGGGCGTAAACCCTCTAGGCCACTACCGAACAACCCGCCGAGGGCTCAAGCCGGAACCCCCTCAATACGAAAGAGCTCTTCCTCCTGCTCAATCTGCTCCCACATTACTCGGTTGTACATGCACCCGGGGTCGCCGGCCGTAATGTCGCCGGTGTAGGCTAGAGCGCGAGCTCGACAGCCACCACAATAAATCCGGTAATCGCACACACCACAATGATCGCCACGGTCCTCGCGATCCTGTAGTACACGGAACAGCTCGTTGTTCCAGATCTCCTCGAAGGATTGTTTGCGCAAATCACCCACGACCACTGAGGAAATGTAGACGCACGGAGTCACAAACCCATTCGGTTGGATGCAACAATAGCAACGTCCAGCGCCGCAGCCGCCGGTGTACTGAGCGAGCACGCGGGTCTTTTGTCCCTTGCCTCGTCCGGCGTGACCCGTGGCGAAGAAACCGTCGGGAGGCGCGTACATCACACAGGTGCGGGCGAATTGAGGAGCAGTGGAGATCACATTAATCTTGCCCGATTGCAACCACTTGTTCAGCACGCGTAGGAGTCGCTCCCGCTGCTCCGGCGTCAAGTCATACTCGGCGTACTGCTTGCCACGACCGACAGGGATGAAATTGAAATGCGAGAACGTCGAGCAGCCCAGATCGTAAGCGAACTGGATGATCTCGTCAGCTCGATCTACGTTGTGCCGTGTAAAACAGGTGGCGAAGCCAGTGCGCATGCCCGCCTCGATGGAAGCTTTGATCCCGTTGATGGCTCGCTGCCATGCTCCTGGCTTGCCCCGGAACCGATCGTGCTCTGCCGGGTCCAAGCTATCGACGCTTACCTCGATATACTTAACCCCGCACTCGCGCAGGCGCTCGACCTTCTCGCGGGTCAGTAGGGTCCCGTTAGTCGCTATTGTCAAATGGATGCCCCGCCGGTGGGCGTGCTCTAACACTTGCCAGATGTCCGGGCAAGCAAGCGGCTCTCCTCCAGCGATCGCCAGGAAAGGCACCCAATTGTCGGCCAGCTGGTCGACGACCCGGAGCTTCTCCTCCAGCGTGAGCTCGTCCTTAGCCGCCTGCGGGCCCGCGTTCTGATAGCAATGTTCACACGCGAGGTTACACACCTGAGTGATGTTCCAGACAACCATCAACGGGGCGGTGAAGCGCTGCGGGCGCGTCAAGCCGTACCGGCCAATGCTTTTGGCAGTGAGCGCCAGCGAGCGAACCGTGGGAGGATGGTGGAACAGCTTGGTGATCATGAGTTCCTTATCCAACCCCGCCCGTTCGAGCGCTCGATCGATCAGCCAAGACGGCAACGCCCATTTGAGCCGTTGCCAGCCGCTCAACTCGGGGTTCTCGTAGTTCTCGCACAAGCGGATGAAGAAGCACTTGTTCTCCGCGTCCCGGATGGTCATCCACCGGAGCAGCCTTTGTACCCAAGGCTTGGAAAGCCAGTCCTCAAGCTTGTGATGGGGTCCGCGGACAGGACTCGTTTGCTTGACGGCCTTCGGACGCTTATGGGTAAGCACTCGCTGGTTCGACTCGTTGAGGTACATGAGCGGTGTTCTGCTCCTGCTTGGATTTTGCGCCGATTCGCCTGGGCGCCAGCAATCGCACCAACTTACTACACATTCAATTCTGCCACAGAAGGTCGAGTTTGGGATCTTCAGATCCTATGCGGCTCACTCAGCCTCTGCCAGCCAGACCTACCGATAGGCCGTCCCCGACGGCTGGCCTAACCTTTCTAAAGCCTCAACCAAGCGATTCCGGATCCGCCCAAAAGCCAGAGGATCCCGGACATAGTCCGTGAAGCTGCCCACAACCTCCTTGAGGAAGCTCCCTGCCAGTTTCGGATCATGATCCTGGAGCAGGCTGAGCAGTGCGTGATCCTCGATGCCGTCGCGCATAGCCTCGAGCCGGATGGAGCTCAGAACGCTCAGGCGCTCAGGATCCGGGTACACGATTGCGTTATCCCCTGCAGGTAACAACGTCCTGCCTTGGTTGATGATGGCCTCGACGTCCTCGAAGGGCTTGTCGGTCCAATAGTTCCCTCCCCAATGGAGGTAACCAGCCAACCCGTAGCGAGCATTGAGCCAGTGAAGGAGTCGCACTTTCAACAGCGGCTGATTAATGAAGCGGTTCATGTAAGCTCCTTGGGGCGAGATGCAGGTGTAAAACCAAACTTCCCCACCCCGGCGCTGGTGTTCCCGGATCCGCTCCAGACGATCGTCAAACCGCCCCAAAATGGGGACCCAAATGTCGAGCAAGGTCTCGAAGAATGGGTAATCGTCGGCAAGGTTGATGGCATCGATCGTGCGCACGCCCGGCATGTGTTTTCGCACGAGCTGAGCGTAGCGTTCGTAGACCGCAGGTTCTTCGCCGTGCGGTTCATCGAGTACATGCTGCACGTAACGTGAAATCCAACCCCGCTGTCGCAAGTGGGCGTACAGCGCAGAGAGAAAAGCCTCCATGAAGTTCAACGCCCGAGGGTCCAGCGGGTCTAACTCTTCCATTCGTGGCTCGTCTTGACCTGGGGCGGGCTCGACCCAGATCCGGACGCTGACCGGCGCGTAGTAGCCGCCTCTGCGCCCCAATAAGTGGCTTCCTTCGATCAGCCCGCGGATTCCGGCCCGATCGAAAGTTTCGACCCAGCGGTCTAAGCGTGTGAAGTCGAACTGCAGCGCACCCGCTTCCCACCGGGGTTGGGCCAGCCGGACGACGGGCGTCAGAATCACATTCTGGCCATGATCGGCCATCACCCGCCCAATGTTTTCAAGGAGTTGCCAGTAAGCATCGGTGAACTCTTCGACTCCGTAATGGCGTCGCAGATGCTGTCCACTCCAGTTGAACCAATTGGTGATCCACAAGCGCTGTGGGGGCAGGCGGACAGGGCTCACCCGGATGCGCAGAGGCAGGTTGGCCAAGCGCCTGGAGCCGGCTCGGATCTGGAAGGTCCCGTGGTACAGCCCCGGGGCTGCTTCCGCAGGGACCCGCACCGTCAACCACAGCGCATAAGTCTTCCCAGCAGCTAGCCTCATCGGGAAAGACTCCCGCAGCGGATCCGGGTACAGCCCCGGTACCCGGCCCACCAACTCCTCCGGGGGACACTTGGGAGGATGGGCGCGCACGGGAACGTAGTCCACCCAGCGGACTTGCACGGGCAGCTCGCCCTTCGGTCCACGAGGCTGACGGACCGCCACAGTGATTTCCAGGTCGCGCTCCGCCCGAACTGCAAACTGCAGATTAACCACCTCACCACGCACCGCGAGCACCGGCGTGCCGCTCTCTGGGTGCGCAGCCGGCTCATCCTCAGGAAACACTTTGACCAGAGAGTCCACAGGCCAGATCCGAAGCTGGGCCGCGGAGCAAAACCACCCAAAGCCCGAGGCCCCGAAGAGAAGCAACCACGCACGCAGTCTCATGGTTTCCTCATCCCACGCTGGTACTTCGGATTGTATTTGCCTTGCTCAGCGAAGCCACCGAGCTCCGGCCGCATGGGGCTAAAACGCGGGTAGCTTTCCCAGATATCCGGATCGCCCAACACACGTGGGTCGCCGGTTTCCCGCAACGTTCTTTCGAGCTGAGTCGCTAAGAGCTGCTTCGTCTGCTGGTAGCGCGGCTCACCCGCCAGGTTCCGAACACAGTCCGGATCTGCAACCACGTCGTACAGTTCCTCAGCTGGGCGTTTTCCACAAGCCAGCTCGAAAAACCGCCGTATTGTCGGATCCTCTCGATGCTCCAGAAGGTATCGTTTCGTAGGGCTGTCATCGATGTCGTAGAAGCCTGGCGGATCACCAGCGGGCCAACGCTCTGGCGCGAAGTTGCGAATATAGAGGAAGCGCTCGGTGCGAATCGCCCGGCTCGGATAACCGAGGTTGTCGTACCGTGCGTGGGAATGACGTTCCCTCCCCGAATAAGCGACATTCCTTTTCGGGTCCACCCGTCCAGACTTCTTCGAGCACAGGAGCCCGAGCAGACTCTGGCCGACCATTCCCGGCGGGGGAGTCAGACCGGCAGCCTCTAGGAAGGTGGGGGCAAAATCGACGAAGCTCACGACGTCCTCGATCACCCGGCCGCCTGGGGCTTCCGCGGGCCACGAGATCGCCAGGGGCAAATGAATGCCGTACTCGTACATGTTGGCCTTAGCTCTAGGGAAGGGCATGCCGTTGTCGGAGGTCACCACCACGATGGTGTTTTCCAGCTCCCCTCGTTTTTCCAGCAGATCCAGCATTTGTCCCAGGTGCTTGTCGAAGTGCTCGATCTCAAAGCAGTAGTCCAATATGTCGCTCCGGACGATCTCGCAGTCGGGTAGAAACGCCGGCACTTGAACGTCTTCCAGCTTCTTCCCGGCGGCTCGGCCGACCCCTTCCCGGTAAGCCCGGTGGGGCTCGGTAGCTCCAAACCAGAAGCAGAACGGTCGATCCTCGGGTTTCTCATTGAGGAATTCTGCGAAGTTGGCCGCATAATCCAAAGCGCTGAGGCCCTGGATGCGGGTGGACAACTTGTGGCGGTCGTAGGATCGACCCGCAGGGTTGTGCTTCCAACCTTGGAAGTTAGCCGGGCCAGCTCCTTTGCCCGTCATGCCCACGTGATACCCCGCAGCTTCCAAGAGTTGAGGGTAGACGACCAGGTCCGTTGGGAAGTAGCTAGCGTGGGTGCCTGCCTCACGCAACTGCCAGTGATGGCGACCCGTCAGGATCGCTGCACGAGAGGGCGCACACCCCGGCGAGCCACAGATAGCGTTGGTGAACAGCACACCTCGCTCAGCTACACGGTCAAAAGCCGGTGTCCGCACGGTGCGACAACCGGCTGCACTGGTGTGGGCGAACGATTGGTCATCGGAGATCGCGAAGAGGATGTTTGGGCGCCGCCGCTTGGCTCCCTTCACGATCGCAGGAGCTCCGCACAGCGTGGAACTCACTGCCGAAATTCGCAAGAAGTCACGCCGATTGATGGCGCTGGTAGCAGACCCCGTTATCGCCATCGCCGTTCCCTCGTTCTAATCTCTAGGCTGCGGAAGCCCAGCGATACCGCCAGGAACGAGCACCCATTTGGATCTCCGCGCCATTCAAACTTACCCGTACTGCTTCATCCCTGAAATTCTGTATGACCCAGCTGCCGTCTTCGAACAGCCACAAGCCCACTTCCGCTGGGGCGGAAAAGCTTACCCCGAAGGGCTGCAGGAGCCGCTGGCGGAGGCGATCCAGCTCTGGCAAGGGCAGTTCCAGTGCGGCCGTGGGTTTTCCCGCCAATTGCAGAACCTGCACGTTGTCGCTACGGGGGCTGAACTTGTTCGCTAACCGCCGCGCTAGTCCATCGGTCATCAGAATGGGAACGCCAGTGCGCACCAGGCGATCGAACCGCTCCATAAACAACGGATCTTTCAGAGCGTGAATCGAAAAGAAGGCTGCCTGAGCTTCCGAAGGAAACTCGTGACAAGGCATGAGGGGTAAGCCGAGCATACCCACGTAATCGAACACGTAGGCTTCTTCCTCGCCCGGGCTGTGAGGCGGCTTGTAAGCAGCAATGCCAATGACTTTGCGTTGCCGCACCT
>Ga0105160_1001006_pt1 | contig 11983 bp, 9 predicted proteins | sample GXS110809BmetaG_FD_89591 | JGI IMG/M metagenome (GOLD analysis project Ga0105160, IMG submission 89591) | Hot spring microbial communities from Gongxiaoshe hot spring, China to study Microbial Dark Matter (Phase II) - GXS 110809B | ecosystem: Environmental > Aquatic > Thermal springs > Hot... | reverse complement strand
GTGCTAACGCCGCTCGCCGTCGACCCCGCACACCCGTTCCCGCACATCAGCAACTTGAGCTTAAGCTTAGCCGTTGCTATCCGCGACGAGCATGGCGTGGAGCGCTTCGCGCGCGTAAAAGTGCCGCCCTCCTTGCCGCGCTTGGTGCCGCTCGGCGATGGCACGGAAGGGCGCGGCTGCTTGCATCATTTTGTCTGGCTCGAGCAGGTGATCGCGGCTCACATCCAAACGCTTTTCCCTGGGTTAGCTGTCGAGGGCACCTACCTGTTCCGCGTCACGCGCGACGCCGACATCGAGATCCAAGAGGACGAAGCCGACGATCTCCGCGCGCAGATTGAGCGCTCGCTCAAGGGGCGCCGCTTCGGGCGCGTGGTGCGCCTTGAAGTCTCCAGCGACATGCCGGAGACCATTCGGCGCATTCTGGTCGAAAACCTCAAGGTGTGCGAAGAAGATGTCGTGACGGTTGACGGCACGTTTGACCTCAGTTGTTTGTGGCAGCTCCATCGCCTGCCGCTGCCAGCGCTCAAGGATCCACCTTTGCGCCCTGCCTTGCCCGCTGATCTCGAAGATTACGACGATCTCTTCGAGCGCATTCGCCATGGTGATCTGCTGCTGCATCACCCTTACGAGTCGTTTGAGCCAGTGGTGGCGTTCGTGCAGCAGGCGGCGCGTGACCCTCACGTGCTGGCGATCAAGCAGACGTTGTACCGCGTCGGCGCCGACTCGCCCATCGTCGAGGCGCTCAAGGAGGCAGTGAGCAACGGCAAGCAGGTCGCAGTGCTGGTGGAGCTGAAGGCGCGCTTCGATGAAGAGAACAACATTCAGTGGACGCGCGCGCTCGAAGAAGAAGGCGTGCACGTCGTGTACGGCTTGCCGCGCTACAAGGTGCACGCTAAGGTGTGCATGGTGGTGCGTCAAGATGCCGATGGCGTGATCCGCCGCTACGTGCACCTCAGCACCGGCAACTACAACGTGGCAACAGCACGCGTGTATACCGACCTCGGCTTGTTCACCTGCCGTGAATCCATCGGGCGCGATGTCTCCGAGCTGTTTAACTTCCTCACAGGCTATTCGCGTCAACGCAACTACCAAAGCCTGATCGTCGCGCCGATCAACATGCGCCAACGCCTCATCGCGCTCATCGAGCGCGAGATCATGCTGCATCAGCAGCACGGCAATGGGCACCTCATCTTCAAGGTGAACGCGCTGGTTGACCCAGAGATGATAGATTTGCTTTACCGCGCCTCGCAAGCAGGTGTGCGCGTGGATCTGCTGGTGCGAGGCATTTGCTGCTTGCGCCCAGGTGTGCCTGGCTTGAGTGAGAACATTCGTGTGGTGAGCATCGTCGGGCGCTTCCTCGAGCACAGCCGCGTGTATTACTTCTACAACAACGGCGACGAGGAGATCTACGTGGGTAGCGCTGATCTCATGCCGCGCAATCTCGACCGCCGCGTGGAGGTGCTCTTCCCGATCTATGACTCAGTGCTTCGGAAGCGCGTCAAGCGCGAAGTGCTCGAGCTTGGGCTAAGCGATAACGTGAAGGCGCGCGAGCTTCTTCCTGATGGACGCTATACGCGTGTTGCGCGTCTGCCAGGCGCGCCGTTGGTGAACAGCCAGGCAATGCTGCTTGAGATGGCGGAGGAATAGGGCGGGTGGGACTCGAACCCACACGTTGCTTGCGCAACAGAAGATTTTAAGTCTTCGGCGTCTGCCATTCCGCCACCGCCCCGCAAGTACGCAAATTGTAGCGCGGATTCGCTTCGCTTCCCTCAGGGCGCGGAGACAGTCAGCACGACGGGCAAGGTCACACCATCGTCCCCCTGCAACGTTTGCACGCGAGCGCCAGTCTCTGGATCGTACAGACCCACGCGCAAGGTGTATTGAATATCGCTTTGTTCGGGCAAGGTGATCGGGTGGTCATCCAACACGTATTCGCCTACGACCCAACCTGTCGTTGGTCGCTCCCAATTCGCGGGCTCGCTGTCGTGTCCTGTAACATACTCGCCCGCAGCGTTGAGGAGGTGCACAAACACTTTGTAGGCTTGGTCAGTCTCTGTGGTTGCACGCCAAGTAAGGCGAACAATGATGGTGGTGCCAGGTGATGCACGCTCAGGAACTGAAAAAGCTACAAGCGCGCCAGCATCGGCGAAAGGGTGCCACACCTGCAATCCCTCCTGCGGCGGACTAAACAAGCGCTGAGGTGCGCTCACCTCAAGGGGTTCACTGAGGAGAACGCGGCTGTCTCCGTAGCGAAGTGCTAACTGGTAAGTGCCACTTTCTAACGTGCGGGGCAAACGTAGGAGGTGGTTCCCACGCCACACTTCGCCAACTTGCCAGCGATCGGTTGGATAGCCCATCACAGGTGGGAACGAAAACATGGCAGCGGCTTTCCCGAGCACATCCTCAAGAGTGAGCGTTGCTGTGAGTGCGCAGCACAACGACCTTTGGGCGCGCCAGAAGAAGGTGAGTGGTAACTGCTCACCTGGACGTGCTTGGTCGCGGTGTTGGTTATAAGCGATCAACGCAAGGGCTTCTTGTGGCTCTGGCTGGCGATAATGTTCTGCTGCTAACTTCTCTAGAGGCTTGTTCCACGACAAGGTTGGCAACGTCACTTGGGCAATTTTGACCGCACTTTCATTGCTCCCCAATGTCCTCAAAAGCTTATCTGGCTGACCATAGGGATATACGCGGGCGTATAGGGTGTAAGTGCCGGGTGGCGTTCCGGGAAAGATGTGGATCAGGTGAGAGTCGCGTGCGTAGTATCCTGGGCGCCAATAGGGGACGGGATAATTGCCTGGGTGCTGGTTGTCGGATTGCCCAACGAGGAACCCCTGCTCGTCAACCAACTGCAAGCTGCTGCTAAGCTCTTGCTCAATCGGCTGAGCAACGCGCCAGTAGAGATGGACAAGAATCTTATCTTGACGCACTGGGCCGATGTCAGCACCAATAAGCACCAACCCCTCCCCAAATTGTTTCTGCAAAGTTACATCTTCATCACGAACGTTGGTGCCGTCAAAGCGTGTGTATGCAAAGGGGTTTTCCGTACGATCCGCCCAAAATGTTTTTGCGGCAAAAGTGCTCAGAGCCGCCAATGCCAGTATTTCCCAGCGTAACTTTGGTCTCTCTGGGTGCGTTGTGAGTGCGTGTGCAGAGCGGGCTAGGCGGTGCCAGAAAGCGGTTGTCGTGCTGAAAGCGAGCAGACTTAGGAAGGAAAAAGCTTCGCCAAGCGTGCGAATAGGCGTATTTCCGAAGGCAACAATGACCTCGTGCTCACCCGGCGGCAACTCAGTTTGCAGCAACCCGTATGGAAAGTGCGTGCTCTTCTGGGCGACATTTCCGTTCACATACACCTCCCAACCCGGAAAGTCGAAAGTCTTAAACACGAGTGTAGCCGTGCTTGGAGTAGCAAGCTGCAGTACTCCCGCCGAAAGCTGCAACTTCATCCTCGAAGAGTGACCGCAGCCACAGCCATGCCCCAAGCGCTTGTAAAAGAGAAGCAGCGATAGCGAGCAAAGTCACTGCTTGCACTGCTGATACGCCCAATGTAGTGAGCAGCGCTGGTGCGTAGTAGCTGAGTGGAGCGTAATAGTGAAAGACAGGGTAACCGAAACCGTATGCTAGATCGGCTGACCACCTTGGATAGAGAATTCCTTGCTCAAGCGCGCGCGCTAAGCTTGCTGTGCGTTGGACGTGATAGTATGTATCGTGGCCTACAGGTAAACCGTGAATGATGAGAGGTTGCGCGGCGAGTATGCCAATGCCTAAGATCGCAGTCCCGCGTAGCAACGCTGACACGATGCGCATTGGCCTCCTGTTTAGCGATGTCGAGATGCTTACGGTGCTCACTCGCCAGCGCGCTTCCGCAGTTTGCGCGGCGAGATAGGCGGCAGTGGCGGAACGTGCCCATGCTTGCGCGCGAGCGCCTGCGCCACGACCGGCGGCACAAGTCCACTCACATCGCCGCCCAAGGCGCTGATCTGACGGATGAGCGTGGCGCTGAGGAAGTGGTTCGGCGCGTTGGCGAACAGGCACACATACTCAATGTCCTCCGCTAACCAGTGATTGGTTTGCGCCATTTGCAGCTCAAAATCGAAGTCCACGCTGTTGCGCAAGCCGCGCACAAGCACCTTCGCGCCGATGCTGCGCGCAAAGTTCACCGTCAGCCCGCTGTAGCCCATCACCCGCACACGCCCATCAGCGCTGATCTCGTGCAAGCATTGCTCGATGAGCGCAATGCGTTCCTCGTGCGTGAACAACAAGTGTTTGTCGGGCAGATCGTACACGCCGATCACGAGCTGGTCGAACAGCGCGAGCGCGCGGCGCGCGATGTCGAGATGGCCGTTGTGGAAGGGGTCGAAGGTCCCAGGGTAAAGCGCGATGATCGAGGTCACATGTGCTCTCCTTGTGAAAGGATGTGGTCGTCCTGCGTCTCATCGTCTGCCCAGCCCGTCGGCAGAACACCGGGTGGGCAGCGGCGTCCTGTGCCCAGTTGCGTAACTTTGTACGCCGCGTAGCGGTTCGCGCGTTGCGCTGCGCGGTAGGGATCGCGGGTGCGCCACCACTCCACCGCAAACACTGCGTCGAAGACATCTCCTGCGCCGCTGGTGTCGCGCATAGCAACGCGCGGCGCTGGGAAACGTCGTGGCGCAGCACCACGCGCGTACACCGCGCACCCTCGCTCACCGAGCTTAAGCACCACGTCACCGTGTGATTGGTGCAGCAACCATTGCGCGGCTGCTTCTTCTGAAGATTGTCCGCTGAGTTGCAGGCTTTCCTCGGCGGTGAGGAGGACAAACGTGCTCAAGCGCAGCAGCTCCAAGAGCGCTGGGCGAACGCTCGGCTCGCCGCTCACAGGGCCGGGGTCAACGAGGATCGGCACGTTTGCGGACGCAGCGATTCGCGCTGCAGGGAGCACGGCGTCCGCCATGCGCCGCTCGTGCAGCGCATACCCTGGCACGAGCAACAGATGCGCATGGCGCAGCAGCGCCTGTACTGCCTCGGTGAGCACGAAGCTGGCGCCTTGCCCCTCGCGCACAAGAAAGGCGTGTTCGCCTCGATCATCGACCACGACCAAGACGAGCACGTTTTCCTCGCCCGGCGCGCGCTGCACGTAGCGCAGGTCAACGCCCTCATCGGCAAGCGCGGCGTAAGCGCGCTGCGCATATTCGTCGCTGCCCATCGTGCCGAGCGCGACCGCATGCGCACCGAGGCGCGCCGCCATGATCAGCATGTTGCCCGCGCCACCGGGTTCGATGAAGTATGCGCGGATGTTCTGCGCTCGGTTTGGCGCAATCGGCAATTCCTCCACCGCGATAACGAGATCGACGACAAGATCGCCGATGCAAACCAACGTGGGCTGAGGTGCACTGCTCATGGCTCAAAAACGGATCGGGCTTCGGATGCGATCAGCGCCTGAAAGCGCGCTATGAGCGTGCGCGTGATCGCGCCGGGATTGCCATCGCCAATAATTTGATCGTCAATGCGCACGACGGGCAAAATCTCGCGCGAGACGCTCGTGATGAACGCTTCACGCACGCGCGGCAAGTCTGCGTAGCGCACCGCCTCGGTGTGCACAGGTAGCACAGCACGCGCGACCTCGAGCACCAGCGCGCGCGTTACGCCGATGAGCACGCGCGCCTCTTCTGTGAACAGCGCGAGTGCACCCGTTGCATCGGGCATGATGGCGAAGAAGTTGCTGCTTAACCCTTCGAGGATCGCGCCGTCCTCGGCGATCATCAGCCCCTCGTGGGCGCCTTCGGGGAGCGTCTTGTAGGCGGCGCTTGCTGCTGCGATGAAGCTTGTGCTTTTGGCGTGGGGGTTTTCACGGCGCAGCGGCACAGTGACGCACCAAACGCCGGTTTGATACAACTCAGCAGGGTAGGGTGTGAACGGTTCAATGCTGATGAACAGCTCCGGCGGCGCGAAGGTGAGGCGGAAGCGCGATTCTGCATAGCCAGTGGCGCGAAGCGCTGCCGCAATCCCGCAGCGCACCTGCGCAACGTCAAGCGTGGCTGCGCGTCCCAACAGCGCGAGAGATTCCTCTAGGCGATGAACATGTTGCTCAAGCCGCAGCACGCGATGCCCGCCGTAGGTGCGGAATGTTGTGTAGGCGCCCTGCGGCAGTGTTGCCGAGGCCTCGCTCATGCTTGCGTGGTGCGCAAGTAGCTCAAGCGTGCCGTCTTCGCGCAAGCGGAACGTCGTCACCATGGCGAACGGCAGTGTAGCACCCGCGCAGCGTTGAAAGCTGCGCTTTACAACAACACCAAATCATCGGCGTGGATCAGCATCGGCGCGTAAGAGTAGCCCAGCGTTTTCACAATTTGGTCGGAGCGTTTGCCGAGGATGCGGGCGGCGTCGTGCGCGCTGTAACGCGTGATGCCGCGCGCCACCTCGCGCCCTTGCAGATCGCGCACGGCGACGAACTCGCCGCGCTCAAACTGCCCGATCACCTCGCGCACGCCGACGGGAAGCAAACTTTTGCCGTTGCGCAGCGCGCGCACTGCGCCGTCGTCGGCGACGAACGCACCGTTAGGGCGCTCGGCGAGGATCCAGCGCTTGCGGCTCTCCAAAGGCGAGACCGCGGGCAGAAAGCGCGTGCCCACAGCGACGCCCGCGATGGCGTCCACGATCACGTTGGGGCGTGCGCCGTGCGCGATGATCATCGTGGCACCAGCACGGGTGACCAGCTCAGCCGCTTGGATTTTGGTCGCCATGCCGCCTACGCCGAGGCTGCCGCTGCCGCCCGCCAGCGCGCGGATGCGATCGTCAATGACCGCCACTTCTTGGATCAACGTGGCGTTCTTGTCGCGGCGTGGGTCGGCGGTGTAAAGCCCTTCGATGTCGCTGAGGATCAGCAGCAGCTCCGCGCCGAGCACGTTGGTCACCAGCGCCGAGAGGTTGTCGTTGTCGCCCACGCGAATTTCTTCGGTGGTCACGGCGTCATTCTCGTTGATGATGGGCACGATGTGGTGATCGAGGATGGTGCGCAGCGTCTCGCGCGCGTTGAGGTAGCGACGCCGGTCGCTGAGATCGGCGCGCGTGAGCAACACTTGCGCGACGTGCACTTCGAACATGCCGAAGACTTGTTCCCACAGCGCCATGAGGTAACTCTGCCCCACAGCGGCAAGCATCTGCTTGTGAGGCAGGGGAGCACGCGGGTTGGGGCGCTCAATGCCCAGCCGCTCGCGCCCGGCTGCCATCGCACCAGACGAGACCAGCGCCACGCGCACGTCTTGCTCGCGCACATGCACAATCTGCTGCGCGATCTCCAACATTCGCCTGCGGTTCAGCCGCGTGCCGCCGGCAGTGAGCGTGCTTGTGCCGACCTTGACGACCACAGTGCGCATGGGATCAGAAAATGCTACTTCGCGCCGAGCGTAGCGTGCGCAAAATCAACATGCCCGCGCAGGAAATCGGCGATGGGCATCGCGCGTTTACCTTCAGGCTGCACCTCGAGCAGCGCGAGCCAGCCTGCACCACAGCGCACGAACGCTTTGTCGTCTTTTACCCGCACTTTTCCGGGCGGCGTAGCAGGGTCATCTTCGAGTGCGCCTATCGCGGCGCGGTGCACCTTGAGCAATTTGCCCGACCAGAACGTGAACGCCGAAGGCCAAGGCGACATGGCGCGCACATGCCGCTCGAGTTCAGCCGCGCTGCGCGACCAATCGATCAGCCCTTGTTCCTTCTTCAGGCGTGGCGCCAACGTGACGCGCGTTTCATCTTGGGGCTGTGGGGTGATCGTCCCTGCGAGCCACTGCGGCAACGTCTCTATGAGCAAATCGGCGCCTAGTTCGGCAAGGCGTGTCGTCAATGTGCCTGTGGTGTCTTCGGGGTAAATCGGCGTCGCGCGCTGTGCGAGGATTGGGCCAGAATCCAGTCCTTCATCCATCAGCATGATGGTGACGCCAGTGGTGAGGTCACCAGCAGCGATGGCGGCGCTGATAGGTGCTGCGCCGCGCCAACGCGGCAAAAGCGAAGCGTGGACGTTCACACAGCCGCGCGGCGGGATGCTCAGCACATCACGGCGCAGGATTTGCCCAAACGCCGCAACGACGATCACCTCTGGCGCAACGTCGCGCAGTTGCGCCACAACCCCAGGTGATTTCAGCGTCTCAGGCTGGATCACGGGCACGCCGTGCTCGAGCGCGACGAGCTTCACGGGGGGCGGCTGAAGCTTTTGACCGCGCCCAGCAGGGGCATCGGGTTGTGTGACCACGAGCGCGACATCGTGCCCCGCGTGCAGCAGCGCGCGCAGGCTCGGAACGGCGAACTCCGGCGTGCCCATGAAGATCAAGCGTGCCATGTGTGAGTGAAGGTGCTTCAGGTTGAGTTGTGCGAAGCAAGCGAGGGAAGATGGGCAGCGACGTGATGGCGCACGCGCTCGGCGATCGCCTCGATCGGCAATTGTGCGTCGAGCACGACCCAGCGCGCGGACTGCGCCGCGAGCTGCAAGTAGCCCTCGCGCACGCGGCGGTAAAAGTCGAGATGCTCTTGGTCCATGCGCTCGAGCGTGCCGCTTGCGCGGCGGCGCTGCAAGCCGGCCTCTGGCGGCACGTCTAGGTAAAACGTAAGCGTCGGCGTCAGCCCTTCGGTGGCGAAGTCGAGCAGCGTGCGCAAGAAGTCGAGCGGCAAGCCGCGCCCATAGCCTTGGTACGCCAATGTGCTATCGGCGAATCGGTCGCTGATTACGATGCCGCCCTCGGCGAGATGAGGCTTGAGTCGCTCTTGCACCAGTTGCGCGCGCGCAGCGCAGAACAGCAAAAGCTCGGTGCGCGCGTGCATAGCGACGTGCGCTGGGTCGGCGAGAATGGCGCGGATCGCATCGCCGATCGCCGTGCCGCCGGGTTCGCGCGTGAGGAGCACGCGATGCCCCTGCGCGCTTAGCCAATCGCGCAAACGCACCGCTTGGGTCGTCTTGCCGCTGCCGTCCAGTCCCTCAAACGTGATCAGCATCAAGCGCGGAAGATGCGCACGCGGCGCATTGGCTCTTTGCCGTAGGAGTGTGAGATCAGGTTTGCGGCGCGCGCCATTTCATGCTGCTGGCGGCGGACGAAGGCGTTTTGTGGTGAAAGCTCCACCGAAGGTTCGCCCGCGAGCACGCGGCGGATTGCCTCTTCTGCCTCTTCAATGGCGCTCTCGTAAGGCAAGTATTCCGCCTCGGTTAAGCCAAACAAATCTGCCAAGCAGTTCTCCATTTGCGTCATGGAGTTCGAGCGCAGCACGTAGATGGGGATGTTGTCTTGCTCTGCCTCGGTGATCACGCGCGGGCGCTGGCGGTAGTACGACTTAGCGGTGATTAGCACGTCGGCATCGTCGAGGCTATCCACAAACTCAGCGGGCACACCGAGTTGGCGCGCTGCTTGCTTCATGCGATGCTTCGAGATGCCGAACACGTATAGCCGCATAGTCTTGCGCGGCGCAGTGGTTGTGGGCGTGCTGTTTGGCGCAGGTTGCATCGTTTGCGTTTCGGCAGATGCAGGCGCTGGTTGTGCTGCGCTTTGCTGGGTGAGTAGCTCATAGGTAGGCAGCGTTGCCCACTCCTCGCGGCGGCTCTTGCTGCTCCAATCGCGGCGGTTGGCTTCTGCGTCGGGCGTGATGCGCACGCGCTCGCTGCGCATTTGCCCGTTCTCGTCCCAATAACGCAGCTCGGCGATGTGCGGCTTATTGCGCAGCAGAGCATCCACGGCTTCGCTCACGTCGTGGTGCACGAGCAGGCGATGGCGCTCGCGGATCTCGATCAGCACGTCGAACGTAGGGGGCGCGCGGCGTTCGAGCACGGTCTTTTGGGTGCCGCGCCGGCGCGCTTCCTCGTCGGAGAGCGTCACGCTCTCGATGCCGCCGACGAGGTCGCTGAGCGTCGGGTTCATCATTAGGTTTTCGAGCGTCTGACCGTGTGCCGTGCCGATGAGCTGTACGCCGCGCTCAGCGATGGTGCGCGCGGCTTCTGCTTCTTGCTCGCGCCCGATCTCGTCAATGACGATCACCTGTGGGTTGTGGTTCTCGACGGCTTCGATCATCACCTCGTGCTGGCGGCTGGGCGAGGCGACTTGCATGCGGCGCGCGCGCCCCACGGCGGGGTGTGGAATGTCACCGTCGCCGCCGATCTCGTTCGAGGTGTCCACGATCACCACGCGCTTGGTCTCTGCGAGCACGCGCGCGGCTTCGCGCAACATGGTGGTCTTGCCAACGCCGGGACGCCCAAGCAGCAGGATGCTCTTGCCGCTCATGATGATGTCCTCGATGATCGCCAGCGTTCCGTACACCGCGCGCCCGACGCGACATGTCAGCCCAACGATGTCGCCGCGCCGATTGCGAATGGCGGCGATGCGGTGCAGCGTGCGCGTGATGCCCGCGCGGTTGTCCTCATCGAAGCGCCCGACGCGCGCCACTACGTAGTCAATGTCCTCTTTGGTTACCTCGGTGTCGCGCAGCGCCAGCGTTTCCTCTTGGGGCGTTGGGGTGCTGCTCTCGCCAAAGCGCACATAGCGCGATTCTGGCAGGCGGCCTAGGTCCAACACGACTTCGATGAGGTCGTTGAAACGCCCGATGCGGCGAATGGCTTCAGCGATGTCGGGAGGGAGAACGTTCAGCAAGCTATCCAGGTCGTCGGTAATGCGAATCTCCTGCATGGTTTACGGGTGATGGAGGTGGGTTGGCAAGTTTGGGACGTGCTCGATGGATCGAGCACCCTCTGCGGGCAACTCGTAAGAAGCGGGGTGGGTGCGGCGCACAGTCGCTGTTTCCAGCTCCAGCGTTTGGCTCCACACAGGTTGCTGCACATGGCGCGCGATGTGTCGCACCATGAGCACGTTGGATGCAATGTGCGTGAAGCCAAGTCGGTCGAGGATGGGCAGCAGCCAACTGTGATGCTGGCGCACGGTGACGTACACCGGGCGTTGCGCATGGCGCGTGTGGTGTGCAAGGACGCAGCGCAGGATGGACTCGGCGAAAGGTTCGGCTTCTGGGCGGAAGCGGAGCTGTAACCCGTAGCCGCGTCGCCCCTGGTGAATGGCGATGTGCGCTAGCATCTCGTTGCCGTGAACGAACACGAAGCCATGATCGCGGCGGGTGCTCGCGCCCAGGGCATCGAAGGAAAGCTCAGCGTGATAGGTCATCTTGGGTGCAAGGCGCGCATGTAAGGCACGCACGCCAGGCTCGTCGTCTTTCGTCTGCTCGCGCAACCCCGGCACGTGAGGCGCAGCCTCCAACGAACGCCCTGGGCTGAGCTTCAGCACGTCTTGCTGGATGAGTGGGGCAAATGAGGCTGCGTGCAACGCCAGCCATTCGCTGCTGCCCTCTGCCGCTTCAGCGACGATGTGATGTAGCCCGCGCGCCGCAGCCTCGACGACAAACTCGTGCACCAGGTAGCCCCACGCCTCGACGTACTCATGGGTATCTGGGCGTGGGCTCATCATCACGATCACCGCGCCACGCGGATGCGACCCATCGGAAGGTTCGCCCGAGGTAGCGCTCGTCTGCATCAAGCCGAAAGCCTCTACCCCGTGTGCTGGTGAACGCTCGACGAGCACCACCGTGCCATCGTGCCCGCGCGAGAGGTAAGCGCGCATCGCCTCGCGCAAGGGCGAGACGCCTTCAACAGCGACCCACTCTAGCGCCAATGGGCGTGCCTGTCCAGCGAGACGCTGGATCAAGCTGACGTCGCGCAGGTCAAACGGTCGAATCATGAAATGGTGCTGCACGCAGCGCCGCGCGCTGGGCAGCGCATACGCTCGGCTTTAATTTTATCGTTCACTGCGCGGGTTGAGCCAACATGGTCAGAAACAGCTCATGCACGCGTGGGTCGTCCGTGAGTTCGGGGTGGAAGCTCGTGCCGAGCAAGTTGCCTTGTTGTGCGGCGACGATGGTGCCGTCGTCCAGTCGCGCCAACACCTCAACGCCGGGACCCACTTCGGCGATGATCGGTGCGCGGATGAAGACGGCGCGGAAGGGCGCGTCTAGCCCTTTGATGTGCAAGGGCGTGATG
>Ga0105160_1001005_pt1 | contig 11988 bp, 13 predicted proteins | sample GXS110809BmetaG_FD_89591 | JGI IMG/M metagenome (GOLD analysis project Ga0105160, IMG submission 89591) | Hot spring microbial communities from Gongxiaoshe hot spring, China to study Microbial Dark Matter (Phase II) - GXS 110809B | ecosystem: Environmental > Aquatic > Thermal springs > Hot... | reverse complement strand
GTCTGATCTGGTAACGGCTGTCGCCCAAGCCGCTGGTGCTGGCGTCAACGCTGTGCAGGTTAGGGAGAAAGACTTGCCTGCAAAAATCTTATTAGACATGGCCCGGGCATTGCGACGCGTTTTACCTCCCCACGTGTTGCTGATCATGAACGACCGGGTGGACGTTGCCCTGGCAGCAGGGATAAGGGCCGTACAACTTCCTGAGTTGGGGCTCCCTGTGGCAGAGGCGCGTCATCTCTTGGGCCAAGAAGCCCTCATTGGCCGCTCAGTCCACTCATGGGAGGAGGCAGTACGGGCCCAGGACGAGGGAGCCGACTATGTCGTCCTTGGCTCCATCTATCCCACCCCTTCCCATCCCCAGCTCTCGCCCCTAGGGACTGAGGTGCTGGCCCAGGTGGCCACGTCCCTCACCATACCTGTAATCGCCATCGGGGGCATCACCGTGGACAAAGTAAAAGAGGTAATACAGGCAGGGGCGGCAGGCGTAGCCGTTATTAGGGCTATACTGGGTGCAGAAGACCCAGCTCTGGCGGCCTCCCGTTTACGCGGCGCTCTAGACGAGGCATGGGCGGAGGTGCAACGGGGATGAAGGTGATCGTCAACGGTCAGGAAAGGGAGCTAGAAGGACCTATGCCCATATCCCAATTTGTGGCTACTCTTCCAGTCCCGCAACGACATGTAGCTGTGGCGAGAAACGGCGATGTGGTTCCGCGTTATCTGTGGGATGAGGTGCTCATCCAGGAGGGCGACGTCCTTGAAGTGGTACGTATGGTGGGAGGCGGTGCCTTTTAGCGGGCGGGTGGCCAAAAATTTTAGAGATCCCCCTCTCAGCGCAGATTTTCGAAGAAGCCATAAGTATGGGCCCAGAGCCGCATCACGTCCCTCAACAGGCTTACAGGGTTGACTTGGAGGGCGGGCGTAACGTGTCTAAAGATGGATATCTCGGCGTAGGTGGTCCGATGCCCTAAACCGCCCAGATGTTTTCGGAGGGTGCGCGACTGGGTGTAGGGTATAAATGGGTCCTGTCGATCAGCAGCGATGAAGACCGGTGCTCTTATTTGGCCGAGGTACAGTCTGGGTGAGAGGGAATCCAGGACGGCTGCCAGGTACGACGGCACTTCGTCCAGTAGCGAGCGTACTTCCCAAAAGTCTTTCGAGGCCAGGACCCGGTAGACGAGGCGGCCAGTGGAAGACATATCGACGGGAGGGGGCCTCCCTGTCTCTAAAGCTATAGCTAGCTCCTCCCTCTCCCCAGCATCGGGAACATAGTAGAGAAGGCTCCTGCGCAAGACCTGCTGCGCCCTAGGCGCTACCTTCCATGGCTCAAGCTTTCCCTCTTCCCAAAAGGTGCCAGTGGTCACCGATGCAATCAGCTCTCGCACCTCGTAGTACCCACCGAAGGATACCAGACTGTGCACCTGGTTGCGAATGCGTGGGTCGGTTGCCGCTGCGAAGGCGATCCCCTGGCCAATGGAGAAGCCCACTATCCCCACCTGTTGGGGTTCTACATAAGGCAGAGACGAAAGGTAGAGGAAGGAAGCAACCACCGCTTCTTTATCGCCTGGGTGTAGGACATCTCCGTTAAGGTGGGGAGGCATAAGGATCATCACTACGTAGCCCATGCGGGCCACGGCCTTGGCCAGTCTCACCGCCTGTGGATGCTTACGGGCTTCTGGCGCTGCCCCTATGACTACAAGTAGTGCCCCCCTCCTCTCGCCCTCCGCTGGAGGGTGATAGATATCTGCCTCCACCTGCCCTCCATTAGCCAAGGGCACCAGCACTGTCTCCACCTGAGGTTCAGGGCCGAGGATGTCAGCGGCGAAGCCTGGGAGAGGCGCCAGAAGCTGTCCGTACAGGAGCAAAGACTGGACGGCCAAGCGGGATGGCCCCCATGCCCATAGCGTCACCACCGTAGCGAAAAAGGCGGCGGGTATCGCCAGTGCCATCCACGAGCATCGCCTGCTCATCTTCCACTGCTTCGTTCTCCCTGTTATTTTAGCCTCAAGAATGTCTACGGTTTTGGGTCCTAAGCTGAGAGGCCTCTACGTCATCATCGACTACGGGGTGGCTGGGGGAGGAAGGGAGCTGGAGCTTGCCCAGGCTGCCATTCGGGGTGGGGCACGCCTCATCCAGTGGCGGGACAAGGTACGTGAAAAAGGGCTACAACTACCAATAGCCGAGGCGTTAGCCAACATATGCGCTAGTGCTGATGTCCTATTCATCGTCAACGATCACCTAGATCTGGCGTTGGCCTGTGGTGCCCATGGTGTACATCTAGGTCAGAAAGATCTGCCTGTAGCTGTAGTTCGCCGTTTGGCACCTCCAGGCTTCGTCATAGGCTGTTCCACCAACAATGTGGAGGAGGCCCTCCACGCCCAGGAAGCAGGGGCCGATTATGTGTCGGTGGGAAGGTTATTCCCTACCGTCTCCAAGAGGGATACGCGTCCGGCCACCTTAGAGACTCTACGGAGCGTAAAGGATGCTGTAAGCATACCCGTTTGCGCCATAGGGGGTATAAACACCGAAAACATCGGCCAAGTTATAGCGGCTGGGGCCGATATGGTGGCCGTCATCGGAGCAGTAGCTGGGGCTGTCAACCCCGAGGAAGCAGTACGCAAACTAGCATCCTTTTTCAGGGGGAGGAACTGAAGCGCCCAGGGCTGAAGGGCGCCAGAAGCCCCACCTCCTCGTCTTTGAGGATGGCACGGGCCAATGTTGCCCCCGTTATTGGCGCCAACAAGATACCGTTGCGAAAGTGGCCGCATGCTACCCATAGCCTCTCCCAACCTGGTGCTCTCCCCATTATGGGTAGGTCATCGGGGGAGCCTGGGCGCAGCCCAGCCCATGACGATGCCGTTTCCGCGCCTCTTAGGGCTGGAATTAGCCGTGCAGCCACTTGGCGAAGAAAGCGTATGCCCCTCTTGGTGGTATGGGGCCGGAAGCCCACCCTCTCCACAGTGGCCCCAACGAAGGTAAAGCCTGAGCCTTTGGGTACTAGATAGCCTCCCCCTCCCCATACGATATGCCGTACCCAGTGACCTCGATAGGCCAGCATCTGCCCCCTTACAGGGGGAGTGGCAACAGGTAAGTCCAGCCTGCGCAAGAACCTCCCTGTCCAGGCCCCCATAGCCAAGACGATGTGGTCGGCCCATAGCGTCCCTTGGCGTGTTCTGACACCTACCACCCTTTTCTTCTGGTGCACAAGCCCCAACGCTTCTGTGCCTAGATGGAGCTGGGTGCCAAGACGTTGGGCAGCCTGGGCGAGGGCCTGGGTAAACCTCCCAGCTTCTACCTGTCCCTCCCTGGGTGAGAAGGTGGCCAAGGAAACATGAGGCGATAACCGGGGCTCCAAAAGGCGGACGCCCTCACCGTCCAGCAGCTCTACGCCCAGGGCGCGTTGCCAGCGCTGTTTCGATCGCAGCTCTGCCTGCTCGTGGGGGGTGAAGGCTACCCTTAGGATCCCTGCCTGGGAGTAACCGATGTCTATACCTGTTAGGCCAAAAAGCTCCTGGGCCAAGGTGGGGAACATCTCTAGGCTCCGCAGCCCGAGTTCGAGGAAGGGGCCTGGGCCCTTCGCCTCGGCCAAAGGGGCTAGCATACCCGCCGACGCCCCAGAGGCCTCCCCTGCTACCTCTCCTCGCTCCAAAAGGAGGGTCTTAGCTCCCTCTTTGGCCACAAAATAGGCGATGGCACACCCTATCGCCCCTCCCCCTACGATGAGGACATCGCAACCTTGCATACTCACCTCAACGGGCCAGACGCTCCACAAGGTGACGGAAGGCAGCGTGAGCTCTGCCTTTGAGCACCGCCCCGTGCCCGAAGCAGGCAGTCTGAAACTCAAGGGAGGCGATGCGCCTAAGGGATTCCTTGGCCTGTTCCATGTCCACCGTGAACAGGGCTGGGGGAGGCCTTAAGCCTAAAACGTTCACCGCTGCATCTCCAATGAATAGGACTCCCCCGTGCCTTTCCCAGAGGAGGCAGATATGTCCAGGGGTGTGTCCTGGCGTGTGGACAACGTGAAGTTCTGCAGGGCCAACGGTGTCGCCATCGCTCAGCACTACGTCCACGGCCACTGGGGAAGGGCGAGGCGTCAGTAAGGCTAAGGCCTTTTGCAAGGCTCCCCCTAAGCTGCCCAGGGCAGGAGTGGGAGGGCGCTGGAGGCCACCGATATAGGGGGCATCGTCAGCGTGAGCGTATGTGATGGCGCCCGTGGCCTCCTTGAGTTCCTTCAGGCTACCCATGTGATCAGGGTGGCAATGGGTTACCACGATGTGGCGCAGATCCTCTTGTCGCCTCCCTATGTCGGCGATAGCGGCGAGGATGTGCCCTCGCCGTCCTGGAAGGCCTGTATCTACAAGCACCAGCTCGCCCCCTTCATCGACGATGTAAGCATGAGCATAACCTAGAGAGATTTGGTAGAGGCCTGGTAGGATTAAGGTAGCCATTTGCGTTATGCTTGCTTCTAATTCTGGTAGCTTCCCCTATCCCCTGATAGAATATCTTGAGCAGGGAGTTCTGGTAAGGGCTTATGAGGTGGGGACTAACTATACCTTTGGAAGGAATACCCCTATCTGCCCATGGGGAGATCCTGAGAGAGGCTGAGGCCAAGGGCTATACCGACTTCTGGTCAGCCGAGGTCGATGGCCTTGATGCTTTCGTTCCTTTGGCGGTGGCCGCAGCCCATACCCGCCAGTCCTATTTGGGAACGGCCATCGCCAACATCTATATTCGCGGGCCAGCCCTTTTGGCCATGTCGGCTGCTGCCCTGGAAGAAGCTGCCCCTGGGCGGTTCATCCTTGGGCTTGGGGTAAGCACCCGTGTCATCGTAGAGAGGTGGAATGGGACGCGTCTAGATAAGCCCATGGCCCGCCTAAGGGAGACAGTGCACCTTATCCGCTCTGTCTTGCAAGGGGAAAGGGCCAACAGCGAGCTACTAGGCGTCCAAGGGTTCCGGCTGAGCCGTCGTTTAGCCCAGGCGCCACCTATTTACATAGCTGCCCTCCGGGAGGAGATGCTCCGCTTGGCCGGCGAAGTGGCAGATGGGGTAATCATAAACTGGCTCTCACCTCAGGACGTGCCCAGGGTGGTAGCTGTAGCGCGGGAGGGGGCTAAGAGGGCTGGGAAAGACCCCCAAAGCCTGCAGGTGGCCTGCCGCATCTTCGTCCTGCCCCCTCTTCCCGACGAGGCTTTGCGGGCGATAGGCAAAAGGGTAGCAGCAGCTTACCTTACGGCGCCCGTCTACGCCCAGTTTCATAGTTGGCTGGGGCGCGGTGCAGCTATAAAGCCCATGCTTGAGGCCTGGCAGGCTGGCGACAGGAAAGGGGCCTTGGAACTCATCCCCGATTCTTTGCTCGAGGAGCTCTTTGTATTCGGTTCCCCTAAGGAGTGCTTGGACAAAGTAGAGGCCTACTGTCGTAATGGCGTTACCATACCTATCCTATACCTGACGGCGGTGGGCCAGACCCCCCAAGAGCAAGGGGCGATGGCCTTACGCATGCTGAGGGAGCTGGCCAGAAGCTAGGAGGGAAGTTATGGACCCCTTCGGAAGGGTAGCCATTGTCACTGGAGGGGCTTCCGGGATCGGCAGGGCAGTGGTCTTGGCCTTAGCTAAGATGGGGGCCAAGGTAGTGGTAGCAGATATAGACCAGGACGGCGGCGAAGAGGCCGTCCAGGAAGTGAAAGCCTCTGGGGGCGAAGCCTCTTTCATCTTCACCGATGTCACCCGCTGGGAAGACCTAGAGGCGGTGGTGAACTTCGCTGAGACGACGTATGGAGGCCTGGACATCCTCCATAATAATGCCGGCGTCGGTACGGGCCGGCCCCGCTATCCCGATGCCCCCCGGGAGCGATGGGAGCGCACCCTCGCCATCGACTTGTGGGCGGTAATAGCAGGAACACAGCTGGCCGTCCCTGCCATGCGTCGTCGGGGGGGAGGAGTTATAATCAACACCGCCTCTTTAGCTGGGGTCACCACGTATGTGCCAGATCCCATCTACGCCGCTGCCAAGCACGGGGTGGTAGGCCTGACTCGGGCCTTAGCCCCCCTGAAGGATACAGACAACATCCGGGTAAACGCCATTTGTCCGGGCGTGGTAGACACCCCCCTTATCTGGCGAGGGATAGCCGATCTTCCCCCTCAAGAGAAGGCGCAGGCTGAGGAGTACTTGCGTCAGATGCCCAAATTACGGCCCGAAGAGGTAGCTGAGGCTGTCTTAGACATCATAAGGGACGACACCTTGGCCGGAGAGGCTATAGGCCTGCTGCCTGGTCGGCCCAGGCGCATCATCCCCCCCTCTATCACCTTAAAGGGAGATCCGGCCCAACGCCTTTAGCCCCTCAACTGGGGCATCTGGGACTTATTGGCTATCTCTAGGCCCCGACGGGCCAGAAAGATAGCCTGATCACCTATGCGCTCGAACCCCTCTCCTACTGTGCCTCCCGCAAGGAAGCGGGCATACATGTTCTCTAGGATTACGCTCAGCTTAAAGTGGGCCAAGACGACGTAATAGTCTAGGCGACTGAGGTCCCGTCCGCTCTTCTCGGCGTAACGTTGGGCTACCTCTTCCCACGTGGGGAAACCAGGTAGAGCGGTGACAGCCGCCGACCCCACCTCCAGACCTTCCCCTTCCCTCTCCGCCCAGTACATGCGCAGGAGCCCCATATCGGCGAGAGGATCACCTAAGGTGGCCATCTCCCAGTCCAGTATGGCGATGATATGGCCTTGTGGATCTAAGATAGCGTTGTCTAGGCGATAGTCTCCGTGCACGATGGAGTGATCGCTCTCCTCCATAGTGAAGCTATTGAGCCGACGACACAGCTCGTCCAACTCGGGGACGTCCCTATAGCGAATGCGCTGCCATTGCTCGGTGAAGCGGCGAACTTGGCGGGCCAGATAACCTTGAGGACGCCCGAAATCCTCCAGGCCCACCTCCCCAGGACGGATGGCATGTAGCTCTACTAAGATGTCTATAAGCTCATCAGCCATCATCCGACGCTGGTCCTCCCTGTACCTATGGGCTACCTCAGGGGCGTTAGCGGGGACGAAGCCGTCTACATACTCCATCACATAGAAGTGGACGCCTAGCACTTCAAGGTCATCGCAATAAGCTATAGGGCGAGGTACAGGGACCTTACTGTCTTTCAGGGCAGAGAGGACGCGAAATTCCCGCCCCATATCGTGGGCGGTGGGCTGGATGTGAGATAAGGGAGGCCGCCGCAACACCCATGATCTGTCTCTACATGTCAGTTTATATGTGAGGTTAGAGCGACCGTGGCCGATGATCTGGGCCTCCAGGTGATCGACATCGGCCACTTTGGCCCTGAACCAGGGCAGCAACTTTGCCATTACTATACCAGGCACATCCCCAATCATGGCTGTCAGCAAACCTGAGCCCATTATATAATGCCCGTGACAAAAGGCCTATCTCAAAGGGGAGGCAAGATATGGCTATTGACTTCACCCTGCCCCAGGAGATTGAGGACGTAAGGCAATGGGTGCGCCGCTTCATGCAGAACGAGGTAGCCCCTGCCGAGGAGAAGCTGAGGCGAGAAGGGGCCCCCCGCGAGGCCTGGGTGCGCACTATCGTCGAGCTGAGACAGAAGGCTAAGCAGATAGGTCTATGGAACCCCCATTTGCCACCTGAATGGGGTGGAATGGGCCTCGGGCCTACTGCTATGGCCTTCGTCCACGCCGAGGCCGGTCGTACCACCGTAGGCCCCTTCGTTATCAATGCTCAGGCACCCGACGAAGGGAATATGCACACCCTCCTTCACTGGGGGACTCCAGAACAGAAGGAAAAGTACCTCCGCCCCCTTGCTGAAGGCTTGTGTCGCTCTTGTTTCGCCATGACCGAACCTGAGGTAGCCGGGTCCGACCCTACCCTCATACGCACCAGGGCCATAGAAGAAGGAGATTACTGGGTCCTCAACGGCCACAAATGGTTCGCATCGGGGGCGAGGGGGGCCAAGTTCGCCATCGTCATCGCCTGCACCGATCCTGATGCCGACCCTCCCCAGGCCCGTAATAGCGCCTTCATCGTAGACCTGCCCACCGAGGGCTGGCATCTGGTCCGCACCATCGAAACTATGGCAGGGGAGGGTAACCATGGGGAGATTTGGCTCAACGATGTCAAGGTCCCTAAGGAGAACATGCTAGGTGGTAGGGGGCAGGGCCACTTACTAGGCCAATACCGCTTAGGACCGGCACGCCTGGCCCATTGTATGCGGTGGATCGGCCAGGCAGAGGTAGCACTGGAGATGATGGTTGACAGAGCCCTTAACCGCTTCGCCCATGGCTCCTTCCTAGCTGATAAGCAGGCCATCCGCTGGATGATAGCTGAATCAGCCATGGAGCTGTATATAGCTAAGCTTATGGTCCTTCACGCTGCCTATAAGATCGAGAACGGCTTACCCTTCCGTCAGGAAGTCTCCATGGCCAAAGTCCACGTGGCCAATACTTTGTGGCGGATTCTCGATAGGGCCATCCAGGTACATGGCGCCCTAGGCTACTCCACTGACCTGCCCCTGGAGCGCATGATGCGCGCTGCCCGCGCCGCCCGCTTGGTAGACGGGGCCGATGAAGTCCATATGGACTTCATCGCCCGCAACGTCATCGACATCTTCAAGGAGACAGGCAAGGTAAAGGCTGCCCTGGGCGACCTGATGTAAACCTAAGGCGCCTAAAAAGGGCCCTAACGCACCTCAAAGAGGGCGCGCATGCCCTGCAGATAATGGCTCTCCAACTCGCCGTTCTCGTTCTTTTCCACCAAATTGCATATCAATACGTACCGGCCGGGGCCCAGGTCAAGGGTTAACTTCTTCGACTTGCCAGGCTTTAGGTTTTCGATCTCCCCCACTACTTGGACCTGGTCTTCGTCCACTTCGCCCTCTTTTACTGGTAGGCCTGTTAAGGGCAGGTCCGATTTGATGACGACGAATTCGTGGATCTCCTTGCCCGAGTTCTTAACGGCAAAGGTGATCTTTCCAAGCCCAATGGCTGCCGTACTCGGCCGCACGAACCACTCGCCCAGCTCTACCCCTACCGGCGTCCCCGCTTCCTCACCGCAGGCTGTCAGGGCCCATGCCAGACCCCCAATGCCCACCACTACGCCGAGAAGTGGCCGGAGCTTTAGCATCGGAGTCACCTCCCTTGAGAGTGGTATAAAGGTGGGCCAAGCATAGCATAACGTGGAGGGTAAGTCAACACGTTTCCTAACCTTGCAATAAATAGCGTTCTCTTAACCAGGCGCTGGCCACGTCCAACGTTAAAGTGAGGCCCAGGATTAGGAGCAGGAGGGTGGCCAGGCGTTGATAATCTAGCACCTGGAGGTAAAGACTTATGTAGAAGCCGATACCGCCAGCCCCGGCAAAACCGAGGATAGACGAGGCGCGCACGTTATATTCCAGCATGAAGAGGAGCTGGCTAAGGGCTGCGTTGGCGCTCTCGGGCCATACGGCGAAGCGGGCCAGATGTAACCTGCTTGCCCCTACCCCCTTTAGCGCCTCCAGCACTTCCGGGTCTACCCCTTCAAACAGCTCAGCATAAATCTTGCCCAAGTATCCTACAGTATATAGAGCCAGCCCTAGGGTGCCCGCCAAGGGCCCTAGCCCCACCATGATGACAAATAGCACTGCCCACAGAAGGGAGGGGATAGTCCGGGCAATGGCTACCAAAAGCCTTACCCCTACCACTAGAGGCCAGGGCGAGATGTTTCGCGCCCCCATCATCCCCATGGGCAGGGAGACGACGAACCCTAAGAGGGTGCCAGCAAAGGCCATTTCTATCGTCTCCCATAGGGCCCGCCCTGCTAGGGGGAGAACGTCTAGGTCGGGGGGTACAGTATCTTTGGCAAAAATGGCCAGGTTGTGTAGGCCCCGCCAAAGTCTATCTACCTCGAATAGGCCCACCTCTCTCAGGGCGAGGATCAATAGGAGGGCGACTGCACCCCACAAAAGGGCTTCGTTCTTTTTTATCAGCAGGACGCTTCTCCTCATCGGCGGGCCTCTTCCAACAGGGACCAGGTGAGCTCTTGAGCGGGGCCAGAGAAGATTATCTGCCCTTGCTTCAGCACAATGGCTATGTCGACGTACTCTCGCACGAGGGGAAGCTCGTGCATGTTCACCACGAGGGAGAGACCCTTTTGGTGGACAAGCTGGCGCATCTTGCCTAGGATCTCTGCTGCTAAGGGGAGGTCGAGATCGGATACGAACTCATCGGCCATTATCACTAGGGGCTCCTGCATAAGGGCCCTGCCAATGGCTACCCGTTGCCTCTCCCCTCCGCTTAGGCGGAAGGCTTTTTCATGGGCCTTGTCCTCTATTCCTAGCGCAGATAGCAAGCTGCGGGCTCTTTCTACCTCTTCCTTAGGGAATAGGCCGAGAAGGGGGCCGAGGCCGCCTAGGCGTCCAAGGGCTCCCATGAGGACGTTCTCAAGGGCAGTGCGGGATCTTATTAGGCCCAGCTGCTGGGGAATGTAGCCTATCCGCCGTCGGATAGTGGCTGGCAGATGGTTGTGGATATCGGCCCCTAGGACTTCCACTATCCCCTGTTGGGGGTGTAAGAGCCCGGCCAAAAGGCGCAGCAGTGTGCTTTTCCCAGCGCCCGAGGGCCCTAAAACGGCGCAGATTTGGCCCCTTGGCACCTGGAGGTCGACATCGCGTATTACCCATTGGTTACGCCTGTAGGCGAACCTAAGGCCCTTCGCCCTTACGGCTAAGGCATCTGTTACCTCAGAGACCCCCGGCAGCATACACCATGGCCCCCACTGTAGCTAGCAAGACCACCAACCCTACCCTTGGGATCAGGCGTAGCCTCCTCTCAACGTACACCAGCCCCAAGGGGTTAGCTTCCTCTACTTCAGGAGATAGATGGCGCTCCACCACGTAGTGAAAGAGGATTAGCATGAGCCCCAAAGCGCTCCCCACTGTGATGGAACGCCCCCATGGGCTTTCCCGGAGGAGGGCCCAGTGGCGCCAGTCCATCATCTCCCCCATTAGCGCGAGGCCAGCGGCTACCGCTATTGCGCTTAGCCGAGAGGCGCCAGCTATTACGTCGTGGGCCCACCTTAATACGGTCACCCACTCTTCCATGGCACCTTCTACCTCCCCTCTACAAAGGGGAGGCCAGTGACGTCCAAATAGCGGGCCAGCTGCCCCATGTGCTCCTGGAAATTGGTAGGCTGGAAGCGCACGAACAGGGCAGAGATGAACTGCCGCATCAGCTCCGGCTCCTCCTCTCCCAAGGCTATGATGGCTTCTATAACCTGGCTCCGAAGGGGCTCCTTCAGCTCTTTGCTTGCCACGACTCCATGGGTGGGCACTGGCCCCTGCGATTCTAGGATGCGGGTGTTGGCTAATACCTCCTCATAGAGCTTTTTGGAGACATCACCAGCGATAACGGTCACGTCCACCTGTCCAGCCCTAAGGGCCTCCCAGCACTGCTGGTAACCGCCGCCAAACACGTAGTCGATGAAGAAGGCCCGCGGATCCACCTCTTGGCCTGCGGAAAGAAGCCCCAACTCTACCAGCCTGGCCATAGGGGCAACGTATCCAGAAGTAGAGATGGGGCTAGGGAAGCATGCCCTCTTCCCCCTCAACTCGCTCAAGGAACGATAGGGGCTATCTTTAGGGACCACCCAGTAGGAGAAGTAGTAGGGCGCCTCCACTTCCTGATCTCCATGGAGCACCCTCCTTACCTCAGCCAAGACCAGCTCTGCTTTAGCCTCACGGACGGCCAATATGGTGGGCCAGGCGCTCATAAAAGCCAAATGGGCTTGGCCAAAGCGGAGGGCCTCCACTACCCCTGTGTAGCTCGTGGGGACGAACACCTTCACATCAACGCCTTTAAGACGGGCCTCAAGGAACTGTTCAATAGGCCGAACCTTCTCTACTACCTCCGCCCCTGCCTGTGTAGGCTGTACAGCAATTATTAGCTCCTGATCACCTTTCCCAGCACAAGCGCCCAGTAGGAGCGATATCACCCCCGCTACC
>Ga0105160_1001004_pt1 | contig 11997 bp, 8 predicted proteins | sample GXS110809BmetaG_FD_89591 | JGI IMG/M metagenome (GOLD analysis project Ga0105160, IMG submission 89591) | Hot spring microbial communities from Gongxiaoshe hot spring, China to study Microbial Dark Matter (Phase II) - GXS 110809B | ecosystem: Environmental > Aquatic > Thermal springs > Hot... | reverse complement strand
CCTCGCAGCAGGCACCCCACATTGTCCCCCGCCAGCCCCTCCTCCAGCGTCTTGTGGAACATCTCTATGCTCGTCACCACCGTCCGCTTCACCTCCTCCCGCAGCCCCACAATCTCCACCTCCTCCCCAGGCCGAATCCGCCCCCGCTCAATCCGTCCCGTCACCACCGTCCCTCGCCCCTTGATGCTGAACACATCCTCAATCGGCATCAAAAACGGCTTGTCCACCTCCCGCACCGGCTCCGGAATATACTCGTCCAGCGCCCGGATCAGCTCCCAGATCGGCCGATACTCCTCCGCCTCCGGATCCGTGCTCGAACTCTCCAAAGCCCGTAACGCACTCCCCCGAATCACCGGCACCTCCTCCCCCGGATACCCATACTGGCTCAGCAAATCCCTCACCTCCAGCTCCACCAGCTCCAATAACTCCGGATCATCCATCATGTCCACCTTGTTCAAAAACACCACCATCGCCGGCACGTTCACCTGCCGCGCCAGCAGCACATGCTCCCGCGTCTGCGGCATCGGCCCCTCCGGCGCCGCCACCACCAAGATCGCCCCATCCATCTGCGCCGCACCCGTTATCATGTTCTTGATGTAGTCCCGATGCCCCGGACAATCAATGTGCGCATAATGCCGCCTCTCACTCTCATACTCCACATGCGTGATGTTGATCGTAATCCCCCGCAGCCGCTCCTCCGGCGCCTTGTCAATCCGCTCAAACGGCACATACTCCGCCAAACCCCTCAACGACAACACCTTCGTGATCGCCGACGTCAGCGTCGTCTTCCCATGATCAATATGCCCAATCGTCCCCACATTCACATGCGGCTTCGCCCGCACAAATACCGCCTTCGACATCGCTGCACCTCCACGGATGATCTGATGGATACTGTAGATGATCGATTGCTTCTAAAAGCCGATTGGTCATGGTGAACTCCGGGCGATCCCTCCTATCCCGTTACCGGCCGACCGGTTTCTTCTCGCCCGCCCGTATGATGGACTCGGCGATCTGCAAAGGCACCTCCGCGTAGTGATCGAACTCCATGGAGAAGGTGCCGCGGCCCTGGGTAATGGAACGCAGAGTGGTGGCGTAACCGAACATCTCCGCCAGGGGCACCAGCGCCCGGATGGCCTGGACTCCCTTCCCCCGGTTCTCGATCCCCTGGATCTGGGCCCGACGGGAGGAGAGATCGCCCACCACATCACCGGTGTAGATCTCCGGGACGATGACCTCCACCCGCATGATGGGCTCCAGCAGAACGGGGGCGGCCTTCTCCGCAGCGTTTCGCAGCGCCAGCGAGGCCGCCACTTTGAACGCCATCTCCGAGGAGTCCACCTCGTGGTAGGAGCCGCCAACCAGGGTGGCCCGGATATCGGTCAGCGGATACCCAGCCAGCACCCCAGCTTCCATCGCCTCAATGAGACCTTTCTCAATGGCCGGGATGAACTCCTTGGGGATGACTCCACCGACGGTCGCATCGACGAACTCAAACCCCTTCCCTCGCTCCAGGGGCTCGAAGTCGATGATCACGTGCCCATACTGGCCCCGGCCACCCGACTGCCGCACGAAGCGACCCTCTACCCCTTTCACCGGCCGGGTGAACGTCTCCCGGTAAGCTACCCGCGGGCGCCCCACGTTCGCCTGCACCCGGAACTCCCGCTTCATCCGCTCGATCAGGACCTCCAGGTGCAGCTCGCCCATCCCGGAGATGATCGTCTGGCCGGTCTCCGGATCGGATCGGACCCGGAAGGTGGGATCCTCCTCCGACAGCTTGCGCAGGGCCTCGCTCAGGCGATCCTGATCCGCAATGGTCTTGGGCTCGATGGCCACCGAGACCACCGGCTCAGGGAAGGTGATGCTTTCCAGGATAATCGGGGCATCCGGATCGCATAGGGTATCGCCGGTGAAGGTATCCTTCAAGCCCAGGGTGGCCGCGATATCCCCCGCGTAGACCTCCTTGATCTCCTCCCGACGGTCCGCGTGCATCCGCAGGACGCGGCCCACGCGCTCGCGCCTGTTCCCACGGGTCGAGTTGGTGATCTGCTGGCCGGCCGTAATCTTCCCGGAATAGACCCGGAAATAGACCAGGCGGCCGACATACGGATCCGTCACCACTTTAAACACCAGCGCGGCCAGCGGGGCGTCGTCCGAAGCCGGTCGGGTTTCCTCCTGGCCAGTGATTGGATTCACCCCTTTCACCGGTGGGATGTCCACCGGAGAGGGCAGGTAATCCACGATAGCATCCAGCAACGGCTGGATGCCTTTATTGCGGAGGGCGGAACCGCACAGCACGGGGACCAGTTTCCCGGCGATGGTCGCTCGACGAAGGGCGGCTCGAAGCTCCTCGGTGGTGATCGGCTCGCCCTCCAGGTATTTCATGGTCAGCTCATCATCGGTCTCGGCGATCCGTTCCACCAGAGCCTCCCGAACCTGCCGGGCCTCCTCTTCCAGCTCCGGGGGGATCGGCTCATACGCCATCTGCGTCCCCAGCTCGTCCACCCAGTAGATCGCTCGCATCTCTAACAGATCGATCACCCCCCGGAAATCCGCCTCCGCCCCGATTGGGATCTGAATCGGGACGGGGTTGGCCCCCAGGCGATCCCGGATCATCCGAATTGTGTTCCAGAAATCCGCCCCCACCCGATCCATCTTGTTCACGAAACAAATACGGGGGACCCCATAACGGTCCGCCTGACGCCAGACCGTCTCGGACTGAGGTTCCACCCCGTGCACGGCGTCAAAAACAACGACACCCCCGTCCAGCACACGCAGGCTCCGTTGGACCTCAGCGGTGAAGTCGATGTGCCCGGGGGTGTCGATGATGTTGATCTGGTGTTCCCGCCAGTAACAGGCCACCGTCGCGGCGGTGATGGTAATCCCCCGCTCGCGCTCCAGCTCCATATAGTCCGTGACCGTGGTCCCCTCGTCTACGGAGCCCAGCTTGTAGGTTTTGCCGGTATAGAACAGAATGCGCTCGGTGGTGGTGGTTTTGCCCGCATCGATATGAGCGATAATGCCGATATTTCGGATCTTATCAATAGGAACTTCTCGTGGCATCTCCTCTTACTCCTGTAACCAGAGCGTAGCGCTCTATAGATATGCACAACCTGCCATGTGGGACTCCCCCGGGTGAGGGGGAGAGCCCTTTTCCCTTAATCTCTTCTGGCGAACTCGGCGGGAAACCAGCCGGTTGTTCAGCGACAGGGTCACGGCCTTCCGCCGTCGCACCTGCCGCGAAAGGCGCCACCCTGAATCCCGAGGGGTGAGCGCCCTTTTTGAAACCCTCCTCGGCTGCTCACCACCGATAATGTGCGAAGGCCCGGTTGGCCTCCGCCATGCGATGCGTATCCTCACGCTTCTTCACCGCCGCCCCGGAACCATTGGCCGCATCGATCAGCTCTGCGGCCAATTTCTCAATCATCGACTTCCCGGGACGTTCCCGGGCGGCGTTCACAATCCAGCGCAGCGCCAAGCTCACCTGGCGATCCGGCGGCACCTCCAGCGGGATTTGATAAGTGGCCCCGCCGACCCGGCGCGGCCGAACCTCCAGAAGCGGCTTGGTGTTCGCCAGAGCCTTCTCGAAGATCTCCATGGCCGGCCGCCCTGTCCGGCGCTCGATCAAATCAAAAGCGCCATAGACGATCCGCATCGCCAGGCTCTTTTTGCCGTTCATCATCACTTTGTTGATCAGCTTGGCGACCAGCACGCTGTTATAGCGAATATCCGGAGCGATCTCGCGTTTCGGCGCACGACCCCGTCGCATGGATCTCCTTCCTGCCAGCCGGGATTCATTCGTCTGCCACAGGGAGGACAGAAGATCTGCCCAGGATTCAGGAAGCTCCGATCAGCCGGAAAGCGGTTCTTCCGATCCTGCTGAACCTGCAGATCTGCGGAACGCTACCCGCAGCGCTGCAGCGGGAAAGAGGGTCCAGTGGAAGTCCTACCCGGCAGACGCGATGAAAGATTATAGCGGCAAATCGCAAACCTGTCAAACCACAGAGGGCTGTCCCGGGGCTGTTTGCGGGGCTTTTCAGTCATCATCCTGTTCGGGTCAAGCGGATGGCCCCACCTCCCTTCATCCCCCTCCCCACGGCCCTTCAAGCCGTGGGGAGGGGGATGAATCGAATTATTAAAAAGACCCGGGCTGTTTGAAAACAGGACCTGTGTCGTTGGCCTTTATTCCAGGGAAATCGAGGGAAACCTCTTCCCCACGGCCCTTCGGGCCACAGGGAGGAGGGGGAGAAACGAGCCTTAAACCGCAAATGCAAATGAGGAGGGCATTGCTCTGTTGCAAACCCTCCCCATGCCGCGAAGCGGCATGGGGAGGGGCAAACGCTGAACTCGAGCGGGCATCGCCAGGATCGCAACAGAGTAGCAGAGCATTATTGACATCTTTTTTCGTCTTTTGGTATAATCTGGTGTAGACCAGATCTGCGGCGCACGGTCTGGATGGACAGGATCCTTTCTCGGCTCTTTTGCCTGAATGACCATGGGGTAGCAAATCGTGGATTGACGAGATCGCTCAGCATTTTTCTCGCTATTCCAGTGCCGAAGATGGGACGCAAAGTCGATGTGAGCCTGGAAGAGCTCAAGCGATTCCTGCTGCTGGAGCCGGTGGATCGGGAAGGGCCGATTCCCCTTCACGTACAGATCCGCGAACGCCTGCTGGAGGCCATTCAGGCCTCCCGTATCCCTCGTCATCGGCGGTTGCCTTCGGAGCGGCTGCTCGCGGAATGGTTTGGGGTGAATCGATTGACGGTTCGCCAAGCATTGCAGGAACTGATCCGCCAGGGATACCTCTACGCACGGCCTGGAAAAGGGACCTTCGTCGCCCAGGTGAGGATGCATCAACCCCTTCAATGGCTGACCAGCTTCACGGAAGATATGGCCGCTCGAGGGATGAAAGCCTCCAGCCGTCTTCTCGCTCAGGAGATCCTCCCTGCCCCTCCGGACATCGCCCAACGTCTGAAGGTCGCCCCCGGCACCGAAGTCGTTCGATTGGAACGGTTACGGTTGGCTGATGAGGAGCCTATGGCCCTTGAGACCGCCTATCTCCCGCATTCGCGCTGCCCGGGATTGCTTTCCTTCGACTTCTCCCGGCTTTCCCTCTACGAGGTCCTGCGGAAGCATTATGGGCTGCGCCTGGAGCGGGCAGAGCAGATCATCCAGGCCGTCACCCTCTCCGCAAAGGAAGCCCGCTGGTTCGGATTGCCGCGAGGCGCACCGGCCTTCCTTCTGGAACGAATCACCTTCCTGGAGAACGGGGAGGTGATCGAATTCGTGCGTTCTCTCTATCGAGGGGACCGCTATCAGTTCCAGGTCCAGCTTATTGCCCCCACATGAGCACGGAGGTGCACCATGCAGATCCTGCAATGAATTGCAACGAACCTGTTGACAAAGGTCGCCATCCTGATCGGCCTCATTACGGCGATCGGCCTGATCCTGCAACGCCGGGCCTTCGAAGAGGTCGTAGGGGGAACGCTCCGGGCTGCGATCGGCGTGCTGATCATGCTGGCCGGGGCAGAGATCTTCGTCCAGGGGCTGGTGGCCTTTCAGTCGATCGTCGCCTCCGCCTTCCGGATCACCCCTCCCCAGGCGGCCAAAACCCTGGCCGAGTTCACCGCTGAACGCGGCGGCCATGCGGCGATTATCATGACCTTCGGCTTTCTCCTCCATCTCATCCTCACCCGCCTGCTTAATGTCCGCTTCGTATATCTGACCGGCCACCTGATGTGGTGGGTTTCGCTTACCGTGACTGCCACCCTGCTGGCCATCATGCCCAATCTCCCTACGTTCTGGCTGATCCTGATCGGCACCGTGGTCATGGCCCTCTACTGGACCTTCCAGCCGCTTTACATTCACGGCTATATGAAACGTGTTACGGGAAGCGATGAGTTCGGCTATGGTCACACCTCTTCCAGCGCTGCTTTCCTGGGCGCCCTCCTCGGTCAATTCGTTGGAAAGCCCGAGGAAAGCTCCGAAAAGCTTTCACCTCCCAAGTGGCTGGGCTTTATGAAAGACATCAATGTCAGTACCGGAGTGGTAATCGGCCTGATCATCCTGATCGCTGCGATCTTCGCAGATCCCAGGGTCCTGGCGGAGCAGGCCAAGGATCTGAATCCATATGTATGGGCGATCCTCCAGGGCCTGCGCTTCGCGGCAGGGATCGCCGTGCTGCTTTACGGAGTTCGCATGTTCTTGGCCGAGATCGTCCCAGCCTTCCGGGGGATTTCCCTGACGGTGATCCCCGGTGCCCGGCCGGCGCTGGATGTGCCGGTGGTCTTCCCTTACGCGCCCACCGCGGTCATTCTCGGTTTCGTTTCGGGCACGATCGTCTTCCTGGTTCTCATGGTGATCTTCGGCGCCCTGGGGTGGGCGACGATTGTGCCGCCGATGATCATGCTGTTCTTCCCGGGCGGCGGTGCGGGCGTCTTCGGCAACTCCACAGGTGGCTGGAAAGGAGCCCTGCTGGGCGGGGCGATCAATGGCCTCTTCCTGGCCGTAGGGCAGGCCATCACATGGCCCATGCTGAGCACCACGGCGCCGGAACTGGCAACCCTGGCCGATCCCGACTGGTACCTGATCATCTGGATCCTCTACGCGATTTTCACCCCGTTGCGAGGCCTGTTCGGAGGGGCGTGATGAGGCTCACCCGGGACCCCCTGTATATCGCGACCGTCTGCGGTGTGGGAATGGGCAGCAGCCTCATCCTGAAAATGACCGTTGAGGATGCTCTCCGGGAGCTGGGCATCCCGGGCCGTGTCGAACATATGGATCTCTCCAGCGTCCGGAGCGCTCGGGTGGATGTGATCGTCGCCCAGCCACTGCACACGGAAGAGCTGAAGGGGCTGAACGCCCTCCTCATCCCGGTGACCAACTTCCTGGATAAAGAGGGCATCAAACGGGCTCTTGTGACCAGGCTCCGGGAAGTGGGTTGGATTGCAGAGTAGGGAGATGAGATGGGGCTGGGCATCAAAGGTGCCCAGCCCCATCCTTGAATTTCATGGATGACTTGCTTTTCCTCTGGAGACGGCAGGACAGGAAGGGTGAAGCAGGTCCCTCTTCCCACGGTGCTTCACGGCGTGGGACCTACACCCTGCTCCCCATGGAGCATGAGGGTAGAGCCGAATTCCTTGGGGAGCAGGGAGATAGCCGCCAGCAGATCCAATCCGGGAAGCGTGAACATGGTGGTCCAGCGGCTTGCTGCACGGCGCGCGGTGCAGGTGGAAAACTGGGAGGAGGCCGCCCGAGCGGCCGGAGCTCTTCTGGTTGAACTGGGATGTGCCACGCCGAATTACGTGGAACGGATGAGCGCTCTGGTTCGCGAGCAGGGACCATATATGGTGCTGGCCCCTGGACTGGCATTGCTCCACGCCCGACCGGAGGATGGGGGGCTGGCCCCCGGGCTGGCCGTTATCACCTTAGCTCAACCGGTTTCCTTTGGTCATCCTGAGAATGACCCGGTGGACCTGATCCTCGCTTTTGCTTCCCCGAACGCCCAGGATCATCTGGATCTGCTTGCCCGATTAGCCCGCGCCCTCCAGAACGGACTGGATCTTCAACTCCGCCAGTCGGAATCAGAGTCGGAGATGCTGGAACGTTTACACACAGCCCTCGAGAGCCATGTCTGCTTCTGACTGGGAACCCCTGTCGGACAGCTCTTCCCCTCCCCACTGACCTTCGGGCCGCAGGGAATGAGCCAGGATCTTTGGGCCCCCTTAGAGGTCAGATGGATCGTGTTGTCCAGGGCAGCGCACCCTATCCCATCCTCTGAGAGGCCACCTCGCAGGACCCATCCGCCATTAGCGAGTGGCCCCCTGCCAGAAGAGAAGAAGGATTCCCGCGACCACAAGAACCCACAGCCACATTACCGCGGGGTGGCTGAGGAACTCCAGAACCTGTTGCAGGGCTCCAGCGGGACGGGAAATGAGGCGCGTGAGGCCTCCATACATCCAGTCCAGCGACAGGAAGGGACGCGCCCGGGCCCACCCCCGGGCCGCTGCATGCACTTTCTCCGCCTGCCATTGCAATACCAGCCCCCACCCAAGAACCGTCAGCAGGGGAAGCCGAAAAGCAGGCGGGACGTCCTGCCAGGCTCCGAAAGCCGCTCCCAGTCCGACCATCCCGGCCGTCCCCAACGCCAGCCCCAGGCCGTACAGGCTTCGCCAGATCCGCCCGGAAGGCAAGGGCTCTTCGGGTTCCCGCAGCCAGCCTCGCAATAAGGCACCCAGAAGCAGAGCCTGAGGGAGCATCAGGAAGGGCCACGCCCATAAAGGCCAGGCCTGAAAGGGAGCGGTGGCGATCCTCATGCCAGGCGCGACCGGAAGGCCCGTGATCGTGAGGATCGCAACCAGGGCCGGCAATCCCCAGAGGGAAGTCCGATCGAAGGGGCGACCGGCGAAGATCAGGGCGAAGCCAATCGGCCACAGGATCGCCGCGAGGGGGGCGACATCCGGATGGGCCAGCCCGGCCAGCGCCCACCAGGCAGCGCTCCCCCACGCGGCCTCCACGAGCCCCGCCCGCGGATCCGGCTCCGCCCAGGCCCATAATCCACCCAGCATGGCGGTGAGTCCCAGGGCCATGGCCAACCCGGACATCCCCGGCCATCCGTGAATCATCGGAACGAGATGAGCCCATAGCATGAGCCCTACCGAAGTGGGAAGCACGTAAAGAAGGGCGGCGCGGTCGACCTCATCCGCCAGCTCGGGAGGGCGCCCTACATGGAACGGATAAATATCCAGACGGATGAGGGCCGCCAGCAACAGGAAGGGCAGAGCGCTCGTTCCCGCCATGCGGCTCCAGAACAGGCTGTCGCCGGAGCGCCAGATCTGCCAGGCAGCGGCCCAGAGACTCAGGAGGGCCATCCCGTTGATCAGGCCTGCCAGAACTGCTCGATCGACCACCGCCTGGCCCCGGCGGATGAGAAGAAGGGCCAGGAACATCGCATCCAGCATCGCCCACGCCATGAGGAGGGTGAAGAGATCTGCCGCCAGAGCAGCCGCTGTGGCGGTGATCACCATCCCAAGGGCCAGCGCCCGGGGCCATCCCCGGCCCTGGCCTGGATAAGCTACCCACATCCAGGCCACCAGGAACCCGGCGAGCAAGACCCCCAGGCCATGTCCCCAGGCCAATGGGGTCAGGCGGAAGACCCAGGCGGTCTGAAAGACGGAGAACGGCCGCTCGAGGCGAAGGACCACCTCCTGAGGGGGCTGGCGCCAGGCGGCCAGCCAGAGCCCCAGCGCCCCCACCAGAGCCATGCCCATCGCCAGACTGGTTCCCCGCAGGTCAGAAAGCCGTCGCCCAGCCCCCACTCCGAGGATTCCCACACTCAGCACCAGCCAGGCCAGGATGACCCATTCCATCCGGAGCTTCCCCTCCGATTCTCAACTCCTATAGCCAGGTTGCCGAAAGCATCTCCCCAGGCCTTTGAGGTTCGCTATTGGCCCTTCATCACCAGTGGAAGCCAGAGCTGCCGATCCAGGGCCCGCTCCTCGATCCAGACCAGCCGATTATCGCCTTCGTGGCTCAGGATGGCAAGGCCGGTCGCCGGATCAAAGACCAGATCCCGTGGGAAAATCCCTGTGGTCAGAACCTGGCGAACCGCCGGACCATTCAGGGCCGCCACCTGAATGTCCCCCGCCACATACGCCAGAGAGCTCCGGGGGCTAACCCAGATGCGCCGCGGCTCGAAAGGAAGGGAGACCGTGAAGGCCACTTCGGTCCCGTTCAACACAGCGACCTGCCGGGTCCCGCTCAACGCCGCATAGACCCACCCGGTATGGGGATCTGCCGCCAGCGCGATCGGCACCCCTGCCATTGTCCGGCTGGTCACCCGGGTGGGGCCTTCAAAGATCCACAGGGTGCCGGCAGTCCCCATCCCGGATCCCACATAGGCGAGGCCGTTAACAGGCTGCACCGCCAGAGCACGAGGCGGGTAAACTTCCCCCACCGTCGTCAGCCAGTAGGATGCCGTGATCGGCGTGGTCAGGGAGAAGACCGCCAGCTGGGATGAACCCAGGACATAAAGATAGCTTCGTTCCGAATCCCAGGCGATTTCCCGAACCGGCCCCCCAAGCGATTCAACAGGCAGGGTGCTCACGGTGGTCCCTGTGATTACAAAGATCCGCGGCGAATATATCTCTCCTCCCCCTCCCCAGATCACCCCATGGGAAGGATCAGATGCCAGGATATTCAGCGATCCTTCCAGCGTTTGCGTTACCCATTCATCACCCCGAAGGATCCATAGTAACGAAAGCCCGGGGTGGCCCACATAGATCCATCCCGTCCCCGAGTCCACGGCCATCCAGCGTTCCCGTGGCAACTGAATGGGATGAACGATCCATGGGGAAAGGCGGGAGGTGGTGAGCACTTCGGTCCCGGAAAGCACGTAGAAGAATCCCTCATAGGGGTTTAAGGCATAAAGCCGCCTCCCATCGGGGGAGAAGGCCAGGGAACTCAGGCCGAAGCCATCGAGATACCCTGTGACAGAAAGCGAACGGCTCAGCACCCAGAGCGCCGAGGGAGGCGCTTCGCCCCCCACCTCACTAACCCCCCATCCGCTCACATACACCCATTGATTCGGGTGCGCGGCAATGAAGCGAGGGCGCACTGGCATAGTGATGATGTTCAATAACGAAAGATCCCGGGAAAAGACATGGATCTCCCGGCTGAAGATCGCCCCGACCACGATCTCCCCGGAGCCCGGGATCACCGCGATGGGGTTATATCCGTGTGGGAAGGGGATGCGGGTGATCACCTCGGTTCGCGAGAGCACCGTGAGATGATCCGGGCTCATATGGGTCAGGTAAGCCCGCTCGCTGGATGGATCCACGGCGATCTGGTAAGTCTCCGTCACCGGGAGGGTGACGCTCACGTGGCGGCCGTTGAGGATCTTCAGCTCGTTCTGCGCCGCTGCGTATGTGAGGCGGGTATACGGATGATACCGGAGATCATGCAACGGCCCGCTGATGGGAACGGAAACAACTCGTTCGGTCCCACTCAGGATCCAGAGCATGTAGGTGCCAGTGTAAACCCCCAGATACAGATCCCCACTCTCCGGGTGTGGGGTTAGAAAGGAAGCCTGGGGAGTGGACATGGTGGTTAAAACGGTGGTTTCACTCATGACCGCCAGATGGGTAGACATCGATGGCCATGGAGCATCCTGCATGGTCACATAGAGGAGCCGGGTTCGGGGGTGCAGGACCAGCCCCGTCACCGTGTAGGGGAGCGTCACCCGCGCCACGGGCGTTGTCCCGCTCATGATGAGCACCGATTGGCCTTTCGCCGCAAACCAGCGCCCGGTCTGTGCATCGAAATGGAGAGGGCACAAGCCGGGAAGGATTTTATAGAGTTCCGGGCCCCGGAAGATCGTTGCCCCTCCCTCCCGACAGACCCACACATCCCCGGAGACCGGATGAGCCATGGCCAGCCCGGGATAGAGCCCCGGCCCGGGATCCAGAAATCTTTCTTCGATAGAGACCGGGATTATGGGATTTGGGGAAGAGGCGTTTGAAACGGAGGAAGGCGCAGCTTGAGTAGGCTGGAATCCGATAAGGGCGGCAAACAACAGGAGACCGCCGGTGATCAGGCTGCCTGCGAGGAAGAAGCGCATGGGAATTCCCTCATCAGAAGATTCTCATCCGGTGGATGGAACCGTGGGAGCATCCTCAAGTTCCAGTATAACGATATTGAAGAATTTTGGGCCAGGCGGGCCACGGGGCTTGCCGTTCCAGTGCGCTCCGGAAACGACGCAGGCCTCTCGCCTCTTTCTCCTTTCTTGTCGCCTTTTGGGCTACGGGAAGGGGAAAGGTTTATTTTCTGGGTGTGCAGGTTCACCCTTGGCGGTCCTGCTTGTTCCTCATGCGTGTCTCACGGAAAGCCAGGAAAAGGCTGGGCTCCAGTTTTTAAACACCTCATAGGACTTACGCAGTTCGTTTCCCATGGGGGCAAGGATTTTTCTCCCCCCTCCCCACGGCCCAAAGGGCCGTGGGGAGG
>Ga0105160_1001002_pt1 | contig 12010 bp, 6 predicted proteins | sample GXS110809BmetaG_FD_89591 | JGI IMG/M metagenome (GOLD analysis project Ga0105160, IMG submission 89591) | Hot spring microbial communities from Gongxiaoshe hot spring, China to study Microbial Dark Matter (Phase II) - GXS 110809B | ecosystem: Environmental > Aquatic > Thermal springs > Hot... | reverse complement strand
CTTGTATAATTATCTTCCCTTGCCCCCTTATTATGCTGTTTTCTTTAGGAGAAATGACTTGTAATTTAACACTTGGTTTAGGTGTTACCCCGTTACATGTTGTTAAGAGTAGGATAGTGAAAACCGTTGTAATCATAAAAACGATAATCTTGACATGCCTCATACTTTCACCTCCATGAAATTTAGTTTAAAAATATTGAATATTTAAGAAATCATGTTGGATTGAATTACACAAGAATTAGTTCTCTTCAGATGAAACTGGGTGATTTTTCATTTCTATAAGTTTTACCTTTTCCGAAAGAACTTTTTGGAATATATCTTGGTGCGTTACAATAAATAATGAGGTTTTTGGATTGTTTCTCACTATATCGGTTATGCTCTTTATGAAAAGCTCAATGTTATCCACATCAAGTGAAGCAGTTGGTTCATCAAGAAAAATTATCGATGGTCTTTTCAAAAGCACTCTGAGAAGTTTGACACGTTTCTTTTGACCATAACTTAATTGGTAAAAACGTTTATTGTAACACCAGTTTAAGTTGTATTTTTTCAGTAATTCTTCGAAGGATTCTTGAGAAATCTTATTAGAATTTCTTAGATTTTTTTCGTTTATTTTCAAGTATTTAGGGACGCTAAAATCAGGATTTTGAAAAATAGCATCTATCTCCTTCCAATAGGATTTTCTCAGTTTGTAAAACGAAGATTTGTTTATTATCAACTTTTCATTGTTGTTGAACCAAACGATTTCACCATTAACTTCTTTTTGAAGATAACCAACTAATGCCTTTATCATCGTAGTTTTACCACTGCCGTTTTCCCCGTGTATAAACACTATGTCTCCTGCATCTATTGTAATTTCTGATGATGGTTTAATCTCCCGATGTTTAAATGTTATTTTTTTAACATTAATGTTGTACCTAACGTTATGTTTTGCTTCTTCATGTATCCTTCTTGCCTGATATTGAATTAACTCATTTAACAAACAAACAAGCCTTTCTGTTTTCATTCGGTAAGTATTGATAAATTCTTGATCTATATTCGAAACAAAGGCGACTATATTGTTTTCGTGTTCGGTGACGGATAAGATCTTATTAAAAGGCAATCTCTCAAGGGTTTCTAGCTCATGACCAATCCAAAGAACGATATGTCTATCATTCCAAAGCATTTCTTCGACCATTTTGTAAACTCTTTCTGTATTTTCCTTCGATAAAGATGCAATTGGTTCATCGAACAAAACAATGCCATATTTATCTCTCATTCTTGCGACTGCTAAAATAAAATTTATAACTTGTAGTGCACCATCGTTTATTTTTGAAGGTGTTAGGTTTATACTTCTCATAACTCTATCAAAAATGTTAGGGAAGTATCTTTCAAGAAGTTCTTTAAAAGGCTCCATTAAGTTGAAATCTTCGATTTGTTTTTTTACCGTGGAATATTGACTGAATCCATGCTTTGGATTTTGGGGTACCAATTCTATTATTCCTGATTTCAAGAGTTGATGGCGTATTTTTCTATTGTTTAATATATCAAAATTATTATCAGCGAATTGATATATTATTTGCCCCTCATAAGATAATTTCTTATCCCACACTATTCCAACAATAGAGTTTGTAAGTAATGTCTTTCCAGAGCCAGAAAAGCCTTTTACGAAAATTTTATCTCCAAGAGATAATTCAATGCTTTCACTGACTGCTAAAATAGGTCTCTGAGTACCTTGATGTTTTGAATGAATTTTAAAACCATTTACAACAATTCTTGAAATTTTATTATGGTCTATAATTTTACATGTTTCATTAAACTGACTTACTTGACGCCACCAGAGAACTCTCTTTTTATTTTTAGAAGTTGCATGTACCTTTTTCGCTTGTCTAATTCCAATTAAAGCGTTGTATAAACCAACTGCACTATTTGCCAAGCTAAACATTATTACAAACAAAGATGCAACTAAAACCGCTAAAAGAGAAAACTGTAACATCGCATTCTTGGAGGGAAGTTCCGAAAAAATTCCCATAAGTATTGAGCCTGTGTTAACTTCAAATTCTGCATTCAAAGATAAGCTATCCATAGCTATTTTTAAAGAAAAAATAGTGTAAAATGTCCAAAGAATACTCCAGATTATGGAGTCCAAAAGTTCGAAATACGTGTATTTGAAAGTTACAGACGCTCGAGAGTTGCCACCCAGTATCATGTATATTACGTAATCATCATTTTCTAATGATCTCACTGAATTGGAGAGCTGAATACCCAGTCTGGTACTACCAAGAATTCCTAAGAAAAGGATTATTAACATTTTCGACGAACTTGCAAAGTAAAATAGGAGAACCAGAACAAGAAATGGGGGAATGTAGCTAATGGATATTGGAACAAATGATGATAGTCTAACGTTTTTTAAAAAGATTAATGGGAAAGTCAAAGCCAGTAAAACACTTACTAACACTGCAGGTAATACCACTTTCATGTCTCGCGTCAATCCGTACGACAATATCCCGAGAAAGTCTATAAGGTATATTACGTCTTCACTATCTTTGCGTTTTCTCCGGGAATCCTCCTGAAACAACACATCTTTTAATCTGACTTTTCTTATAGTCAGTTTTCGTGAATAAACGTCCCAAATCTTAGAAAGGTTCTCACTATTTAGACTTGATAATGTTTTGTAGTTATTAATTCCCATATTATAAAGTTTTTCCCTTAACTGTTCAGTTTCTTTCACCAAGTTCGTTTTCAAATAAAATATAACAGACCAAAAAGCTACGGTTATTACCACGACTAAAATAAACAATATTATTTCTTTTTTCACTTTATCACTTCCCTTTTTCCCTTTTATCAGATATCCTGACAATCGTTATGAAAATCGTTTGGAATAAAGCCAACATCGTAAGAATCAGTATAGTGAATCTGAACAATTCATATGGATTGCCATAAATCATGCTATTGAGAAACTGCCTCGATAGTCCTCGGAACTCGAATATCCTTTCAAGAACAGCAACGTAAGAGATAAGTAATGGGAACTCGTAAATAACATTGCTCATAGCATCAAGAAAAGTCGACTGCATAAGATATTTCCATCTTTTAAGATTTGGCATATCTCTAATCATAGTCAGGTGATAGAAGTATGTTTGTAAATATTTTTCTCTGGCTAACTTGAAATATTTGTACATCGAAGCGGTACTTCGTAAGATAATAGGTATACATATAATCAAGCCTTTTGCTAGCTCATTATTTGCGTTTTTTACTGGATTCCACATTGTAACTCTAAATAGAACCGCAAGTAAGAGCTCCGGTATAGCGGCTAAGATACTAAAAAAATTTGAAAGAAAATCGTATTTTGATAATATGAAACCCAAGAAAAAACTTATGGACAAGCATGTTATAACAATAATTGTAGAATTCCATAAGAGCATAAAATAAAGGGAAATTGGATACTTTCCTTTAGAAAAATCAAAAGATTCTTTCAAGACACTTAGAAAACTTGTCGATGAAGTAAAATTTAGATAATAAGTCAAATAAAGAACAAACAGTATCGAGATAGAAACGCTGAAGAATAGCAATAAAGTTTCGAGCTTAAAAGAAACTTTTTTCACATCTATCATCTCCAATTTATTAGCTACTTGATGACATCCCACTCAGTGATGTTTTTAAATGGTCTTTCCGGTGAAAAATAATTAACTTTGACCGTGTTTGAGTTATAGTAAACTTTAGTTTGAGGTGCAAAAAGCCAAACGTGATATTCATTTTCATGGCATAATTTATGTATTTCTCGATATTTTTGGAACCTTATGTCATCCCTAATTCTAAAAGCATTGTCTCCTTCAACGTCGTTTAGTAAAGAGGTGAGATAATTATCATAGCTACCGTTTGCTCTTGAATTGAATCTACCATAATTCAATGGTCCATTCTCATCCAAAAGAGGTTTTATAGATGCAAACGAACTTGTTGTGTAATATTCAACAAGAGCCATGTCATAGCTTCTTGTCGAACTTTCACGCAAAGCTTCATAATACTGTTCAGTAGATAATCCAATAACCTCAACTGTGATACCGCAATCTTTGAATGAACCTGCAATTGCTGTAGCAAGTCTTTCATTCCGTCTTAGTGGATCTCTTTGGTATATAAGTCTCAGTTTTTCTATAGATCTTGCATATTTATTTCTTAACTCTTCAACTGCTTGGGGACTGTATTGGTATGGCTTTATGTTTGGGTCTGTACCCGGAAAATTAGGATGAAAAGGTCCAGAAATTATTTCTCCTGCTCCTTGGAAAAGCTCTTTTATGCCTTGTTTGTCTATAACTCTTGAAATAAGAACCCTTAAATTCTTGTCGTGAAAGAGTTTGTTGTTATAATTAAATGCCAAATATATAAATTTTTTATCAAACGACGGAAAAGATTTTATTGAGCTCTCAGATTCAAGCTTTTTGAATTCTGTTTCGTGAGTGGCAGGAGTGATAAAATCAAGTTCTCCTTGAAGAAAGCGATCAACCATATTCTTAGCAACATCAATCTTAATAAACCTTATTTTGTCAATTCTTGGACGTACTGATGCTCGTGGATTTACAATGAATTCTATAGAAGTCTCATCTTCATAAGAAATGTAATATGGACCACTTACAAGAAGTTTTAAATCTTGAGGTTTTATATTCTTCATTTTAAGATAATTTGATATGTTTCTAATTCTTAGTGACGGTAAGATAAAAAATTCCATTGAAGATACCATATATTTCGAGGGAAAGAAGAAATTAACTTCTAAATTTGCTTGTGATGTTCTCATATCTTTAATGGTTGTAACTAAGTATTTGTAAATAGTTGATATTTGCTTGTCTTTGATTATTTTTTCCACAGTAAACGCAATATCATCTGGTGTAAGTCTTGTCCCATCTCCCCATGAAACATTGCGCAACGTCATTTTCATTTGTGGGCTTGAGCTAAAGTCTATTTTTAATGTATCAAGGAAAATTAAATTGCTGGACAGAGCTGGTATGTTGACGTTGTCTCTGGTTTTAACAGCATTCGAAAAATCTTTAATTAATGGTTCAAATAGCAAATCAAGAACTCTTAGTGTTATTATGTCATCTGAAAAATATGGTAAATAAAACAATGGTTTATCAACATCTCCATAAACTAAGACTTTTTCAGCAAGAATTCCTGAACTCGTAATAAATATAAAGCAAAAAAACAACATGAAAATCAAGATTTTTGATTTCATTTAGTGTAGTCTCCCTCCCCTTAGTTGAGCTTGACATACATAAGTAGTCTTCTTGCCTTTTCGTTTAGACCATAAGCAGATTCTTCAAAAAATGTTGAAGGCTCTTTTATACTTTGAACAAAATAGTAATTATTTCTCCCAAGTATTAGAACATTTAAAGAATTTTCTAAATAGTAAATAAGAGAATTGTATGTTCCCCTGTCCTTAATATAAGTTTGCAAAACCAATTCACTTCTTTTCTTGTCTTCCATCTTGAGAAAATCATCTATTGAAACTCTAAAAAGAGATTCTATTGTTTGAATAGCCCTGCGATAAAGTACTTCTGAAAGTAACCGTACAACAGGATAGGCAAGTAGTTTGAGATCTGAAGAATCATAATACATTGTAATCTGAGTTAGAGCAAAATCATATTTTACTACTTTGTTCAACTCCACATGAGCTTGTTCTAAGTTTTTGTCTTTCAAAAACAATATATAATTGAATGCTTGAATATCTAAACAGTCTATCTTTTCTTCGTCGTATTCTTTTATAGCATCACGATAAGCGCTTGCAAGTTCTTCCAAATAAACTCTTTTTTCCATTATAGATCTCATAAAAGCTCTTTCCGATCTCGCCATGCTATTGTTTATTTTTTCTATTGATTTAATCCAAGTTTCATAAGCTGTTTTGTCATTATTTATAACAGCATCTATCCTATAAATAATGTTCGCAGCAATACCTGCAAATTTTGTTCCTTTGATTTGTTTCAGAGTTTCTTTAGCTTTTTTGAAGTTAAGCATGTGCAACCATGATAAACCTGTATAAAAAATGCTCTCTTCATCTGTTCTGTTGGAAAAATCTTGGATAATACTTGCGAAGTCTAAAGCATTAAAATATTTTGCGAGATCTTTATTCTCAGGAGTTATCAACGGATTGAGATATATCAAGCTCAAAGCTATTTCTGATGTCGAATACTGGGCAATAATCGTCAATGGAAAGAAAATGCTAAATAAAATTGAGAAAAATAATATTGTTCTTCCCATAAGAATCACCCTTTTCTAAGTCCATCTATGGCTATTTCAATTGCCCAAAAAATACGCCTTCTCTACCAGTGAAGCCACCATAAATAGCTTTTAAGGTATACTTTCCTTCCCTTTGAACTGGCAAAATGTTGAGAAATGTAAACGCCGCACCAAAATCTTGAACTATTTTTATTCTTTTTACTTTATTTGAAGATAATTCATAAACACTTATCGCTTCCAATGAGCTTGAAACATCATTTGCCGCAAAACTCACTTCATCAGACGATATCCAAACAGGTTTACCAAAATCATATGCAATATCTTTATAAATCTGGTACTCTTGAGGTGTCTTACCATTTTCGATGTTGCGTAAATCCATTAAATACAAACTATATGTATTACCAACTTTCTTATAGTACGCTAAATAATTACTATCAGGAGACCACGAAAGTTCAAATTCTGAACTTATATCATTGGTTAATCTCATTTGTCTTTTTGAAGCTATATCGTATAGATAAACATCTGTTTCTGCAATGAATGCAACGTACTTACCATTTGGTGAGATATTTGGCTGAATAATTACTTGATTTAGTTTAATTAATTCTGTTGGATTCACAAACCTGATGTTTTCAGAATAGTCTGCATTAGCTTTCATAACAACGCCACCAGAAACCCATATAGCAATTTTTCCAGTATAATCGAATGTTATATCCGTATTATTCTTACCATTCTTAAATAACTCAACCTTTTGCTTTGTTTCTGGGATATAAGCATAAATATCAAAAGAATTAGAAACCATCGGGGTATAAATCAGTATATCTCGCATTGGAACCCAAGTATACGAATATACAGTCTCTTGTTTTATTTCAGACGATGATTGTCCAGAACGCCTTTTAGTAGATGAAATTTGAGTCAATATATCCTCTTGTTTTCCACTTCTTAAGTCGGATACTATAAAACCAGGTGTTCCATCTTGTTTAACAACAAAGTATGCAACATAATTCCCGGTAAGAGATACCGCTGGACCGTAAGCATTTTCACGAGCCTTTTCGTCGTTTATTTGTCTTTCAAAAGTTAAAATACTTGGATTAATTTTTCCCAAACTTATGAAACTTCCAATTAACTCAATCTCTTTTTTACTTTCTTTATGACCAATATCTGCTAATACTGGTTCGATTACTGCTTTTACGCTTCCTAAACCATATGAGGCGGACGAAAATTCGAGTTCAGCAACTCCATTCTTAAAGTTTATAATTTCTTCCAAAGTATCATTGATTCTAATTCTGTAACTTCCATTGTAACTGTTTCCATTTCCATCGTGGGCTTTTAACTTTATTTTGTAAACGTTGTAACCCAATGATTCTATTTCCTTACCGCTCTCAAACTTCTCAAGTTCGATAACTCTTAACAACGGTATAACTTCAACTCTAAGCTTTTGAAGTTCAGTCCCTTGAATGTTTTCAACGGACACTGTATAGACCCCAGGTTTTCTAACATCATAATTAGTAATCTTAAGTTTTCCCTGAGAAACAGTGAATATTTTTTCTAATTCTTTGATTTGACTTACAAACTTTACCTCACTTCCCGAAGCTTTATTTCCGTACCTATCAAATACCTGATAGTTATATTCTCTCTCGAATCTGGAAGTTTCGTTGTAATATGTTGGCAAAACTATACTGTTCCCAATATTATCCAAAACTAATCTTACAGGAACATTGGGTTTAATTGTCACAGGAATATTGAATGAAAATAAACCTAGTTGAGAGGAATCTACAGTTTGTTCAATATTCAACTTTGGTATGTATATAACTATTTTTTTATCAGTGAAATCCTTTTCGAATAATTGCTGAGCTTTTGTTAGGTTGTAAATCAATGTAGATTTTGAAAAGTCAAGTTCCAATTTTCCTTCCTTTCCTGAAAGATTTATCCTCCGAACTTCTATCTCATTATTGAAATTATCGGTTAATTTAATTGGTCGAGGACTAATCGATATCTTTCCATTCTCATTTGCTATTAGCTCCGGTAAAATTCCTATCATTTGTTCACTTATAGAAACGCTAACTTTTTTCAGATTTGGAAGAACCTTGAGTTCATCTTGAAATTTCAAATTTAATGTTCTTCCTGCTACTTCTATTTCCACATTCCAATTCTTTCCTATTCCTATTTGATTTGCAATAAATTCTCTGCCATTAGAGGTAATTCTGGCAGCTTCAAATTTTCGGTTTTCTTCATCAATAATATTTTTTATCGTTATTCCTTTAATATCATTTCCATATATGTCTTTAAGAGTTAAAACTGTTAATTCAACAGTTTCACCTACTAAAACTTGATTACTATTAAACTTAGCGCGAAATTCCCCTATTTTATCATAATTTGGAACCACCTCTTGCGCTTTCAGTCTGACATCTACCTTTATTTTTGTATTTTCATAAACTCCTTCTAATGTTCCAAGGTCTATATTTTTCCCGGCTTTTGTTAAATTTAATTGATAATCTCCTACCAATTTGAATTGATTTCCGAAAATATCTTTAACTACAATCTCTCGAACAGCATACCTATCCGCATAAACTGGTTCGGGTAGTATATCTTTTCCATCCTTATCTTTAGCTTGCATTAAAACCACATCATGTCCGGGGATAATCCTTAATTTAACATTCGATTTCACGGTTTCAAGAGGCTTTTTAAAATCGTCCAAGACTAAGTTGTTTATTTGGTAACCAAGTATATAAACTTTCTGCTCTTCTGATCTAAAAACTTTCTCTGGTATCGTTTTTAATGCAGCTCCGTTGATTGTTATGTAACTCCTGTTTGTGCCTTCAAGAGTTATTTCGACAAAGCCATTCTTCTGTATATTCCAATCCTCACTAAATCCAATGTACAACTTTATTTTTCTTTTGTCTTTAAAGATTTTCTCCAAAACGTTTAATTCAGAAACTTTTATTTTTCCATTAAGACTTGATTCACCACACCTTATTTGTTCGGTTCTGTCAGTTGTAAAAACTATCATTGATAAGGTTTTTGGATCAATTCCGTAATCCTGTAATCTCTTTGTCGATTCTGTAACACTTCCACCAAAAGATAGAGGAAAGGAAAACCCAACAGTAACACCAAAGTACGGACTGAACTCCGCAAAATCCCAGCCAATTTTTCCAAGTAATCTGAAAGGTCCGGATAAACCTAACTCGAAAGCCATTCGATGATTAAATATAAATGGAGAAAAAGCTATCAATGGTTCATATTTTAAGCCTGCTAAGAAGTTTAAGTTGAAGAGATTAAAATTTATTCCTGCGAGTATATCTGGTGCAAAATAAAAACCTGACAAGTTTGATAAGCTCCAATCAATTATCTCCATTTTTATCCCTACACCACATTCCAAAAAGAAAGGATTTGTAATCGGTTGCTGAAGACCTAATGCCAAGCCAAATAATTGACTTTTATTCGAAAAATCTCCTCCAAGATTTACGTTCAAATTTAAACTTGAAAGAATAACCATAGATGTGAATAAAACCACCAAAACCATGAAAAACTTCTTCATCCATATCCCCTCCTACTTGATTTTAGCTTTCTTAACTTGTTGGTAATTTATGATTGAAAATAATTATAGTTTTTAAAACTAAAATTTTAAATACTTTACCATGATAGAGTTAAATTCGTACAAAAAATCTTGCGAGGAAACAATGTCTCTAACAGCAGTCAGTGCGTCAACACAAAGTATTTCTCTCGAAATAGAGTCGTAGAAACTTTCATTTGTCATGAGATCTATTATTCTTAAATTAACGGACATTTTTAGAGAATTCCAACTACCAACCTTCCCAATATTGAAGTTAGGTGCTATTAATAACAAGTAACGTCCCATCTTGTAGTTTCTTAAATCGTTAATAAGATGGTTAATGCTTAATTTTTCAACATTACCGAATGTTCTTTCAATATAACTTATATCAAGGACTCTAATATCTAAATCATTCTCTTTAAAAATATTTCGAAAAATTATTTCAAGCCCTGTAGAAAATTCCCTTGTAATCTGATCTTGTTGAAACTTTCCTAAAAGTCTTCCAGTTTGATCTACTAATAACCAAACAATTGCCGATGAAGATATAAAATCTTTATTATCCCTATCAATCGTAGTAGAAGTATCAAAAACTCTCGGAGTCCATGAAGCAACTTCGTATCCTCCAAAATAGAAACTTAATTTTGAATCTGTTTCATTTATATCAGCCACTATTTGACCTTGACAGTTTCTTAATACAGCTATATTGGAATCGGTATTAATGTTCTTGCTTATAACAAGAAATTTTATATCTCTGTTCATATAAGAACTAACAGCCGGTAAGAATAATCTAATGTAAACTTTTTCGTCTTTCCAAACAAATTTTTGAACTTTCAAGGAGAGTCTTAATGTCTTTGCAAATTCATATACTTTTGATTTAACCATTAGTAATTCTTCTGGATAATCTATAGCAACTGCTTCTAACTCACTAAATAAACTTCCAACATCTAAAATATCCTCAGAAGTTTTGATAATTTTTTCCTTTATTAAATAAATTAACTCTGCGGCTTTTCGGTAGTCTTTCTCAACAAGATTTTTTTCAGAAAGAAGTTTACCAACATTAGGTAATACCTGGTTATAATTTTCAACGCCTTCTTTATCCAAAATATATTTAGCAGTAAATACTAACCTGTTATCCCTCAAAGTTTTGATAATTGCTTGCAAGAGACCCGCTTTAAAATTTTGAAAAGCATCACTAGCTTTTACTTCAGCCTTAACCTTGACATAAAAATCCTTTTGAGTTCGTTTTGCTTCAACTACAGTATAAGAAACTCCATAAAGTTCTGCCTTTGCAGTAGTTTCTATTATCTTCGTATATATCGATTCGTATAATTCTTCATAACCTACGTTTATCACTGTTTCCTTAAGTTTAACTGCACTATCCACTTGAACATATATCTGTTCTGCTATAGCCCTTAAAGCATTAGCTCGAGCAATTTGATCTGCCTCTTCTTGGGTTCTTCCATTACCTTCACCATTTCCTATTAAAGTGTCTTGATCCTGTCTTGATAATGTAAGAAAGTTTACATTAGAATTATTCAGATCATTATTACTTTGATTATTTACAAGAAACATCACAAGAAAAACTGCTAAAACTACTGAGATAATCGAAAGATACAAAATGTTCTGCATTTAATCACCTTCTTCTAAACTCTTAAATACAGAATAGGTAAAATTCTAAGAGTTCTTATAAGATTTCTTACTACTTATCTATCACTCATCTGCACTTTTCTTATTAAATTAAATGTTCAAAAAATAAAAAAGAAAGGATACAACAGTAAGCAGTTGTCCCTTCCTAAATCTATCTTCTAAATTCCCATTGAAATCCTCAAATGCAACTTTACATAAACATATAAAATATTTACTCCACTCACTATCACTCTCCCTAAAAGCTTAATATATTATACCAAATTTTGAAATCCCAAGTCAAGAAGAAGTTACAATCAATAACCTCGATGGGTAAAAGTATACATATGAGTCTACACACACCTAAAAACGTACTCTAACACACTTTTGTGATACAAACTTAATCTGAGAATAAATATTCGTGTTATAATATGTTTAGAATACAAAATTGTAGAACCATACAACAAAACTTTTGAGTTTCAATACCAAAAAGAATATACGAGGAATTCACCCCGTCCTGTATAAAATTGTTGTTTGGTTTTAGCTTCCTTTCTTAACATGTTTTTGAGTAATGGTATTCTTAGCTCGTATTTAAACACCTTCTCTTCTAAGTCTTTCTCTTTTGATTCCGATGGATTT
>Ga0105160_1001001_pt1 | contig 12015 bp, 10 predicted proteins | sample GXS110809BmetaG_FD_89591 | JGI IMG/M metagenome (GOLD analysis project Ga0105160, IMG submission 89591) | Hot spring microbial communities from Gongxiaoshe hot spring, China to study Microbial Dark Matter (Phase II) - GXS 110809B | ecosystem: Environmental > Aquatic > Thermal springs > Hot... | reverse complement strand
TTAAACAAAATATTTTAAAGAAAAAAAAAATAAAAAAAAACATAAAAAAAAAACTTAAAAATCTAAAAAAAAATAAAAATTTTTCAATAAAAAAATTAAAATTAAATTTTTGAAGAAAAAATAAAATAAAAAAGGAAACAACAAAAAAAATCAGCTGCCTAAAAGGAAAAGAACCAATAAATTCTTTATTGTTTATCCCTTCAAGGCTTATAAAAGAAAGCCCTGCTAAAAATAAAAGAAGAATAATTATTTTAATTTTTAATTCTTCTTTAAAAGAGATTAACATCGACTATAATTTTTTGTTTTTTTGGCTGAATTAATGGTTTAAATAATAAAAATTTGAAATTTTTTTTCTCAAAACCCCTAATTGAACCAAGATCATATTCGTTAAAAGAAAGAATTGTCTCATAATCATCAAGTAAGAACCCTATCAATTTTAAATTATCAAAATCTAAATTTGTCTTATTATAAATTTGGCCTTCAAGACTATAAAAAGAACCTTCTTGACTCAAGGTTGTATTCAAAAAATCAAAATTAACTTGAGAAGGAAAAATTTTTGGACTTTTCCAATTGTAAATACCTTGTTTTTCTAATTTTACACTTATTTGATAGTCTTTAAGATTAAGGGGTAAGTTATAAAAAGTTACATATTTCCTTTGGCCAGGATTGATAAAAATAGATTTTTCAAATTTAGCTAGAACAACACCTTCTTTTAGAAATTCTAAAGTAACTTTAAAATTCTCTATGCCATAATCAGGATTTTCATTTAAAAGAATAACTAAAACATCAAGAACTTTTCGATAGTTAAATTTTAAAATATCTTGAACTTTTATTTCTTTTAGCTCAAAAAGTCTGCATGGGGGACATGGACCACCACAATCAACACCAAGTTCTCCTTGATTTTTTATCCCATCAAAACAAGTTGGTTCTGGTTTTGTTTTCTCAAAAAAATAAATAAAAAGAAAAATAAAGATAATAAAAATTATGCTCAAAATTTTTAGTCTTTGTTTAACTCGCCAGCTCATAAAATAAAACCAACAACTCTTGTTAGTTCCTCAAGACTTGTCTGATGAAATATTACTTTTAAAAGGCCATCTTGAAGAAGAGTTACAAAACCTTTATCTTTTAAAGAGTTCCAAATATTTTGTTCTGATGGATCCTTTAAAATAACTTCTTCTAAATCCAAAGACATTTCAAACATCTCAAAAATCCCTATTCTTCCTTTATAACCTAAAAAGTTACAATTTTTGCATCCAACTATTTTTGGGACCTTAAAATCTTCTGGTATTTTCGATTTTATTTCTTTTGGTATAGTTTCTAATTCTTTCATTATTCTTTCTTTAAGATTTGGTTGAGGATCAATAAATTGAGTGCATAACTGGCAAACTTTTCTTACTAATCTTTGGGCAATCACAAGTCTTAAAGCTGGCGGAATTAAATCCCTTTTAACCTTTAAATTAACAAGTCTTGGAATAGCACCTAAAGAGTTATTAGTATGTAAAGTAGAAATCACAAGATGGCCTGTAAGAGCTGCGGTAATAGCAATTTGAGCTGTTTCTTCATCTCTTATTTCTCCAACCAAGATAACATCTGGATCTTGTCTTAAGATAGCTCTAAGGCCAGAAGCAAAAGTATAACCACTTTTTGGATTAACTTGAGTTTGTTGAATTCCTGGAATTTTGTATTCAATTGGATCTTCAAGAGTTATTATTTTGATAGTTGGAGAGGCTATCTGATGAATAAAGCTATAAAGAGTTGTTGTTTTCCCTGATCCAGTAGGGCCAGTAACAAGGATCATTCCGTTTGGCTGAAGAAGATTTCTTTTTACAATTTCTAAATCTTCTTCTCTAAAACCTAACTTCTCTAAAGGAAACTTAGCTACTTCAGGATCAAGAATTCTTAAAACAAAAGACTCATCATAATCTCCTGGAATTAAAGAACTTCGAACTTCTAAAATTTTTTCCCCTAAGTCTAAAGAAAATCTTCCATCTTGGGCAATCTTTTTAAATGTTAGTTTCATTCCAGAAAGAAGCTTAAGTCTGTTTTTTAAAATTTGATAAGAGTTATAAGAAAGATTGCTAACTTCATGTAAAATTCCATCAATTCTAAATCTTACAACGACAAAATCCTTTTGGGGTTCAAGATGAACATCTGATGGTTTTAGAACATTAACAGCAGCAAAGATAATTTCTAAAATATCATAACCTCTATTTGGGGAGTCATACTCTTTAATTACTTTATCAACATCTCCTAGAGAAGAAATTTCATTTTTTATTTTCTCTATAAGAGATTTATTTAAAGTTAAAACACTTATATATGAAGATAAAGTTTTTCTGTTTTCAAATTCTTCAAGATCTTTAAGGGCTTTATTAAGGGAATTCTGGGAGATAATATAAATTTCAACTTGATAATTTTTCTGTTTTAATTCCTCTATTAGTTTTTCTGTTTCTGGTTTTTTGGGATCAATTACTCCTATTTTTATTTTATGAGCATCCCTCCAAAAAATTACAGCTGAGGCATTTTTTAATTCTTCAAGATTGACTATTTTTCCTGTTTCTGGATTGATAAATGTATAATTCAAATTAATATAAGGAAGACCTAAAATTTCAGCTAAGCTTTGAGCAATTTTTTCTTCTTGTTCTTCCCAAATTTTTCTTAATTGTTGCTCCATTGTATAATTATAAATGGCTTCTCGAAAAAGAATTTTTTTGAAGAGAAAAATAAAAAAAATTGCTATTTATCTTTCTTCTTTCCTTTTTTTATTTTTAACTTTATTTTTATTTTATCTTAGTTTTTTAATTTTATCTCTTCCAGATATATATGTTAATCAGAATGAGTCAACTAAAATTTATGATAGAACTGGAAATTATCTAATTTATGAAATTGGCCCAAAAAAAACATTAATAAGTCCCCAAGAAATACCTGATTTAGTAAAAAAAGCAGTAATTTCCGCTGAAGATAAAGACTTTTACAAGCATAAAGGTATTAGTCCAAAAGGAATTATAAGAGCTATATGGTTAAATATAAAAGAAGGCTCACCTCGCTATGGGGGTTCTACTATAACTCAACAACTTGCTAGAAACCTTTTTCTTTCAACTAAAAAAACTTTCACTAGAAAAATAAAGGAAATAATTTTGGCTATTATTCTTGAAAAAAAATACTCAAAAGACGAAATTTTAGCAGCTTACCTTAATAATATAAACTTTGGTGAAGGAAGGTACGGGATAGAATCTGCAGCAGAATTTTATTTTGGTAAAAAAGCAAATGAATTAAGTCTTGAGGAAATTGCTCTTTTAGTTGGAATACCTAAAGCCCCAAGTATTTATTCTCCAATAAGAAATTCAGATCTTGCTCTTAAAAGAAGAAATTATGTACTTAAAAGAATGTTAGAAGATGGCTATATAAGTCAAGAGGACTATAAAAGAGCTCTTGAAAAACCAATTCAGTTAAATATAACCAGAGAAAAAAATCTTCAAGCCCTTCATTTTTCTTTAGAAGTTAAAAGTTTTCTTGAAAATAACTTCCCTGATATTAACCTAGAAGTTGCTGGCCTTAAAGTAATTACAACTTTAAATTATGAACTTCAAAAAAAGGCAGAAGAGTTAGTTAAAAAATATGCAGAAATAAATAAAGAAAAATTTAAAGCAAAAAATGCTGCCTTACTAGCTATGGATCCAGAGACAGGAGAAGTTTTAGTTATGGTTGGCTCAAAAGATTACTTCGACAAATCAATTGATGGAGCTGTAAATGTAACCTTAAGACCAAAACAAGTTGGCTCAACAATAAAACCATTTATCTATAGTGTTTTTTTTGAAAAAGGTTATCCTGATAACATGATCTTGTTTGATGTTCCAACTAACTTTTCTGTAAATCCTCGAAAGCCATTTACTCCTAATAACTGGGATAAAAACTTTAGGGGGCCGATAACTGTAAGACAATCTTTAGCTCAATCAATAAATGTAACTTCTATAAAAGTACTTTATCTTGCTGGTTATGATGAAGTTATTAAAAAATTAAAAGAATTAGAGCTTATAAAACAAGAAAAAGATTATGGACTTTCTTTAGTTTTAGGAACCCCAGAAATTAGACTAATTGATCTTGTTCGAGCTTATAGCGCCTTAGCTACTGAAGGTTTTCAGCCTTCTTTTAGTTTTATAAAAGAAATATATGACTCTAAAGGAAATTTAATTTATAAATATGAGCCCCAAAGAAAAAAAGTAATACCCGAAAATATAGCTAGAATAATAAATGATATTCTCTCGGATGATGATGCTAGAATTGGTGTTTTTATGCCAAACAGTAAACTAAATATTCCTGGATGGCAAGTAGCGGTTAAAACTGGAACAACTCAAAATTCTCGTGATGCTTGGACAGTTGGTTATTTGCCTTTTCTTGTTGTTGGTGTTTGGGGAGGAAATAATGATGAAACTCCTATGGATCAAGCTGGGGCTGGTTTTTCGGTTTCAGTACCTTTATGGAACGAATTCTTATCTTATACTCTTTCAAGACCTGAATATCTAAAACTTAAAAATATTAAAAAATTCAATAAACCAGAAATTCAAAGAATTGAAAAACCTCTTTTAAATGGTGAATGGCAATTTGTAGAAATAAAACCATTTGATAAAATAACTAATCAACCAACAAAAAATTATGATAATGTCAACTTTAAAAATGCAATTGTTATCCATAGTGAACTTTATTTTATAGATAGAAAGGACCCCTTGGGTCCACCACCAAAAAATCCTTATTTAGATGCTCAATTTGAAAATTGGGAAAAAGGGGTAATTAATTGGGCTTTGAGTAAAAAAAATGAATTTGAGCTTCCTTTATGGTATGATGAGTCTTTTATTCAATCTTTATCTCAAAATTAATATTTTTTTCTTTTAAAAAATTTTTAAAAACCTCATAGATAACTCCATCTTGAAGGTAAAAAACAAATTTATCTTCTTGTTTTTTAAATCTTATTTTATAGCCTGGAAAATTTTTTTGAATTTCTTGGGCCAAAATAAATTCTTCTGGTTTTTTAAGTTGAATTTTTTTAAACATAAACAGGCATTAAAATGTAAAAGAAAGACTCATCTTTTGGATTTTTAATAAGAGATGGTTTTTCGCTATCATTAAATCCTATATAAATTTCATCATCCTCAACTGCTTTCAGGCCATCAACAAAAAAGTCTATATTAAAAGCTATTTTAAAGTTTTTTACTTCTTTTTTTATTGTTTTAGGTTCTAAAATAACTTTATTTTCACCAATAAGCTCGTTTTTAGCTAAACATGTTAGTTTTCCATCAAATTCAAAAATTACCTCATTTATTCTTGAAGCAAAAACTTTACTTAAATTAAGAGCCTCAAAGAGTTCTTTATAACTTAAAATTATTTCAACTTTAAAATCTTTAGGAATAATCTCTTGATATTTTGGATACTCTAAATTTATAAGTCTTGAAATAAGAAAGTTATTTTCAATCTCAAACTCAACTTGATTTTCATCATACCAAATATTAAGATCGCTCTCTGGGCTACAGTCTAGATTATTTACTTCTTGAATTATTCTTTTAGGAATATATAAATTTAAATCTTTTTCTGAACTTTTAAATGAATTTATTGTTTTTTCTGCTAGTCTGAAACTGTCTGTTGTTACTATTTTCAAATAACCTCCATTGAGGTAAAAATAAACACCATTTAATTCCGGTTTTAATTCTGAAGATTTTAAAACAGGTAAAATCCTTTCTATTGAGTCTTGAAAGTCTTTAAATTTTATTGTTATTTTATTTTTTCTTTCTGTTTTAGGAATAATTGGAAAATCTTCTGTTGTTGTTCCTGGAATTAAAGAATAAGAATTTTTTCCTATTATTTCTAGGTTGTTTTCTTTCACTTTAAACCTAATTGTTTCTTCTTGGAATTTGCTTACAAAATCATTAACTATTTTAATTGGTAAAGCTATTTCTCCTTCTTTTTCTATTTGAGCTGGAAGGTAAGCAGTGTACCCTATATCTAAGTCTGTTGCTTTTATTTCTATTTGTTTTTTATCTATAGTTCTTAACAAAAATTTATCTAAAATATTAAGACCACTCTTTTTTCCACCTACACGCTCAGCTATATTAAGAGCATTTTTAAGTTTTTCTTTTAAAATAATAAATTCCATAAAACTTTGTCTTGATTGTGAAATGTTAAAATTCCAATCAAGACGCACTTCTTTTTAAAACGTTTAATTTTTAAAACCTTTATATCTTGTTGATAATTTTCTTTATAATTTTTTTCCATAATTTATCTACAAGTTAACTACTTAAAATTCTTTCTTTTAATATTTCTATTTCTTTTGCTAGATCTTGGTTTCTTTGAATTTCTTTTTTTATTTTCTCATAAGCGTACATGACTGTTGTATGATCCCTTCCCCCAACTTTTTCTCCAATTGTTGGATAAGAAAGATTGGTTAACTCTCTTAAAAGATACATTAAAATTTGCCTTGGTTTTACATACTCTTTTTTCCTTGTTGGCTCTAAAAGATATTTAGAATTTATTTCATAAAAAGAAGAAATAATATTAATTATTCTTGTTGGCGTAACTAGTCTATAACTGTCTTGATAATAGTCTTTTAGAATTTTTTCTAAATCTTCTGAAGTTAAATTCTGTTTTTTTGAATAATAAATTAAAGCTTTAGTTAAAACTCCTTCAAGTTCTCTTACATTTTTTTGAACTTTTTCAGCAATAATACTTAGAATTTTATCTGGTAAATTTCCGTTTTTTTCAGCCATTTTCATTTTCAAAATTGCAATTCTTGTTTCATAATCAGGTGGTTCAATATCAACGATAAGTCCCCCAGAAAATCTTGATCTTAGTCTTTCTTCAATATCATTTATAAGGGAAGGGGGTCTGTCAGATGAAAATACTATTTGTTTTTCTCTTTCATAAAGGAAATTAAAGATATGAAAAAGTTCTATTTGAGCTCTTTCTTTTTGAGAAAGGAAATGAATATCATCAATTAAAAGAACATCAACGCTTTTAAACTTAATTTTAAATTCTTCTAATTGCTGATTTTTAATATAATTCACTAGGTCACTAACAAATTTATCACAAGTAAGATATTTTACATTAATGTTTTTGTACTTTTCAACAATCTCATTTCCTATAGCTTGAAGAAGATGAGTTTTACCTAGACCAACCCCGCCGTAAATGAATAAAGGATTATATTTTTTTCCTAACATCTGAACAACAGACTGACTTGCAGCAAAAGCTATCTCATTATTTGGTCCAACAACAAAATTTGAGAATTTATATTTTTTGTTAAGGTTTGTTTTTGGATCAATTTGAAATATTTCTAATTTTGTTGAAAATTGAATTTGATCTTTTGTTATTGTTTCTATAGTTGTTGGTTTTGAAATTACAGTATAGTCTAGAGTTTTTACATCCGAGAAAAACCTTCGAAGATGTTTTAAAATAATATTTGAGAATCTTTTTTTAAGCCATTCTTTTACAAAATTAGAAGGAACTCCAATTATTAATTTTTCATTTTTTTTAGCAACTAAAGTGGTATTTGTAAACCATGTTTTGAAAGCAGGCTTAGAGACTTCTAATTCTATCTCAGATAAAACCTCTTTCCATATCTTTTCTAATTCATCTTGGGGTAATTTTTCATCAACTCGCTCCATTTTAATTTATCAATTATAATATTATAAACAAATTGTAAACAGAATGTTCTTGCCATAAAAAAGAATAACTTTGAATAAAAGTTGTGGAAAATATGGGGACAAATTTAAAAAGAAAAAGGAAAAGTGGTTTTTTAAAAAGATCCTCAACGCCCTCAGGCAGAAGAATTCTTAGATCAAGAAGAAGAAAAGGAAGAAAAAGGCTAGCTCCTTAATGAGAAAGATTTTAGTAAAAAAAACGATGATTTCTGGATTAGTTTTTTTATTTTTACTTTTATTTACTGCTTTAAGTATTTTTTACTGGTCAGATAAACTAAAAAAAATTACTCAACAAATAAGTCTTGTTCAAAGAGAAAATTTTGATAATCAACAAAAAATTAGTCATTACAACCAACTTTTAAACGAAAGACAAACTATAGGAGAAGATATAAAAAAAATCAAAAATTTATTTTTTAGCCAGGATGATATTTTAGATTTTAAAAATAAAATAGCAAGCATCGCTATTTTATATAATCTTTTGTCAGAAGTAAAATATGAAATTTTAGAAAATGAAAATAAAATAAGATTTTCTGTTTTTCTCAAAACTGATAACCTTAAAAATAACATGAATGATATTGTTAAATTTTTAAAGGCGCTTGAAAGTAGATATCTTATAAAAATAGAAAATATAAGTTTTTCTGGGGGTAATTTTATTATTGAAGCAACTGGCTATATTTTAAAATGAAAGAGTTGAAATTAAAATTAATAAACCTTCTTTCCATCGTCTTTCTTGTTATTTATGTTTTTGGTTTTGTTTTTATTTTATACAAGATTATCAATTTCTTTAATGAGGTAACAATCCCACCTCAAGAAATAAAAAATCTCCAATCATACGACTTAGAGTATAAAAAATTTCTAAAATAAAAAAGTGATATAATTATTTTTTGGGTGCGTAGCTCAGTGGTAGAGCGCGGTCCTGATAAGACCGAGGTCGGAGGTTCAATCCCTCCCGCACCCACAATGAGAATAGCTTTTTTTGAAGTTAATGAAAAAGAAAAAAATTTTTTTGAGGAAAATTTAAAAGATAAAGATTTAGAAACTTTTTATTTTCAGGAAAAATTACAAGATTTAAAAAATTTACCTGATGCTCAAATTTTATGCATTTTTATTAATTCAATTTTAAATGAAGAAAACCTTTCAAAATTTAAAAATTTAAAACTTGTTGTCACTCGCTCAACAGGATTTGACCATATAGACATTGACTATTGTAAAAAAAATAAAATTCTTGTAAGTAATGTACCTGATTATGGTTCAGATACAGTAGCCGAATATACTTTTGGTCTTATGATAAGTCTTTTAAGGAAAATATACTTTGCTATAGATAGAATAAAAGAAACTGGAGTTTTTGATTTTGAAGGACTTGAGGGAGTTGATCTTAAAGGAAAAACTTTAGGAGTAATTGGTACAGGAAAAATAGGAGAAAGAGTATGCAGAATAGCTAAATGTTTTGGAATGAATGTTCTTGCTCATGATCTTATTAAAAAAGATATTGGTGTTATTTATAAAGATTATTTTGATGTCTTAAAAGAAGCAGATATTTTAACTTTTCATGTTCCAGCAACACCAGATACCTATCATCTTTTTAATAAAAACTGTCTTGAAATAGTTAAAAAAGGTGTTTATATAGTAAATACCTCTCGAGGGAGTGTAATTGAAACTGAGGCACTGATTTTAGGCCTGGAAAGTGGAATTATTGCTGGTGCTGCTCTAGATGTTCTTGAAGAAGAAGAACTTCTTAAAGAAGAGCTCGAATATTTAAAAAATTCAGAGAAAGTAGAAAAATTAAAGTCTTTAATTGAAAATCATCTTCTTATGAAACACCCAAATGTTTTAATTTCACCTCATAATGCATTTAATAGTAAAGAAGCAAAAGAAAGAATTTTGAAAACTTCTTTAGATAATATATTAAGTTTTTTAAATAACTCCCCACAGAATTTAATCTAAAATGACAGAGTATACTGCCAAAGAAATCGAAGTTTTAGAAGGCCTAGAGCCAGTAAGAAAAAGGCCAGGAATGTATATTGGAACTACTGGCCCTGAAGGGCTTCATCATTTAATTTGGGAAGTAGTTGATAATTCCATAGATGAAGCTTTAGCTGGCTATGCAAAAAACATAAAAATTAGACTTTTACCCGATAATTTCATTGAAGTTGAAGATGATGGTAGAGGTATACCAGTTGATATTCATGAGAAAACTAAAAAAACAGCTCTAGAGACTGTTATGACTTATCTTCATGCTGGAGGAAAATTTTCTAATCAGGTTTATAAAGTTTCTGGTGGACTTCATGGTGTAGGAGTCTCGGTTGTTAATGCTCTTTCCGAGACTTTAATAGCTAAAGTTTATCGAGATGGTTATGTTTGGCTCCAACAATATAAAGAAGGTAAACCTCTTGGTCCAGTTAAAAGGCTAGAAAAGACAAAAAAAACAGGAACCGTTGTTACTTTTAAACCTGACAAGAAAATTTTTAAAGAAATAGAATTTGATTTAGAAAGAATCATTTCTCATATTAGAGAACAAGCTTTTTTGACTCCAGGCGTAAGATTTTTTATTTTTGATGAAAGAAAAAATTTAAAAAAGTACTGTTTTTATTTTGAAAATGGAATTAAAAGTTTTATAAATTATTTACTCTTTTCTAAAAAAACTATTCATAAAGAAGTATTTTATGTAAACGAAAAGGAAGGCGAAAATTTTATTGAATTAGCTCTAGCCTATACAGAGGATAATGACTCTCTTGAACTAGCTTTTACCAACAACATTAAAAATAAAGAAGGAGGAACTCATCTTACTGGTTTTAGATCAGGTCTTACTAAAGCTATAAATGATTTTGCTCGAGAAAAGAAATTTTTAAAAGAAAAAGACGAAAACTTCACTGGCGATGATACAAGAGAAGGCATTATTGCAATTGTTTCTGTCAAAATTCCTAACCCTCAATTTGAAGGACAGACAAAGTCAAAATTAGGTAATCCAGAGATAAGATCTATTGTTGAGAGTATTGTTTATAAAAGATTTAAAGAATTTTTAGAGATAAATGAGACTGATGCTAAGTACATTTTAAATAAAATTTCAATTTCAGCAAAAGCAAGAATAGCAGCTAAAAGCGCTAGAGAAGCAGTTTTAAAGAAAAGTTCTGTTTTAGGTTTTGGCTTACCAGGGAAGTTAGCTGATTGTAGTAGTAGAAAAAAAGAAGAAAGAGAAATCTTTATAGTTGAGGGTGATTCAGCTGGAGGCTCAGCCAAACAGGCAAGAGATAGACATTTTCAAGCTGTTCTTCCTTTAAGAGGAAAAATTTTAAATGTCGAGAAAGCATCTTTAGATAAAATCTTAAAGTCAGAAGAAATTAAAAATCTTATAATTGCTCTTGGGACCGGCTTTGGTAAAGATTTTAAGATAGAAAATTTAAGATATTCGAAAATTATAATTGCCACTGATGCAGATATTGATGGAAATCATATTAAAACTCTTCTTCTTACTTTATTTTATAGATATACAAGACCACTAATTGAGTTTGGCCATATTTATATTGCCCAACCGCCTCTTTATAAGATAAAATTTAAAAACCAAGTAAGATATGCTTATTCTGACGAAGAAAAAGAAAAAATAATTTCTGAAATTAAAGAAAACTTTGAGGTTCAAAGATATAAAGGTTTAGGAGAAATGAGTCCTGAAGAACTTTGGGAAACAACAATGAATCCAGAGAAAAGAATTCTTAAAAAAGCTACTATAAAAGATGCCCAAGAAGCAGAGAAATACTTTACTATTTTAATGGGTCACGAAATTGAACCTCGAAAGAAATTTATAGAATTACATGCAATTCAAGCCAAAAATCTTGATATTTGATCTGGTTTTTTTATTTTTACTTTTAGCTAATTACTTTCAAAAAATTCCTTTTCTAGTTTTTTTATTTACCCTCGTAGGGACTTTTTATTTTAATTTCAAAATAAGCTTTATCTTAACAAGTATTTTTTCAAATTTGCTTTTTATTTTTATCTTTGAAAAAGGAATTTTTGGAATAATTTTAAGTTTTCTTTTCTTTCTTTTGCATATTTTTTATTGGTCCCAGAATTTTGATCTTTTAAAAATTTTTACCTTTTTTGGCCTTTCTTTTTCAGGTATAAATCTAGTTGAGTTTTTAATTTTTATTTTCATTTTTCTTATTCTCGAAAAAGAGAAAATTTTTAACCTTCTTTTTAGTTCTTTTATTTTAGGCCAGACCTTTTTTGTCTTTAATTTTTTAAGTTTAGTTAAATTTTTAACATTTTTTACTTTGTTAGAATTTTTTGAATTTTTGAATTATATTTTTGGAAAAATTAATTTACAAACAAAAAAATAAGC
>Ga0105160_1001000_pt1 | contig 12018 bp, 14 predicted proteins | sample GXS110809BmetaG_FD_89591 | JGI IMG/M metagenome (GOLD analysis project Ga0105160, IMG submission 89591) | Hot spring microbial communities from Gongxiaoshe hot spring, China to study Microbial Dark Matter (Phase II) - GXS 110809B | ecosystem: Environmental > Aquatic > Thermal springs > Hot... | reverse complement strand
TCGTTCAGTAGAGCAGAAGGTTGTAAGAAAGGGTTGAAATTTTTTATATCTGCTAAGAATACACCTCAATAATCCTTAAATACTTTTGTGAAGAATATTACAGCGGGATAGTATGACCTGCAAAGGTATATGTACAAGGTACAAGGCACAGAAGCCAGTTGGTGCTGGAAGGTATGCATCTGGGCAGAAGAGATGCCAGATATGCGAGATATTCATAAAGTGGGATGGACTCTGGTGCCCATGCTGTGGATACAGGTTGAGAACAAAGCCAAGGAATCTGAAGTATAAAGCAAAGCTGAGGGATAAGAAGGTAGTAGTAGCACAGCATATACCGCCTAGAGGTAGGAGTGCACAGTAACTGAATAGTAAGAACATAAATAAACCCAGTTAGGTAGTAATATTTGTGCAAAATAATAAAGTAGAATATAAGATGAGGTTTGATGATAGAGAATTTACTATATTTATTCTAAAGGCTACCAATGGCTGCTTCATATCCATATCAGAGGGTAATGCTCATAGGCTAGGAGCATTGAATATATCACTTGCAGGTAGTGTAGGCACTAGCATAGCAAGGGTTATACCAAGCAAGCATGATAGCATCTTCCTAGACATGCTATCACAGAGGATAGCATCTATGTTGAATGGTATATGCATAATCTCCATGAGCATAAATGCGCCTCTTGCTACTAATGTTATGAAGTCCATAATGAATAATATAGTAGCATATCTGAGTGATAAGGGTAATGTTACGTGAGTACATTAACCTGCTTAGGGAGAGAGGAGAGTTAAGATGTATATCTAAGCAAGTCTCCACAGTGTATGAGATAGCAGCATTAACTGCAAAGTTCGATGGTAGAGAGGCACTCCTCTTTGAGAATGTAAAGAAGGGTAATGATGATAATGATGATAGCAAAGATGCAGAGATAAAGGTTGTATCAAACCTGTGTGGTACAAGGAGAAGGTTTGCTTATGCACTGGGATGCGATGAGCAGAGCATACATAGTACTATGGCAAGGGCAATAGCATCACCCATAAAGCCAAGTGTTGATGATAGTAGGATGCTTGCATATAACGCTGTAGATACACTCGATATACTGCCTATAATAACACACTTTGAGAAGGATGCTGGACCATTCATAACCTCAGCCATAGTATTTGCTAGGGATGAGGAGAATGATAGGCAGAATGCATCTGTGCATAGACTCCTCTACCTAGATGAGAGGCATATGGCAGTTAGAATGGTTGAGGGGAGGCATCTACACAAATGCTATCAGTATGCTAGGGAGCATGGTGAAGATCTCAACGTTAGCATTGCAATAGGTGTGCATCCAGCAGTGCTTATAGCAGCAGCATACCAAGCAGATTACAATGTTGATGAACTCAGTATAGCAAATGCATTGCTTAACAACAGACTCAAGGTTAGCATATGTAGTAACGGCCTGCTAGTACCATCAGATGCAGAGATAGTAATTGAAGGGAAGATACTGAAGGATGTATACGCTGAGGAGTGGATGGTTGAGATGTTAAGAACGTATGATCATAAGAGGAAGCAGCCAGTATTCGAACTACAAGTGTTAAGGTATAGAGATAATGCAATATACCATGATATACTTGCTGGTTATTCAGAGCATAGACTGCTCATGGGCATGCCTGTTGAATCAAAGATATTCAATATGGTTAAGAGTGTTGTACCAACAACAAAGCAGGTAGTGCTCACAGATGGAGGATGCAACTGGCTACATGCTGTAATTCAGATAAGGAAGAGGCTTGAAGGAGAGGCAAAGAATGCATTGATAGCAGCATTTGCAGCACATCCATCTCTTAAACTTGCTATAGTGGTTGATGATGATATAGAGCCAAGTGATCCAAAGGCTGTTGAGTATGCTTTAGCAACTAGGTTCCAAGCAGATAGAGGCTTGATAGTTATAAGGGATGCAAAAGGCTCTAGCCTAGATCCATCAAGTGATCAAGAGCACTTGCTTACATCAAAGCTTGGTATAGATGCAACTGCTTCACTCTTAAAGGATAAAGCAAGGTTTGAGATAGCAAGGATACCAATGCTTGATGAGATTAGGATAGAGGATTACATTTGATAGTGGATTACATTTCTATAGATAGTAATATCACATACATACAACTGCTATAATATATTAAAGTATGTTATCAAACAATGATGATAGATAACATTATAGAAGATGGATTGTGCCCATCTTTAATGTATGGCAGAGGTCTAAGAGCAGGTGTATTGTTGATAACGCTCTTATCACCATTGCTATTACCACTACTTCCAGGGCTAGCGTATGCACAAGAGCTCTCATGCCCCCAGAATCTGATTCCAACGAAGCAGGGAACTGATGGTGATGATGTAATACATGGTACAAATGGTGATGACATAATATTTGCTGGCAATGGTAATGATGTTGTGTATGGTAATGGAGGAAATGACATAATATGTGGTAATGGAGGTGATGATAGGATCTACGGAGGAGATGGGGATGACCAACTTTATGGAGGTTATGGTAATGATACTCTACATGGAGGATTAGGGGATGATTTTATTCAAGGAGGGCCTAATAATGATCTACTCTATGGCAATGATGGTAAAGACAGATTGCTTGGTGGTGATGGCAATGATGCTATACATGGAGGTAATGATGATGATATCATTCATGGAGGTATAGGCAATGATATGCTTCATGGCAACAATGGTAATGATGAGATATACGGAGATGAAGGGAATGATAGAGTTAATGGCAATGATGGTAATGATCTACTCTATGGCAATGATGGTAATGATAGGATAGATGGAGGATTACATGATGATACAATCTATGCTGGTTCAGGTAATGATTTCCTGAATGGCAATGATGGTAATGATAGGATCTATGGAGAGGATGGGGATGATAGGGTACATGGTAGTACTGGTAATGATTATCTTGATGGAGGAAATGGCAATGACTACCTTTATGCAAATGAGGGTGATGATGAACTTTATGGAGGGGATGGGAATGATCAACTCTATGGTGTTACTGGCAATGATACTCTACATGGAGGATTAGGGAATGATTGGCTTAGTGGTGGATTTGGTGGAGGAGAAGATGATGGCAAAGATACACTCTATGGAGATGATGGAAGAGATTGGCTTGAAGGAGGTAACAATGATGATACACTATATGGAGGGAATGGGAACGATCATCTATTTGGTAATGATGGCAATGATAAACTAATTGATGATGATGGTGCAGACTTTTTAGTTGGAGGCAATGGAGATGACTATATGGAAGCAGGGATGGATGATGATATGCTATTTGGTAATGATGGCAATGACACACTGATAGGAGGAATGGGTATGGATATGATATTTGCTGGTAAAGGTGATGATATACTTCAAGGAAATGATGGGGATGATTGGCTTGCTGGAGAGGATGGTAATGACAAGATCTATGGTGGTAATGGTGTTGATCATCTGATGGGAGGGCTAGGTAATGATATGCTCTATGGTAATGCTGGCAATGATCATATTGAAGGTCAGGATGGAGATGATCTGGCAGATGGAGGAGAGGGGGATGATTGGATATTTGGTAATAATGGCAATGATCAACTCTATGGCAATGATGGTGATGATGTGAAGATAGATGGAGGCTCTGGTATGGATAAGGTGTATGGAGGGCAAGGGAATGACTGGCTAACAGGAGGTAGGGATGATGATGAGTTGCATGGAGATGATGGGGATGATAGGGTTGAGGATTACTTTGGTAATGATACGCTTTATGGCGATGCTGGCAATGATATACTTGTAGGGGGTATAGATAATGATATGCTCTATGGAGGAGATGGGGATGATACACTCGATGCTGGGAATGGTAATGATCATCTTGAGGGAGGGCAAGGGAATGATTATATGAGTGCTGGAGATGGGGATGATACACTTGATAGCAGAGATGGTATTGTTGATAATGACTTCATAGATGGTGGCAATGGTAATGATACATGCATAAGCGATCCAGATACAGCAGTCCTATGCGAATGATAATTACATTATCAGTACATCAACCATCATTGCTATGAATAGCACTGTAAGATAAGGACTTGAGAACTTGAAGAGCCTCCACGCCTTACCCTCATCTGGCCTAAGGAGTAGTTGTATGCTCATAGCAGTTACTATAGCACCACTAACCCCTGCTACTACAAGGTAAATATACCCAAAGTACCCTGTATATGCCAATGCAATGCTGAATGCTACCATGAGCAATGTTGTAGCAGCAATGATCCTAGTTGATGTACTCATGCTATTAACAACTGGGAGCATGGGTACATTTGCCCTCCTATAATCTTCTCTCAGCCTTAGTGCTAGGCTCCATATATGCATGGGTATCCATAGGAAGACAAGTAGAGCAAGCATGATACCAACCTCTATATATGCTAGTGTTATTGATACATAGCCTATTAGTGCTGGCATGCCCCCAGAGAATCCTCCAAGCACTATATTTGCTCTACTCCTCCTCTTCAATAACTTGCTGTACACTATTACATAATCAAATACGCCTAATGCCATTAACATAAAGGCATATGGATTTATCATACCTGCTGTTACCATTGCTATTGCTATTAGGATAAGCCCATAATACAGTGCATGCTTCGCATCTATCCTCTTGCTTGGAATCGGTCTATGCTTTGTCCTCTCCATCAACACATCTATATCCCTATCTATGTAACTTGATACAGTATTTGCACCAGCAGAGCCTGCAGTAACAGATGCTAGAAGCAGTATCCATGTTGCTATATCAGCATCAACACCACTTATCCTTGATGCTATAACTGCAGATGCCAATGCTGTGAAGAGTAGCAGGTACCATATCTTTGGCTTTGTTACCTCCCAGTAATTCCTTACACTGTATCCTACCCCACTCTTAAGCAACAACTGCTGTCCTCACTCTTACTCTTATGGCTTCTGGATCTTATTTATAGTATTACTTTGTAACTAGTGGTAGAACAACCTCTGAGAAGGTTGGCTCCTTTATAGTTCTCTTCATCTCTATGAATGTCTCTGTCCTCTGCACACCATCCAGCCTGCCTATCTTATCAGATACTATGTGATGGATCTCATCTAGCGTCTTTGCTGTTAGAGTAACGAGTATATCGAACCTACCTGTAACCTCTGCTATCTCCCTAACCTCTGGTATCTTCATAAGCCCTGAGATTACGCTATCCCTCATCTTTGAGTCCATGTTTATACCTGTAACTGCCTTGACATTGTAGCCGAGCATCTCCTCATTGACTATTACGGTATACTTCTTTATCAGCCCTAACTTGATGAGCCTCTTTATCCTACTGTAGATTACTGATGCATTGACATCTATCTTCTTACTTAGTCTAGGTACTGAGATGCTGGCATCCTTGACCAGTTCACCCAATATCTTCATATCTAATTCATCTATTTTGGGCATAGCTATCTAAATTATTTAGGGGATACTAGTTAATAAACTTATTTCTTATACAATGCTGATAGCCTTAGAGGAGTTCTTTAACCTTCAACATCTCTGCTAGTAGTACTGCGCCCTTTGCTGAACCCATCTTCTCGTTATGGGAGAGAAGAACGTACTTCACACCATTCTCAAATGCAGTATCCTTCCTTATCCTTCCTACTATTGTGCTCATACCATCATTAACATCTCTATCAAGCCTTGGTTGTGGTCTACTTGGATCATCATGCACTATTATGTAATCCTCTGGTGCAGATGGTAGATCCTTTATGCTAACATGTTTAGAGTAGTTCAACATTGCATTCTTCACATCATCTGGCTCGCATCTCTTGCTTGTCTCTACAAATGCACACTCTGTATGCCCATCTATAACTGGTACCCTTGTGCATGTACAACTAACCTTGAACTTGGCATCATCTATCCTCCCATCCATGAACCTGCCAAGTATCTTCTTTGCCTCTACCTGCACCTTCTCCTCCTCCTTTGGTATGAATGGTATTATGTTATCGAATATGTCAAGGGCAGCAACCCCTGGACTCCTACCTGCTCCTGATACTGCTTGAAGGGATGTCATTATAACCCTCTCTATACCAAACTCATCCATTATGGGTTTGAGTGTTATTGCTAAGCCTGTGGTTGTGCAGTTTGGTAATGGTGCTATGAACCCTTGCCAACCTCTCCTCTTCCTCTGCACATCTAGTAGTTCAGCATGCTCATCGTTAACCCCTGGTATGAGTATTGGTACATCTGGCTCATACCTGAATGCTGCTGCAGTACTTATCACTGGAGTATGTTCAGCCAACTTTGGCTCTATAACCTTGGCATCATCGCTCTCAACTGCTGTGAATATAAGATCGTAATCTTTAGCATTGATCTCATTGATGCTATTAACCACCATATCTCTAGCATAGTCTGGTATAGCCTTGCGTTGATGCCACTTAAGTATCCCAGTACTGCTATCCCTCAATGCATCTACATACCTCTTCCCTGCAGAGCGTTCAGATGCTACTATAGCCTCAACCTTGAACCATGGATGCTCATCTAGCGCAACTATGAACTCTTGTCCTACAACTCCAGTTGCCCCTATTATCGCTACCTTGAGCATGGCATCTCTCTGTAGAAGTGCTATTTATGTTAATGCCTCATTGAGCAAACCTAAATAGTACTTATGGGATATAAGCAGCATGGCATCGTTGGATGGTTTAGCCAATATCAAGCCAGGAATACTTGCAATGAAGAGCATAGTTCATGGAGGCAAGCATTACATAGATCAATCCTTCAGCATCCCAACTCTAATAGACTTCAGTACAAGCGTTAATCCATTTGGCCCATCACCAAGGGTAAAGGAGGCTATAATCAAGGGTATAGATGCTATAGCAGAGTATCCAGATAATAGCGCTAGGAGGCTAAGGATGGCAGCAGCAGAGTACATTGGAGTTGATGATGGATGCATAGTTGCTGGTAATGGGAGTAGCGAGTTGATATACCTTATAGCAGATGCACTCATTGATGAAGGTGATAGAGTGCTTATAGTAGAGCCAACATTCTCTGAGTATGAGCGTGCATCACTAAAGAACTCTGCAGTTGTTGAGCATATGATGCTCAATGGGTTTACATTCAAGGATGAGCATCTCAACATGCTGGATGGGTATATGCATGGGGCAAAACTACTCTTCATATGCAACCCAAACAACCCTACAGGCTTAACAGTAGAGAGAAGGTTGCTGCTGAGACTGGTTGAAGAGGCGTACAATGAAGGGGTTATGGTTGTGCTTGATGAGTGCTTCATGGAGTTCTCAAGCATAGACTGCTCACTTGCAAGGTATGTTGAGGAGTTCAATAACCTTATAGTCTTGCGGTCTTTGACCAAGGCATTTGGGCTTGCAGGGCTTAGGATAGGCTACTGTGTAACAAACTCAAGACTTGCAGGTATTCTTGCAGATGCAAAGGTACCATGGAGTATAAATGCACTAGCAGAGGTTGCAGGGGTAGAGGCATTGAAGGATATAGAGTATGTTGAGATGTGTAGAGCATTACTTGCAAGAGAGAGAGATTACATACATGATAGAGTTGAGAGTATAGGCTATTCCCCATTAAGGTCAGATGTTAACTTCTTACTCATCAAGACCCCTGAAGGGATCAACTCAACTGCACTTAGGGATATGCTACTGCTTAAAGGGATAATTGTAAGGGATTGTAGCAACTTCTTTGGGTTAGATGATGGGAGGTATATCAGGGTTGCATCTAGGCTTAGGGATGATAATGAACTTCTTATAGATGCTATGGAGGCTGTATTGAAGAGATGATGAGTGAAAACTGATGAGTAATGAAGAATAGCAAGGTAGGGTGGATGAGATGGTGGAGATGGTGAGATAGATGAGGTGCATAATGATACAGGGTACAGCATCAAGTGCTGGAAAGAGTATTATGGTAACAGCACTTTGCAGGATACTTGCAGATCTAGGCTATAAGGTTATGCCATTCAAGGCACAGAATATGTCCTCTAACGTGTATGTAACCAAGGATGGGCTAGAGATGGCTAATGCCCAAGCACTACAAGCATTAGCTGCAAGGGTTGAGCCAGATGTGCATATGAACCCAATACTCCTAAAGCCTCTAGGTGAGTACAAGAGCAGTGTTGTAATCCTAGGCAAGGAGTACAAGGTTATGCATGCAAAGGATTACTATAGGTTTGCCATAAGTAAGGGCTTAAGGATAGTGCTATCATCCCTTCAACATCTAGCCTCTTACTGTGATGTTGTGCTCATAGAGGGTGCTGGTAGCCCTGCTGAGATCAACATAGCAAGGTATGATATAGCAAACATGAGGCTTGCAGAGGCTATAAATGCACCAGTGCTTATAGTTGCAGATATAGATAGAGGGGGATGTTTTGCTAGCATGATAGGCACACTTGCACTTCTCAAGAGAAGGGAGAGGGACCTAGTTAGAGGGTTCATAATAAACAAGTTCAGGGGCGATGTATCTATACTTACTTGGGCGTTATCAAGGTTTGAGAGGATGAGTGGTAAGAGGATATTTGGAGTTGTGCCATTCATAGATGATCTTGTACTACCTGAGGAGGACTCATTATCTAGCAGGAAGGGTCATGGAAGTGCTAGCGTATTAACAGGGAATGGAACATACTACTACAACAACAATAATCTGGATATGATGATAGATAGATTGAGCAAGGTTGTAAAGAGTAGTATTGTGATGGATGAGGTGATGAGGATACTGGATATTAGGGATGGTTGATGGTATGGAGTTACTTCAACTCTTGCAGCAAGTACTAATGCTTATTGAACATATACAGCAACTCATAATACATCCTATCATAATGCATCTTATCATACTTGCTTGTGCACTCTTGCTTGATCTATGCGTTGGAGAGTATCCAACAAGGTTGCATCCTACAGTATGGATTGGTAGAGTGATCTCTCTATTCAAGCCAAGGTTGAAGCATAATTCAAGAAGAGAGTATTTTAATGGTCTAATATTTGCTGTAGTGTTAGTTGCAGTTGTATATCTATTAGCATATAGTGCATTATCCATGCTAGAGGTTAATAACATGGTAGCGATGATCATAGCATCCATACTCTTGCTGAAGAGTACATTTGCAATAAGGGCTATGGAGGAGCATGCTAATGCTGTTATAAACTATCTTATGCATAACGATATAGTAGGGGCAAGGTACAGTGTATCGATGATAGTTGGTAGGGATACATCGAGCCTAGATGAGGAGCATATACTCTCAGCAACTATAGAGAGTGTAGGTGAAAGCACTGTAGATGGTATAACAGCACCACTCTTCTACTATGCACTCTTTGGAGTAGCAGGGGCACTAGCATATAGGGCAATAAACACCCTTGACTCAATGCTTGGATACAGGGATGCATATCATAGGCAGATAGGCTATGCATCTGCAAAGTTGGATACCATAGCAAACTACATACCTGCTAGACTAACAGCATTAACGATGATCCTAGCATCCACGCTGTTAGGGCTTGACTGGAGGAATGCTATAAGGATCATGCTTAGGGATAGGCATAAGACACCAAGCATCAACTCTGGCTATCCAATGTCTGTAGTTGCTGGAGCATTAAGGGTAAGGTTAGAGAAGATAGGCTACTATAGGCTTGGTGATGGAATAGAGGCTATAACATTTGAGCACTGTAGGCTTGCTTTAAGGATTATGAAGTTAAGCAGCACGTTATTCGTAGCAGGCATAGTACTCCCATTACTTGTTGTAGTGCATGCATTGTTGTAGCATGGGTGTTAGATGGGTATATGGGTATAATAGATGTGCTATCTTCCCTAATATCATTCCTCAGCATAATACCTGTGCCTAAACGTAAAGCATGCGATATAGAGTATATTGCGGGTTATATGTTCCTCTTCCCTATAATTGGGGTACTTCTAGGTGCAGTGATAGGCATAGTAGCACTCCTACTCTCACTTGCCATATCAAATGGGATGGTAGTTGCACTGCTAGTTATAGCAATGATGCTAGTGATAACTGGCATGCACCATACAGATGCCTTGGCAGACTTTGCAGATGGGATAATGGCTAAGGGTAGTAGAGAGGATAAGATTAAGGCATTAAGGGATCCAGCAATAGGTGCTGCTGGTGCATCCATCCTCATCATATACATACTTGGACTCTTCATAGCATTAATAAGCATGCTAGATGGTTTGAATATGCTAAGAGCAATAGTTGCTAGTGAGTGCATAGCAAAGTACTCAATGGTGTTACAGGCATCCATGGGCAAGGTAGCATGGGAGGGTATGGGTGCACCATTTGTAAGGGCTATGAAAGGTAGAGGGTGCAAGGGTGTAAACTGGTCAAGGCTGATCATAGCAACAGTAACTACTGTAGGTGTAGCATATGCTACATTAGAGCAGATAGGCGTTTATGCAATCATAGGCTCTACTGCTATAGCAATACTACTCCTTGCTCTAGCATACAGGAACTTCGGTGGCGTATCTGGAGATCTCTTTGGTGCTACGAATGAGTTATCTAGGCTAGCATCCCTACTCATGATCGGTGGTATGATATGATTGCAGTTGTGATGGCTGGAGGAAGGGGCTCTAGGCTTGCAATGGGCGAGAAGCCATTGGTCAAGGTAAATGGTAAACCTATGATCTCATACGTTATAGATGCACTACTACGCTCCAGATGCTTCAATTCTATAATAGTTGCAGTTAGCAACAACACAATTAGAACCAAGATGTATCTGATGGATGAGTATGTGAACGTATATGACTATGGTATTAGAGTTGGTGGTAGTGGTAGTGGTAAAGGATATGGTAACTGCAGGATAATGTTGGTTGATACACCTGCAGATGGTTATGTTACTGATCTTAACTCAGTGATCCTAGCCTCTAAAGGTTATTGTGATGGATCTTACAACCTATTAATAACACCAGCAGACCTCCCACTGCTAGATGAGCATATAGTGAGGCGTATAGTTGAGATAGCATGTAGTGGAATGTACAGTAGTGCATGGATAGCAGTTATGACCAGCAAGGCATTCCTAACCTCACTAGGCTTATCATGCTATGAGTGTATAGAGAGCAAGGGTTCAGCATCAGCATTATGCTATACAGGCATTAGTGTAATCAATACAAGGGGTGTTGAAAGGGTACCAGCAATTATAGATGAGGAGTATATTATCCTTGATGATGCAAGGGTTGCAGTTAACGTTAACACAGTTGAGGATCTGAAGGTTGCTGAATCACTAAAGCACATCCTTGTATAGATCAAGCAAATCTATTGACCTCTACGCCATATATGATTGCCTTCCCACCAGTACTCTTAACCAGTAGAGAGTTGCACTGCCTACACCTTATGTTTGTGCTTGAGTGTGAGTATACTACTCTTTCTGCATTACACTTACTACATCTTACAAGTATGAAAGCACTCCTAGGCTCTGGTATAAGTATATGCTCCTTCTTAACCATCTTATAACCACCTATACTATCATGTAGCTATCTCAACCTTCCTAAGCCTTATGCCATACCTCTGCAGTGTATACCCACAGTCCTTGCACTTGAACTTGAGGAGTTGCTTCTTTGTAGTCTTTGCTGTCCTCTTCTGCTCTGGATACTTCTGACCACCATAACCCTTCTTCTCCTCCTCATGCCTCCTAACACCCCATGCAGTACCCCTCTCCTTACCCTTCTTGTATAGTGAGATTGTATGCGTTGTATGCTTCTTGCACCTAGGGCAGTATGTGTTTATCTCCTTTGGAACCTTCATATACTCTCCTCTTCTCCACTCTTATTTAAAGTACACTACAAAAGTTATAAATTAGAGTATGGATGAGATAGGGCTGGGTGATCTGATTGGCTATACCAGTTACAACAGCAGGGGGTACTGTACCAGTTCTTATACTGAAGGAGGGCGCAAAGGAGACTAGAGGCAGGGAGGCACAGAGGAACAACATAACAGCAGCAAAGTTGGTAGCAGAGATAGTGAAGACAAGTTTAGGACCAAGAGGAATGGATAAGATGCTTGTTGATACGCTAGGCGATG
>Ga0105160_1000999_pt1 | contig 12023 bp, 12 predicted proteins | sample GXS110809BmetaG_FD_89591 | JGI IMG/M metagenome (GOLD analysis project Ga0105160, IMG submission 89591) | Hot spring microbial communities from Gongxiaoshe hot spring, China to study Microbial Dark Matter (Phase II) - GXS 110809B | ecosystem: Environmental > Aquatic > Thermal springs > Hot... | reverse complement strand
TTCCTGAAAGACCCAAGGTTAGATGCCCAAGATGAGGCCCTCATGGAGCATGTGCGCCTGTTGGAGGAATATGGAGGCCCACCTATGCCCCAGTTCCCCACTATTTGGGGGCAGGTGGTGGGGGAGGCTACCGTGGCTGTGTTAAAGGAGGCGTGCCGCAGGGGAGACATGACTAGGGCGGGTGTTCTGAAGGCGGCGGAGTCGCTAGGGCGTGTGGAGAGTGGCCTTATTCTGCCAGGGGTAGAGGTAACCATCGGCCCTTACGACCATAAGGCGATAGAGCAGCTAGCGATTATCAGCGTGAAGGAGGGCCGATGGGAGCGCCAGCTTCCCGGGAGATAGGAGGCCTGTTGTTCAATTGGGCTAGCTTGCGCAGTCCCTTGCGCGTATCAGAGGCGACTCTCGCCAGGTCACAGCGCTTGAGTCTCTCCTTGAATAGCCAGTAGGTGAACTCGTTTTTCTCCTCCACGTCTAGCCAGTCCCTAGGGGGGAGACCATGGGCGGCCAGAAATTGGTTCCACAGGGCAGGCCTTGTCTCGCCGTAGATGCGTATAAAGACCTCGTCGTCAATGTCCTTATTTTCCCAGACGTTGGCCAAGCGTTCCTTGGCCACTTCATCGTGCACTGCCAGTTGGATCGCCTCCTCCACGATCACGCCGTAGAAGAAATTTAGGTGGGCCCGGTATTTGGCATCGCCAATAAGGGACCGAAACTCCTCCTCGGTCAGCTCCAAGGGGGGGCGGCCCCGGAAGAGGAGTGCCTCTATCTCTTCCTGAGGCACTATGTCCATTAGTTCCAAGGCTAGGCGCTGGGCTAGCAGGAGCCAGTCGAAGGCCTCATTGGCGATGAGGTAACGGTAGGTATGGCCCCTTACTTCTTCCTGGGGAAGACGCCAACGGGAGATCGCCTCTAAGAGGGCTAAGGCCCAGGGCTTCTCGCCCCTCTCCACTTGATGGCGCATCTCCAAGATGATCTCTTGGGCCTCGCCTATCGCTTCTGGGGAGGGCTGGGTTGATGCCTTTACGTTGGCCTCACACATTTCGGCCACAGCACTTCTTGTACTTGCGACCGCTGCCGCAGGGGCAGGGGTCGTTCCTGCCCACCTTTCCTCGCACGGCGGCCCCGACGGGCTGGGGGCGCTCTTCCTGGCCAGGGCCTCGCTCCTGCAGGTTGCGAGGACGGGAGGGCGTTGCAGGCACCAGGGTCTCGCGGAAGATGCGCCGGACGGTGAGGGAGCGTATGTGCTGTATCAGCTGCTCCCACATGTCGTGGGCCTCGCGGCGGAAGATAGTGAGGGGGTCTCGTCCCCCATAGCCGTGGAGGCCCACCCCTTGGCGCATCTCGTCGAGGGCGGTAAGGTGGTCTACCCAGAGGCGGTCGATGGTGGTAAGCATCACTAGCCGCTCGAATAGGCGCATCATATCGGGGCCAAGGGCTCGCTCCTTCTCCTCTAGTAGCCTCTGGGCATGGGCCAGGAGGCGCTCTTCCAGCTCGTTGGGTTCTATCTCCTCTATCTCTTCTGCAGAGAGGGGTGGGGGGACGAAGAAGAGGTCGACAAGGGCCTGATGGAAGGCCTTCGGCTTCCTTTCAGATTGCTCGTAGTATCGGTCGACAAGCTCGCGGACCTCCTGGGTAATCATGTCCCATATGTTGGCCTTCAGGTCGGCCCCTTCTAGGATCTTGCGCCGCTCCCGGTATATGAGCTCCCGCTGGGTGTTCATCACGTCGTCATACTGGACGACGTGCTTGCGGATGTCGAAGTTGTGGGCCTCTACCTTGGTCTGGGCCTGTTCGATGGCCTTGGAGACGAGGCGGCTCTCCAAGGGGGTGTCTTCGTCCATGCCGAGGCGGGCCAATAGGCCGCGCACCCATTCGGGGGCGAAGCGGCGCATGATGTCATCATCAAAGGAGACGAAGAAGCGAGAAGAGCCAGGGTCGCCCTGGCGGCCGGAGCGGCCTCGGAGCTGGTTGTCGATGCGGCGGGCTTCATGGCGCTCTGTCCCTATAACGTGGAGGCCACCGGCAGCCACTACTAGGTCATGTTCCTCTTGCCAGAGGCGGCGGACCTCTTGGCGGATCTCTGCCTGATGTTGGGGGGGCAAAGTGAGAAGGTTGAGGCCTTTCTCTCTGGCCAACTTCTCAGCCAGTAGCTCGGGGTTGCCCCCGAGGATGATGTCCACACCACGGCCGGCCATATTGGTGGCGATGGTTACGGCCCCATACCGTCCTGCTTGGGCTATGATGGCCGCCTCCCGCTCATGGTGCTTGGCGTTGAGGACTTGGGGCTCCCTAAGGGGGCATATCTGATGGAAACGGGCGCACTGAGGATTGCGACAGACGGCCTGACGACGTACCATCTCCGCCAGGCGCTCAGAGTTCTCGATCGATACGGTGCCTACTAGAACTGGTCTTCCTTGGGCGTGGACGTTCTCTATCTCGCGGACTATAGCCCGCCACTTCCCCCTTTCTGTCCGGTACACAACGTCGTGGTGGTCGGTGCGTATCATGGGTTTGTGGGTGGGGATGACCACCACATCTAGGCCGTATATGGTGCGAAACTCTTCCCTTTCCGTCCAGGCCGTTCCCGTCATGCCGGCAAGCTTCCGATACATGCGGAAGTAGTTCTGAATGGTGATGGTGGCGTAGGTAATGGACTCCCTTTGGATGGGAACCCCCTCTTTGGCCTCTACGGCCTGATGTAGGCCGTCAGACCATCGGCGCCCAAACATGAGGCGCCCGGTGAACTCATCCACTATGATCACCTGTCCATCCTTCACTACGTAGTCTCGGTCCCGTTGGTAAAGGGCGTGGGCCTTAAGGGCGGCGTCCAGGAAGCGGGTAAGCCGGTAGTGCTGGGGATCGTAGATGTTGGAGATGCCCAAGGCCTTCTCCACCTTGGCTATCCCTTCCTCACTGAGGGTGACGGTGCGGTGTTTGTGATCCACCAGGTAGTCTATGTCCTGCTGGAGGCGGGACACGATGCGGGCGAACGTCTTGTAAATCTCGTCCGATTCCTCAGCTGGCGCCGATATGATGAGGGGGGTGCGAGCCTCATCGATCAGGATGTTGTCTACCTCGTCGACGATGGCGTAGTAGTGGGGATAGTCTAGGCGCTGGACCACCTGGGATAGGTCGATGGCCATGTTGTCCCTCAGGTAATCGAAGCCGAACTCGTTGTTGGTGCCGTAGGTGATGTCGCATAGGTAGGCCTCCCGCCTGGAGATGGGCTCCAGATAGCGCAGGCTGGGGTTGTCTAGGTTGGCCTCCGGGTTGAACCGGTAGGCAGCTTCATGCTGGAGGACGCCTACCCTGAGGCCTAGAGAATGGTAGATGGGCCCCATCCATTGGACATCCCTCTTAGCCAGGTAGTCGTTCTGGGTCACCAGGTGGCACCCTTTGCCCTCGAGGGCGTTCAGGTAAAGGGGGAGGGTGGCTACTAGGGTCTTGCCCTCGCCTGTCTTCATCTCTGCCACCTTCCCCTGATGTAGGACGATGCCACCCATGAGCTGGACATCGAAATGGCGCATCCCCAGGCGCCTCTTGGCCGTCTCCCTCACCACCGCAAAAGCTTCAGGCAGGAGGTTGTCCAAGGACTCGCCGTCGCGCAGGCGGGCGCGAAATTCGTCCGTCTTAGCCCTCAGGGCAGCATCGGTGAGGCGCTCCATCTCCGGCTCGAGGCGGTTAATGGCTTCTACCAGGGGGCGTAGTTTGCGTAGCTCCCTTTCGTTCTCGTCTGCTAGGATGCGCTTGACCGCTCCTAACATGGCTCTACCTCAGTGTTCATCGAAGAGGGCGCCCACCGATTGGCCGGTGTGAATGCGCCTTATCGCCTCGCCCAGAAGGGGCGCCACGGAGAGGACGGTGAATTTGGGTAGCATCTTCTGGGGTGGGATGGGGATGGTGTCTGTTACCACTAGCTCTTTCAGGGGGCTCTTCTCAAGGCGCTGGACTGCTGGGCCGGAGAGGACAGGATGGCTGCAACAGGCATAGACCTCTTGTGCCCCGTGATCCATGACGATCTCTACTGTGGCCACCAAAGTGCCCCCTGTATCCACTTCGTCGTCAACGATGAGGGCGATGCGGCCTTTGACGTCACCTATGACGTTTACTGCCTCTACTTGCTCTAAATTCCCCAGGCGACGCTTTTCCACGATGGCCAGTGGCACCTCCAAACGATCGGCTACCCGCCGGGCCCGCTTAGCGTCACCCACATCGGTAGCTACTACTGTCACCTCTGAGAGGCGCCCCTTGAACTTCTCCCGGAAATGGCGGGCCAGAAGGGCCAGGGCGGTAAGCTCGTCCACGGGGATGTTGAAGAAGCCCTGGATCTGTCCAGCATGAAGGTCTACCGTTAACAGTCTGTCGGCGCCTGCCACTTCCAGGAAGTTGGCGATGAGACGGGCAGTTATAGGGACGCGAGGCTGGTCCTTTTTGTCGCTGCGACCGTAGGCGTAATAAGGGACTACCGCCGTAATGCGCCCAGCCGAGGCCCTCTTGGCAGCATCGATCATGATAAGAAGCTCCATGATCCTGGTATTGACTGGGGAGACGAAGGGCTGAACTAGGAATACGTCGCAGGAGCGAATGTTCTCCAAGTAGCGGACGAAGATGTTCTCGTTACTGAACTCGAACACTTCGGCCTGCCCTAGGGGGATCTCCAAATAACGGCAGATGGCCTGGGCCAGCTCAGGATGGGCCCTGCCTGTGAAGACTTTTAGGTCGGTATACATGCCATGCCCCCTATAAGGGCCAATTCAGGCCCCCACTTACCCAATATAACATAGGGGGCACCTCTGTATAGGATGCCAGATAAGCCCCTCCCCCTATCACCTTGCCCTTTCAGAGAAATTGCATATAATAGCACTTGATGATGGAAGCACCTATGGCAGAGCTGAAGGTAGAGGCGACGACTTGCAGTTGCCTGCAGCTGATGTTCCGGCAGGGGGATCAGGTGGTGGGGAGGGCGCAGCTTCACTGGACAGATGACACGGTGGTGGAGGTGGTGGACATAGAGGTAGTCGCGGCCTACCGAGGGCGTGGTCTGGGCAGGCGTATCCTCTCCTACTGCCTAGACATCGCCCGTCGGCAAGGTGCTCGCATGGTGACAGCCCACACTTCACCCACAAATGGCCCCGCCTATCGCCTTTTCATCTCTGGGGGCTTTCGTCCCGTACACGAGGAGGAGCACATGGAGCTCACCTTGTCTTGAGCTATTAATACCGCTCGCCATTGGGGGTGACCAACATGGGATGCGAGGAAGAAGTGGTGACGACGCTACGGAAGGCGGGGCAAAAGGCTACGCCGCAGCGCATAGCGGTGCTTTCTGCCTTGCGACACAGTGGCCGCCACATGACGGCCTCTGAGTTGTTGGCAGAGGCGAAGAGGCAGATTCCCGTCTTAGAGATATCCACTGTGTACCGCACCTTGGCTGCTGCCAAAGAACTGCGCCTTGTAGGGGAGGCGCGAATGGGGACGGGTGAGGTGGAGTACGAGTGGCTAGGGCAGAACAGGCATCACCACCTTATCTGTCGCCAGTGCGGGCAGGTGGAACGGATCGAGGACACGTACCTTGCTAGCCTCGCCATAGCCCTCTTTGAGAACTATGGGTTCCGGGCCGACCTAGACCATTTTGCCATCTTCGGCATCTGTCGCAATTGTCAGAAGGGGGGAAGAGGATGAGGTTAGGCATTATCCTGGCGGCCTCCCTTTTGGTCATCGCCGTAGGTGGGGCGGCCTGTGGCGGTGGTGGCGAAGAGGCCCTTGGAGGAAAGATAAAGGTAGTTACCAGCGTATCGCCCATCACAAGCATAGTGGAGAACATCGCCTGTGATAGGGCAGATGTAGTGGGCGTAATACCTGAAGGGGAAGACTCCCACACCTATGAGCCACCGGTATCTGTAGCTCAGCAGCTAGCCAAGGCTGACCTGATCATCCTAAACGGTCTTTTCCTGGAGGAGTCCCTTTTGGGGATGGCTAAGGCCAACAAAAGGGCAGGAACACCCATTGTCCTGTTAGGGGACGAGGCGGTAACCCCAGAGGAGTACAAGTTCGACTTCAGCTTCCCTAAGGAGGGAGGTAAGCCCAACCCCCACCTATGGCCAAGCATCCGCTTGGCTATGAAGTATGCCCAGTTGGTGAAGGACGCCCTCATAAAAGTGGACCCGGAGGGTGCGCCCACGTATGAGGCCAACTACCAGGCCCTCATCGCGCGCCTAGAGGCCCTGGACCGGGCGACCCAGCAGGCAGTAAGCACTGTGCCTCCTCCCTACCGTAAGCTTCTCACCTATCACGATTCATGGGCCTACTGGGCTGAAGACTACGGCTTTCAGGTGATAGGGGCCGTACAACCATCCGATTTCAAGGAGCCCTCCGCCCGCGAGGTGGCCGAGCTGGTGGCGCAGATTAAGCGAGAGGGAGTGCCGGCCATCTTCGGCTCTGAAGTCTTCCCTAGCAATGTGATGGAGCAGCTGGCCCGGGAGACAGGAGCCCGTTACATTACCGACCTTAGGGACGACGATTTGCCTGGCGAGCCTGGAGAGCTTTGGCATTCGTATATTGGCATGATGTTAGAGAACGTAAAGGCTATAGTTAGTGCGCTGGGTGGCGATCCTGCACCTCTGCGGCAGGTAGACCCGTCTCTGGTGTGTCCAGGTGGTAGGAGTCTCACTCGTTACTACTGAGGCAAGGCTATGCTTCATCCGCAGCCCCATCCCTTTGTGGACGAACAGCCTCTAATAGAGCTGAGGGGGGCCACATGTGGCTATGGAGGCCACCCAGCCGTAGAGGACGTGAGCCTGAAAATCTGGCCAGGGGAGTTCGTGGGCATCCTTGGCCCCAGCGGCGCTGGCAAGACTACCGTCCTCAGGGCGATTCTGGGTGGGGTGAAGGTATACCGCGGCCAGGTGTTAATAGAAGGAAAGCCTCTAGGGCAGCGCCGCATGCCCATCGGCTATGTGCCCCAGCTGGAGACGGTGGACTGGAATTTCCCCATCACCGTAGAGGAAGTGGTCCTTCTGGGGCTAGCAAGCAACAAGGCGTGGCCCTGGGCTACCAGAAGGGAGCGCCAACGCGTCTACGAAATGCTGGAACGGTTAGGGATTGCCCATTTGGCCCAGCGTCATATCCGTGCCCTATCTGGGGGCCAACAGCAGAGGGTATTTCTGGCCCGTGCCCTGGTCGCCAACCCACGCCTTATCCTGCTGGACGAACCTACCTCGGGGGTGGACATTAAGACCCGGGACGATATCCTGCACCTGTTGCACCAGCTGAACCATCAGGGGGCTACTATCATGCTCACCACTCACGAGATCAACGCTGTGGCTGCCCATCTGCCCCGGGTAGTGTGTATAAACAGGACAGTGATAGCCGATGGCCCTCCGGCTCAGGTGTTTACCCCAGAGATCTTGGGTCGCACCTATGGGGCGAGGATGGTGGTGATCCATCATGGAGGGCTGGTCCTGGTGGCCGAGCGCCCCCACGCTGGCTACGAAGAACATCTGGTCTTGCAAGGGGAATACGATGCTGGAGCCGTTTGAGTACGGCTTCTTCGTGCGGGGATTCATAGTGGCAGGGCTAGTGGGCATCCTTTGTGGGCTGGTGGGCGTCTATGTAGTGTTGCGTCGGATGAGCTACATCGGCCATGGCCTTTCCCATGCCATGATTGGGGGTGCAGTGGTAAGCTACGTCATGGCCTTCAACTTCTATGCGGGGGCTAGCATCTGGGGCTTCCTCTCCGCCCTGTTGATCAACACTATCGTCCGCCACCGCCGGGCCATTGGCACCGATGCAGCCATAGGTGTAATTACCACTGCTGGCTTCGCTTTGGGGGTAGCTATTATCAGCCGCTATCGAACCTTTACGCGAAACTTTGAGGCAGCCCTCCTGGGGAACCTTATGGGAGTGGCACCCCAAGACGTATGGGCGGTAACAGCCATGACCCTCACCGCCTTAGCGATCATAATCCTTACTTACCGGCGCATGCTCTTCTTGACCTTTGACCCTGAGGTAGCTGCTTATTACGGGGTGCCTACTGCGTGGCTGGATAGCCTCTTCGCCCTCTTGCTGGCGGGGACGTTGGTGGTCTCCATGCAGCTCATAGGGGTGACCATGCTTGTTGGGGCCTTAGTGATCCCTGCAGTTACTGCCCGCCTTCTCACCGATAGCTTTGGCCGCTTGCTCGTGTTATCTGGGGCAATTGGGACCTTCAATGGGCTCTGTGGGACGTACCTCAGCTATTTTTTGGACGTATCCTCCGGTGCCAACGTAGTCTTGGTGGGCACTGTCCTGTTCGTCCTAGCTTATCTCTGGTCGGGCCTAAGGGGGAGACTGGGCCGCCTCTGGGGGATCGAGGCGCACTGAGGGCTGCTTAAGGGCCTCTTTGATAGGTGCCCATCAGCTCTGCCCAAGCTAGGACATGCCCCCTTATAGCCTGTAAGAGTTGGGCCTTGGTAGCTCCTGGGGCCAAGTTTACGGGAGCATCCAAGGCGTAAAGCCTGAAGTAGTAGCGGTGGGCAGGGCCCCGGGGCGGGCAAGGCCCTCCATATCCTAGGCGGCCGAAGTCGTTACGCCCTTGGGCAGCCCCCGAGGGCAGCCTCTCCCCCTTAGCCACACCTTCGGGGAGGGAGGTGGTGGAGGAAGGGAGGTTGTAGAGCACCCAGTGAGTAAAGGTGCCTATGGGGGCATCTGGGTCTTCCATGATGAGGGCAAAGGCGGTGGTAGCTTGGGGCGCCCCCTGCCATTTCAGAGGAGGGGACAGGTCTTCACCATCGCAGGTGTAACGGGTAGGAATTGAAGAACCTTTAGAGAAGGCGGGGCTGGTAAGGGTAAAAGTGGGGAGCCCACTTACGTCTAGCATAGCCTCCTCCCTTCGGCCACCACAGGCTACAGCCAAAAAGATGGCCATTGCGAGGGCCAATCTCTTTAACACTGTCTTCTTTGCCCTATTATACGCTGAAAGGCAGAGGGGCCAAGCGGGCCTTCGCTCCTAACTCTTCTTCAATGCGCAGGAGCCGGTTGTATTTGGCGGTACGCTCGCCTCGGGCGGGGGCACCGGCCTTGATTTGGCCCATGGAGAGGGCCACTGCTAGATCGGCTATGGTGACGTCCTCCGTCTCCCCGGAGCGATGCGAGGCGACACAGGCGTATCCTGCCTTTTGGGCCACTCGCACTGCCTCTACAGTCTCGGTGATAGTGCCTACCTGGTTAGGCTTTATTAGGACGGCGTTGGCTACCCTTTGGTCTATACCCCTCCTTATCCTGTCCACCTGGGTTACGAAGAGGTCGTCCCCTACTAGCTGGACCTTCCTGCCGAGGCGGGATGTAAGGAAGGCCCATCCCTCCCAATCGTCCTGGGCGAGGCCGTCCTCAATGCTCACCAAGGGGTATTTGCTGCACCACTCTTCCCACATCTCCACTAGCTGCTCGGCGTCTAGGGCCTTACTCTCTTTGCTCAGGACGTAGCGCCCCTCCCGATACAGCTCGCTGGCGGCTGCGTCAATGGCGACAGCCACCTCCTCCCCAGGACGAAAGCCTGCTGCCTCAATGGAGGCGGTTACCAAAGCGATGGCTTCTTCGTTATGGGCTAGAGGCGGGGCAAATCCTCCCTCATCGCCTACGCTTAGAGAGAATCCCCTTTCCTCCAGGAGGCGGCCTAAGGCGTGGTAGACCTCCGCCCCCCATTGACACGCCTGGGCGAAGTTGGCAGCGCCAACAGGCACCACCATGAACTCTTGCAGGTCTACACCACCCTGGGCATGCCGGCCGCCGTTGAGTATGTTGAAGAGGGGCAAGGGCATTAGGGAGGCCTCAGGGCCACCTAGATACGCATATAAGGGTAGGCCCTGGGAAGCAGCGGCGGCGTGCGCTACGGCCATGGAGACTCCCAGCACAGCGTTGGCTCCTAAGCGGCCCTTGTTGGGGGTGCCATCTAGCTCTATTAGAAGGTGGTCTAACCCTTCCTGGTCCAGGGCTGATAGCCCTATAATCTTAGGGCCTATGACCTGCTGGACGTTAGCCACCACCTTTAGAACTCCCTTGCCCCCGTAACGGGATGGGTCACCGTCGCGCAGCTCTAGGGCCTCGTAAATCCCTTTAGATGCCCCCGCAGGGACGGCTGCCCTCCCCACTGCCCCACCTGCTAGGCCTATCTCTACCTCCAGGGTGGGATTGCCCCTTGAGTCCAGGATCTCCCTTGCACGAACCCAGGCGATGGACGTTCCTTTCTCCATTTCACAACAGGTGACTGCGGTGGGAGCGCTTTTCGGCCAGTTGCAGGGCCAACTCCACCGCCTCTTTAGGGCTATGGGCCCTGATGATGCTCTCACTGTTATGGCCGTGGTAGCTGAAGTCCCAGGTGTCTAGACCCACTATGGGGATGCTGTACACCAGGGCGTAAGCGATCTCTGAAAGGGTACCATAAGCTCCATCAATGGCGATGACCACTTCACCTGAGAGGACCACTATGGAGTTGCGGGCGTAGCCCAACCCAGTGTAAATGGGGAACTCTACCCAGGGGTTAGGAGGGCTCTCCTGGGCATTGTGCCCGGGCAAGATGCCTATAGTATGTCCCCCTTCTTGTCGGGCGCCTCGGCATACGCCCTCCATAACGCCAGAGCCGCCCCCGCAGACCACAATAGCTCCACGGCGGGCCAGCTCCCTTCCTACCTCTTCCGCCAGGCGCACCGCTTCTGGGGGGGCATTCTCTCCCCCTATGACCGAGATAATGCGGCCCATCCTTGCCTCTTCCTCCTTAGAGGAGGGCAAGGCCTATATTACCACATTACCCCTTAAAACGGCCTCTAGGCCCGGGGATGGGATCTCTGGTACACCTCCCGCAGGTGGTCACGCGTCAGGTGCGTATAGACCTGGGTGGTAGATATAGAGGCGTGGCCTAGAAGCTCCTGGAGGTCTCGCAAGGGCATGCCCCCCCTCAGCATGTGGGTGGCGAAGCTGTGGCGCAAGGTGTGGGGAGTCACCTTGTTGCCCAACCCTGCCTGGCGAGCATAGCCCTTGAGGATGAGCCAGAAGCCTTGCCTAGTGAGCCTCTCCGACCGGCGGTTGAGGAACAGGGCCTTCTCCTTCTTGTCCTTGAGTAGGAAGGGCCGCCCTTCCTCCAGGTAGGAGCGCAGGGCCTCAGCTGCCTGGTCGTGGATGGGGATGGCCCTCTCCTTACCCCCCTTCCCCCGGCAGCGAACGAAGGGAGCAGGGCCCAGGTGGACGTCATCCACGTCCAGGGAAATAAGCTCGCTCACCCTCATGCCTGTGGCGTACAGAAGCTCGAGCATGGCCTGGTCGCGCTTCGCCTCAGGCGTCTGACGGTGGGCGGGCTGTTCCAACAGCTCATCCACTTCGGTAGGGGAGATGGCCTTGGGGAGGGTGCGACGCACCTTGGGAGACGCTAGGCTCTCGCCAGTGTTGTGGCTGATGATCTCCTCGGCTGCCAGGAAGGAGAAGAAAGAGCGCATGGCGGCTATCCGGCGGGCTATAGAGCTCTCCCGGTACCCTCTGCGCCTCAGCTCTAGGACGAACTCCTCAAGCAGCCTCCGGCTCACATCCTCCCAGGTAGCCTGGCGCCCCAGCTTTCCCCCAACGAAGTCGATGAGCTGTTGCAGGTCGTTCCGGTAGGCGGCGATGGTATTGGCCGACGCCCCCTTCTCTACCTCCAGATAATCGAGGAAGCGGGCCACCCCCTCGACCAGCCCACCAGGGCTTCTTACCCTCACAACCATCTCCTATCACCTCCTATCCTCAAAAATGGGAAAACGCGCAGCCTTTTGTCCCTCTTCCAGAGGCGGCCTGTCCACATATTTTCCACATGGCTACCCCTTAGAGGGAGCCTCTTCCGGGGGCCACGCCTCCTGTCCAATAAGGGGAACGAATCGGCAGGCGCCTAGGTTTCGCCTTCTCCACCCTTTACATCTCTTCTCGACTAGGACGAGTTCTTGCAAGTCTCTCCCTCCTACGGGGATGACCATGCGACCGCCTGGTGCCAGTTGGGCCATAAGGGAGGGGGGGATGTTTGGGGC
>Ga0105160_1000998_pt1 | contig 12030 bp, 8 predicted proteins | sample GXS110809BmetaG_FD_89591 | JGI IMG/M metagenome (GOLD analysis project Ga0105160, IMG submission 89591) | Hot spring microbial communities from Gongxiaoshe hot spring, China to study Microbial Dark Matter (Phase II) - GXS 110809B | ecosystem: Environmental > Aquatic > Thermal springs > Hot... | reverse complement strand
GCGTTTGCACTCGGCAGCGGTGAGGTGCGTTTGTTGGAGTTGACAGCAGCCTACGCCGCGTTTGCCAACGCAGGGCACCGCGTGACGCCGCTTGCCATCCGCGAGGTGCGCGATGCGCGTGGCGCTGTGCGTTGGCGCGCCCAGCCAAGCGAGGGCGCTGCTGTGCTCGACGCGCGCATCGCTTGGCTAATCACCGACATTCTCGCTGACCCCTTCGCGCGCGCGCCGACCTTTGGCGAGCATAGCGTGTTGCGTCTGACGCGCCCTGCCGCAGTGAAAACAGGCACCACCACCGATTTCCGTGACAACTGGACGATCGGCTACACGCCGCAGCTTGTTGTTGGAGTGTGGGTTGGCAACGCGAATGGAGAACCAATGCGTGGCGTGAGCGGCGTGAGCGGCGCAGGACCTATCTGGCGCATGGTTATGGAGCGAGCGCATCAGGGAATGCTGCCGCGCGCATTTGCGCGCCCGCCAGGCTTGGTGCAGCGCGAAGTGTGCCTTCCCTCAGGGATGTTGCCCACGCCGGCGTGCCCTTATCGCCGCCGGGAATGGTTTATCCTCGGCACCGAGCCAACTCGCCAAGACACCTGGCATCATCGCGTGCGCGTGGACGTGCGCACAGGAGCACTTGCCGACGAAACGACGCCGCCCGCATCCCGCGCGGAGCGCATTGCGCTCGACGTGCCGCCCGCGTTGCGCGTGTGGGCGCGCGCGCAAGGTTGGCTGTTGCTCGACGATCTCGCGGTGCGCGCAAGCCGTCCGCGCGCTGAAGATCGCGCAGTGCGGCTGTTGCGCCCCGACGACGGGGCAACCTATCGCTTCGCTGCCGAGCTGCCTGCTGCGGCGCAGCGCATTCCCATCGAGGCGCTTGCGGATTCTCCTGAGGTTGTAGCGGTGTGGGTGACGGTCAACGGCGAGATGCTTGCGCGCGCGGAAGGCGCGCACTTGCGCGCGTTTTGGCAACTCCAGCCCGGCGAGCACGTGTTCGTCGCCGAAGCCGTGTTGCGCAATGGAGAAAGAGCGCGCTCTGCACCAGTGCGGGTGAGGGTGCAGTGAGAGACATGCCCTTTCTCGCGCTCAGCGCTGTTGCTCGCCCTCCCGCGCCCAGTGGTAACATCAACGCGCGTTGTGGATAGGATACGTTGCGATTCGCCGATTGTGCTCCCGAAGTGGCATTGCATCGGAGTCATCGCTGATACGCACGTGCCGCATCGGCTCCCCAAACTGCCCGAGCGCATGTTCGAGCTTCTGCAAGGCTGCGACGTGATCCTGCACGCGGGCGACCTAGAGACCCCCGATATCCTGGCGCAGCTCAGCCGCCTTGCACCCACCTACGCCGTGCGCGGCAACCTGCATTGGCAGTTCAGCACCGGCACGCACGACCAAGATTTGCCCTTGAGCCTTTGCTTTCGCGCAGGACCGCACTTCATCTGGATGACACACGGGCATTTGCGCTTTCGCTTCTCACTCGTGGACAAGGTGCAGGGCTGGCAAGCGCGGCGCACGCCCGACGGCATCAATCGCCTGTTGATCGCGCGCCTGGCGGCATACCGCCCCCGCGAGGCAAACATCGTCATCTTCGGGCACTCGCATCGTAGTTGCGCCGTATGGCGTGAAGGTGTGTTGTTCTTCAACCCCGGCGCAGTATGCGCGCTCAACCAGCGCAAGCCTGAAGAATCGGCACGCGTGGGCGTGTTGCGGCTGTATGACGACGGGCGCATCGAGCCGAGTTGGCGCCTCCTCGCGTTGCCTGCAGCAGAGAACGTGAGCCATGATCCCGCTCTACCTCGAGCTTGAGAACTTTTTGTCCTACCGCAGTTGCACGCGGCTGGATTTGCGCGGTTTGCACGTGGTGTGTTTGGTGGGCGAAAACGGCGCCGGCAAGAGCGCGTTGCTCGACGCAATCACGTGGGCGCTGTGGGGACGCGCGCGCGCACGGCGTGACGATGAGCTGATCAGCCAGGGCGCCGACGCCATGCGCGTCGTGTTCGACTTCAGCGAAGGACAGCAAGTGTATCGCGTGATGCGCACGCGCCGCTTGATGGCGCGCGGTAGAACCACCACCTCCACTGGCAGCTTGGATCTGTTGATGCGCAACAGCGCCGGCGAGTGGGTGATCGTCTCCGGCAACAGCATGGCAGAGACGCAAGAAAAGATCATCCGCACGCTCAACCTCACCTACGAGACGTTTATCAACTCTGCTTACCTCAGGCAGGGGCGCGCCGATGAGTTCACGTTGAGGAAGCCCGCCGAGCGTAAAGCCCTTCTCAGCGAGATTTTGGACCTCGGCCTCTGGCAAACGTTCGAGGCAAACGCCAAGCGCGCTTTGCTCGAAACCGAGACCCGACAAGCGCACGTGCGCCTCGAGTTGGAGCGCGCTCAACAAGAAGCCGAGCGCTTAGCAGAGCATGAAGCAGCCTTGCAACGTGCAAACGCAGAGCACCAACGCGCGCGCGAAGCGCTGCGAGAAGCTGAGGCAGCGTGGGCGGCGCTTGAGCAATGGCGCGTGCGCGCGCGAGAGTTGCAGCTCCAACGTGACCGCGCGGAGCAGCGCTTGCACCAACTCACAGACGAACGCCAGGCCGCAGCACAGCAACGCGCCGCGCGCCTGCAACGCCTGCGCGAAGCAGAGGCCATCTTGGCGCAGCGCGAGGAGATCGAACAAGGGCTGACAGCACTCCGACGCGCCGAAGAAGCGCTCAAGGTGCAAAGCGAAAAGTTGCTGAAGGTCACTGAGCTCAACGGGCGCAAGCAGATGCTCGAGAACGACCTGGTCAACGCGCAGAGCTTGCTTGAAAAGGAGCGCGACGAGCGCCGCCGCGAGCTTGAGGAGCTGCGGCGCCGTGCCGACGACACCTCGATGCGCCAGCGTTTGAACGAGTTGCGCGCACAGCTCGAAGCTACCCAAGCCGACGAGCACACGTTGGACATGGTTCAACAAGAGCTCAACGCAGTGCATCAGCAACTAGCGACGCTCACGGCGCAGAACCAAATGCTGCGCCGTGAGATAGACGCGCTGAAAGCGCGCCTTGATGCGCTGAGCAAGGTGGGGCCCGTTTGTCCAACGTGTGGGCGCCCTCTCGATGAAGACGAGCGCGCGCGCTTGCGCGAAACCTGGTCGGCGGAAGGCAAAGCGAAGAGCGAACACTACCTCGCCAACGAGCGCGTGATCAAAACGCTCAGCGGGCAACGTGCCTTGCTGGAGCAGCGGCTGGAGCAATTGCGGCGGCGCTTGCAGCAACAGCGGCCTGCGCTGCAACGCGATGTGGCTGCGCTGGAGGAGCGCATAGCGCAGGCGGAACAGGCGCGTGCGAAAATGTCCACTGTTGAAGCCACGCTGCGCGAGGTGGAGCGACGCCTCGCGCAAGCGGATTTTGGGCATGAATTTCGCGCTGCGCTCGCCGCAATAGAGGCTGAGCTTGCTGCGCTGGCCTTTGACCGCAAGGCGTTCACGCAGCTCCAGGCGCAAGTGCAGCAGCTCAAGCCTTTTGAGCAACGCAAAGCAACGCTGGAGCGTGCAGCGGTCGTGCTCGAAGCCGAGCGCAGCGCACTCCAGTTGCTGGAGGCAAACATGCAGCAGCTTGACGCGCAATTCGCAGCTGCGCGCGCTGAGTTGGATCGCCTTGATGGCGACCTACAAGCGTGTCGTGCTCACCTGCAAGCTGAGCCCGCAGCCCAACAAGCGTTAGAGCGCGCCCGCCAGTTGTCTTTCGCTGCACAGCGCGCCCTCGTCGAGGCAGAGCAGCGCGTGCAAGCGTGCTTGGCGCAACGTCAGCGCGCGCAAGCGCTGCAACAGGAACTCGAGGCACTCGCCGCACGGCGCGCGTTGCTGGAGCAACTGCAGCTCGCGTTTAGCAAAAACGGCGTGCCCGCCATGATCATCGAGAGCGCTCTGCCTGAGCTGGAAAACATGGCGAACGAGGTGCTCGGGCGCATGACGGGCGGGCGGCTTCATGTGCGCTTTGAAACGCAGCGCCAAACCCAGCGCGGCGACACCAGCGAAACGCTCGAGATCCGCATTGCCGATGAGCGCGGCGAGCGCGCCTACGAAATGTTCAGCGGCGGCGAGGCGTTCCGCGTGAACTTCGCCATTCGCATTGCGCTTAGCCGCCTGCTCGCCAATCGCGCGAACGCGCGCCTGCAAACGCTGTTCATAGACGAAGGCTTCGGCACGCAAGACGCGCAAGGACGCGAACGCCTGATCGAGGCGATCCGCGCGATTCAGGACGACTTCGAGTGCATCGTGGTCATCACGCATATCGAGGAGCTCAAAGAGGCTTTCCCGCGCAGGATTGAGGTGCGCCGCACAGAAACAGGGAGCCAGGTGCGCATCATTTAAAACTTAGGGAGCAGAGGTGATGAAACGAATCGCAGTTGTGACTTCTGGTGGTGATGTGCCGGGATTGAATGCCTGCATCCGCGCCGTGACGCGCACAGCGCTGCACCACGGCTGCGAGGTGATCGGCGTGCAGCGCGGCTACGAAGGACTGATTGACGGCGATTTTGTTGAGCTGACTTCGCGCAGTGTGGCGGGCATCTTGCGCCGAGGCGGCACCATCCTCGGCACGGCGCGCAGCGAGCGCTTCATGACCGCTGAAGGGCGCGCGCAAGCGTTGCAGCAGCTACGCGCTGCAGGCATCGAAGGCCTGGTGGTCATCGGCGGCAACGGCTCGCTCGCTGGCGCCTACAAGCTCTACCAGTTGGGGTTTCCCCTAATCGGCGTGCCGAAAACGATCGACAACGACCAATACGGCACCGATGTGGCAATCGGCGTGGACACAGCGCTCAACACCATTGCTGATGCGGTTGGGCGCATTAAGGACACCGCCACCTCACATCATCGCGCGTTTTTGATCGAGGTGATGGGGCGCGAGTGCGGCTATCTGGCGCTTGCAAGTGGCATTATCTGCGGCGCGGAGATGGCGCTGATCCCAGAGCAGCCCGCCACGTTGGAGCAGGTGGCGCAGACCATCGTGGAGTCGTATCGCATCGGCAAGGCGCACTGCATCATCATGGTTGCTGAGGGTTGGAAGCCGGGGCGGCGCGCGCTCATGGAGTACCTCAACAACGAAAGGCTCGACCACAAATTCGATGTGCGCGAAGTGGTGCTCGGGCATATTCAGCGCGGCGGCACGCCGAGCGCGTTTGACCGGCTGCTTGCAACGCGCATGGGCGTGCGCGCGGTCGAGTCGTTGCTCGATGGAAGCGGCATAGGCAAGATGGTTGGGCTGCGCGGCGCCCAAACAGCGCTGGTGGATTTAGCCGAGGCGACCTCGCGCACCAAGCCCTTGCCCGAGGAGCTGCTGCGCACAGCGGCAATGCTCTGCCGCTAACGAGGCGGCTCACTGCGAGGGTGGGGTTGCAGGCGTAGTCAGTGTAGGCAGTTGCCCAAGAAACGCAGCATGGCACAGGCGCGCTGCGTCGCCCAGCGCTGGCGCGGTCTCACCCCAGTCGAGCGGTGCGCTCGCGTCGTGGAGCAGCATGACCATCAGCCATGATTGAGGGCCGGCGCGCACGAGCACGGCATCGCCGTGGTTGTTTTCGTCCCACGTGGCGCGCCCGAACATCGGTGCCCCGCCTTGAGCGAGCAAGCCGCTTGCTGAAGGACGCGCAAGCAGCGTCGTAAGCTCGGCGCAGGCTGCAGGTTCGAGTGTCTCCTCGAACAACAGGCGCAGCGGTCCACGATCTTCGGCGCATTGCTGGATCATCTCCAGCAGCAATCCAACCTCGGCGACGGTGGATTGAGCGCGCGGATTGGGGTTCGCGGTGATGTCGCCGCGCGCGTTGGCAGGCGTGACGGCCGTGAACATCGGCGCAGCATCCTCGGGCAGCGCGGCGAGCACGGTGTTGCGCAAGCCGATCTGCGCCAACCAGCGGTTGAACGTGAGCAAGGCGCGCTGTGCGTCGCCCTCGCCGAGCGTGGTGAGCAAGGCGCGCTCGGCGTCGGCGTCGCCCTGGGTCAGCAATGCGCGTATCTGCGCGGCGGCGTCGGCAGGCAGCGGAAATGGCAGCGCCTGATAGGCGAACAGCGCGAGCGCAACGCGCAGCCACCCTTGCGCAGACACGGCAACATCAGCGTTGAGCGAAAACTCCTCGCCTGTGTGCAGGTCTTTGACGAACACGGCAGCAAGGCGAGTTTGCGTGTTCAAGAAGGCGCTCAGGCGCTGCTCCAGCGGCGACGAGAGCCACTGCGTTGGCGGCAGCGCGGCAGGCAAGACGTAGATGGGTAGGTCCACTGTGCGTTGCCGCGCAGAGGCAAACGCAGCGAGGATCCGCTGCGATGCGGCTGCTTGATCCAACGTCAAGCCATCCTCGCCAGGGCGCACCACATTGGTAGCGAGGTCAACGGTCATGGGGCGCGGCGGGCGGTCAACGCGCTCCGCGAGCGCGCGCACGAGCGCGTCTAACTGGGCGGCGTCGTACTGGTAGCGCAGCTCGAACACGGTTGGCTCTGCGTTGCGCCGCAGCATAAAGGCGGGAAAAGCATCGAGGCGGCTGCGTCGTTCCATCAGCGCCTGCAACTGCACGCGCAGCGCCACCTCATTTGCCTGAAAACCGACAGCGGCGGGCGGGATGGTCTCGCTGCCTTCGGCAAGGCGCACGGTGATCGGCGTGCGCGTGATCTCGTCGAGGCGCAACAACGCCTCGTCCACGGTTAAGCCGCCTACGTCGAGGTCGTTGATGCGCGTCTCGGGAGGGAGACGATTGCGTGAGGTGGCGAAGGCGATCAGGTTGCCCACAAGCAGCGCCACGAGCGCAATGACGCCGACGACGGCGAGGTTTTCCAGTGCGGCGCGCAACGCATATCGCTTCATGCAGCGCCCTGGGATTCTACCGTTGCGCGCATGCAAGGTACACTCCACCGCCAAGAACGCAAGCAACAATCGTGTGAGGCACCCCATGCCCATCTGTCGTCTCGGCATCATTGGCGTTGGCGCAATGGCGCGCTACCACATCGAGCGCATCCTCACCCAAACCGACACCACGCGCATCACGGCGCTGTGCGAGCCAAACCCTGAGCACTACCGCGCTGCGCTCAAGCTGTTCGAGGCTGCGGGTCAACCTGCGCCACCAAACGAGCCTGACTTCAAACGCTTCCTGCGCAAGTACGCTGACCAAATTGACGCCGCGTTTGTGATCACACCGCACGCGCATCACTACGCGCAGGTGAAGGCGCTGCTTGAGGCGGGCAAGGATGTGCTCGTCGAGAAGCCCATGACGGTGACCGCTGCGCAGGCGAAGAAGCTCATCGAGTTGCGCGACAGGACGGGGCGCTTGCTCGCTGTGGCGTTCAACGCGAGCATGTCGCCTGCGATGGAGCACGCGCGTCGTCTGCTGCGCGAGGGCGCGTTGGGGCGCATCTTGGGGATTCACGTCGCGGTGTGGCAAAACTGGGCGCAGTTCACGCGCGGCACGTGGCGCCAAGCGCCGAAGGTGAGCGGCGGCGGCTTCATGTTCGACACAGGCGCGCATTTGCTCAACCTCGTCGCCGACGTGCTCGGCGAGCCTGTGCATGAGGTCGCCGCGTTCATGGACAACCAGGGCTACCCCGTGGACATCCTCACCGCAGCAATTGCGCGCAGCCGGAGCGGTGTGTTGGTGACTTTGCACGGTTGCGGCGCAGCGCCAGTCACCGATTCCGACATGAAGATCTGGTGCGAGCGCGGGGTGCTGGAGATGGGCGTTTGGGGCGGTGCGCTGCATGTGCAATGGGCGGGCGAGCCTGCGCCGCGCGTCGTGGACTTGCCGCCTGATCGCGGCGTTTGGCACACCTTCTTGCGCGTGCGCAACGGCGAGATCGAAAACCCAACACCCCCTGAGGTCGGCTTGCGCATGATCGCGCTGTGGGAAGCGCTCAAGAAGAGCGCCGCGCGAGGCGGCAAGGTGGTGAAAGTGGCGACGCCGTGAGCGCTCAGTATCGCCGCACCAACGCGCGGTAGCTGAGCGGCTGGCGCGTTTGGAACACTTGGGTCTCCTCGCGCAGGCGGCGCACCTCGTCGAGGCTGAGTTTGGCGAGGATATAGCCCTCGGTGCTCTCGTCTAAGTCCACGATCACCTGGCCGCGCGGACCGATGATCATGCTCTCGCCAGCGAAGGTGGTTGCTGGCTCTTCGCCGACGCGGTTGGCTGCGCACACGAAGCAAGCGTTTTCCGCAGCCCGCGCCGAGAGGAACGTGCGCCATTCTTCCGCGCGCTCGCTGGTCCACGCTGCACACACCACAATGATCTCCGCGCCCTCAAGGCACAAGCTGCGCACGCCTTCGGGGAAGAAGAGATCCCAACCGATCTGAATCCCCACCATGCCGAAGTCGGTCTCCGCAGGTTCGAGGCGAAACCCTGGGCGGAACAGCATTTGCTCCTCGCCGCGCAAGTGGATTTTGCGGTAGTGCGTGATCACGTCGCCTTCGGGTCCAAGCAGGACTGCGGCGTTGAACAAAATGCTCTCCACGCGCTCCTTGGTGGGCAAGCCGAACACCACGTGCACGCCGTGTTCGCTGGCGCGCTGCCCGATGAGGTTCGTTGAAGGTCCGGGCACGCGCTGCGCGAGATGTGTGAAGCGCACGCCGCACTCATAGCCTGTGGTCGCCAGCTCGGGGAAGACGATCAAATCCACGTTTTGCTCGGTGCTGATGCGGCGGATAAAGTCGAGCATCTTGGCGAGGTTAGCCTCTGGCTCGGCGAGCGCTGTGTTCATCTGCACGACGGCAACCGTGACTTCGCGCATGGCACGTGCGCGCGATTGTAGCAGGCGCCTTTTTGACGAAGGCCCTTGCGTCCTTGGCGCAAATGATTTGACAATGAACTTTGGTGAAGTACAATCGAAAGCAAAATTGAAGTTCAATGAACCAGATGGGGAGTGAAGCGCAGACGCACAAGCCAACCTTGCGGGATGTCGCCAAGCGCGCGAGGGTCTCGATGGGCACTGCCTCGCAGGCGTTGAACAACCGTCCTGGCGTGCTCCCCGAGACGCGCAAGCGTGTGCTCGAGGCAGCCGAGGCGCTGGGGTATCGCCCGCTGCGCGTCCATGCGCAGGCAGCGTTGAACGTGGTCGGCATGTTGGTGAAGCATGACTACGGCTTGCCGCTCGCGTTCAACCCGTTTTTCTCGCAAGTGCAGGCGGGCGTGGAGCAAGAGTGCCGTGCGCAGCACCTCAGCCTCATGTTTGCCACCATCGAGGTGGATCGGAGCAATCGCCCGCTGGAGTGGCCTCGCATGGTGGAAGACAACAGCGTGGACGGCTTGTTACTCATCGGCACAAACATTGAATCCACTGCCGAGGCGTTGCGCCAGCGCTTGCTTAACAAGCCCATCGTGTTGGTGGATAGCTACGCGCGTGGCTTTCCTTTTGATAGCGTGCTGATTGACAACGTAGGAGGCGCAACGCAAGCCGTGCGCCACTTGCTCGAGCTTGGACACCGGCATATCGGTTTGATTGGCTCTAACCCGGAGTCGCCTCCTGACATCCTCGAGCGGCGCCAAGCCTACATCACTACGCTGCGCGCCCATGATGTGGAGCCTCTTTACATCGAGGACGGGCTTATGACGCGCGAAGCCGGCTACGAGGCGCTGCGCTGCCTGCTGCGCCGCGCGCCACAGGTGACGGCAGTGTTTGTGGTGAACGACGACACGGCGATCGGTGTGTTGCACGCCGCGCAAGACATGGGCCTGCGCATCCCTGAAGACCTCTCGATCGTTGGCTTTGACGACATTGCGCCCGCTAGCCAGGTGCGCCCAGCGCTCACTACAGTGCGCGTGCCGAAGATCTGGCTCGGGCGCTTAGGCGTGCGGCAACTCATCGAACGCAGTCGCCATCCTGATCAACCTCAGGTGACCCTCACGCTGGCTACAGAGCTTGTTGTTCGTCAATCCTCCGGACCTTGCACACGCTGAGCCATGACCCCACTTACCCTCAACACGCCACCCATCCCCAACTTGCCGTGGGAAGAACGCCCTGCTGGCAGCAGTGCTGTGATCTGGCGCTACAGCCGCAACCCCATCATCGGGCGCGACGCAACGCCCACTAGCAACAGCGTGTTCAACAGCGCTGCAGTGCCCTTCCAAGGGCGCTTTGCGGGCGTTTTTCGCGTGGACGACACGCGCCGCGTGATGAACTTACATGCTGGCTTCAGCGACGACGGCTTCCACTGGCGCATTAACCCAGAGCCGATCCGCTTCGTGTGCGAGGACGGGGAGATCGCGCGTTTTGAGTATCGCTACGACCCGCGCGTGTGCTGGATCGAAGATCGCTACTACGTCACATGGTGCAACGGCTACCACGGCCCAACCATCGGTGTGGGCTACACGTTCGACTTTCAGACGTTCTATCAACTCGAAAACGCCTTTTTGCCTTATAACCGCAACGGCGTGCTCTTCCCGCGCAAGATCCGCGGCAAGTACGCCATGCTCAGCCGCCCTAGCGACCGCGGGCACACGCCGTTCGGCGACATCTTCTACAGCGAAAGCCCAGACCTGATCCACTGGGGGCATCACCGCTGGGTGCTTGGCCCGTTCGCGCCCTGGTGCAGCACTAAGATCGGTGCAGGGCCAACGCCAATCGAGACCAGCGAAGGCTGGTTGCTTATCTACCACGGCGTGATTACTTCGTGCAACGGCTTCACGTACAGCTTCAGCGCGCTGTTGCTTGACCTCGACGAGCCTTGGCGCGTGATCGCGCGCGCAGAGCCTTATCTCCTTTCGCCGCAGATGCTTTACGAGTGCGTTGGGGACGTGCAAAACGTCGTCTTCCCCACAGCTGCGCTGGTGGACGGGGCGACAGGGCGCATGGCGATCTACTACGGCGCAGCAGATACGGTGACCGCGCTTGCGTTTGCTTACGTGCACGAGGTTGTAGATTGGGTCAAAGCAAACACGGCGAAATGATCCAAACTGGGTGTGGAGGGAACTGATGACCGCTAACCGCAGCGTGCGGATCCTGACAGCGATCAGCCTTGTTTTTGGAGGCTGGTCATTGCTTGCCTTTCCGCTGAGCAGTCCAAGCCGCGCAAGCGCAACCCAACACGCTAACGCCGAGGCTTTGCTCCTCACCGAGCGCGTTGGGGTCCATGCGAGCAGGATGCAACTTTTCCCCGCAGCCACACCGACGACGCCACCGCTACCGCCAGGATGCGTTCGCCCCATCTACCTGGACGCTTTGGAGCCAGGTTGGCAAAACTGGTCTTGGGGCGGCACGTACGACCTTGCCCACACAGGCACCGTCTATGAAGGCAATTTCGCCATCGAGGTCAACATGGGTCCCAGCTATGCGGGGCTTTCGTTTCGGGTTGACCCAGGCATCCCAGGGAACGCCTATCAGAGCATTCTTTTCTGGGCACACGGCGGCGCGAGCGGTACACGCCAGTTGCAGGTTGTAGTGGAAGAAGGCGATTCGGGTCCGCGCACGGCGGCGTTTTACGTGGATGTGCCCGCGGGGAAATGGACGCAGTTCATCGTGCCGCTCAGCGCGTTGGGCAGCCCTGCAACGATCAAGCGCGTGAACATCGAGGATCGAACGGGCGCAGGGCAACCGACGTTCTACATTGACGCGCTCTGCCTGAGCAGTCTCACCCCGCCACCACCGCCGCCTCCGCCGCCGGATTGCACCACGCCCGCGTATCTCGACGCGCTCCAGCCCAACTGGCAAAGCTGGTCGTGGGACGGCAGCTACGACTTTGCAAACAGCGCCCCGGTGTACGAGGGCAACTTCTCCATCGCCGCGACAATCACAAACGCGTACGGCGGTCTTTCGCTGCGCGTCGATCCTGGCTTGCCCAGCAGCAGTTACACCTCCATCCGCTTTTGGGTACACGGTGGCGCGAGCGGCACGCGCCAGTTGCAGGTCGTGGTGCAGCAGGCGGACGTTGGTCAAGAGACGACGCCCTTTCCCTTTGACGCGCCCGCTGGCACGTGGACGCAAGTGATCGTGCCGTTAAGCGCGTTGGGCAATCCTGCCACGATCAAGCGCATCAACATTCAAGATCGCAGCGGAGCGCCGCAGCCCACGTTTTACGTGGATGTGGTGTGTGTGAG
>Ga0105160_1000997_pt1 | contig 12030 bp, 12 predicted proteins | sample GXS110809BmetaG_FD_89591 | JGI IMG/M metagenome (GOLD analysis project Ga0105160, IMG submission 89591) | Hot spring microbial communities from Gongxiaoshe hot spring, China to study Microbial Dark Matter (Phase II) - GXS 110809B | ecosystem: Environmental > Aquatic > Thermal springs > Hot... | reverse complement strand
AGGCATCGTGGTGACTAACATAGGGCCACGGATTACCGTACGCATATCTCTAGGGGAGCTCGCCGCCGGATGTGGTCATGACTGCATTGCTTACGTGGTGAGGAACGGTGAATTCTCACCCCCATCTTTACACCAGGTGATAAGCTCGAGGTCGAATTGGATCAAAGGGATGTCTTCCTGGTCGTGGCTGACCCCATGGTCGCCACAGGCTCGACAATCCTCAAAGTATTAGCGGGAATCGAGAAACGAGGCACACCGAAAAGAATCATCTTAGCTACGATTATTTCAACGATGCAAGCAATAGACCGTGTAAGACCGCTACAGCAAAGTCGAGGTCTTCACCGTCGCTGTGGACTAAGAGTTGAACGAGCATGGATTCATCGTTCAAGGGCTCGGCGACGCGGGATAAAAGTCTTTCGGATAAAGCATATTCCGTGGCAGTTGCTTTCTGTTCTTCGGCGTTTAGATGGCTTTCGTCGCAGACCTTCTCGATTCATGGCTGCAGCAGTACGGGGAAAAATTAGCGCGGCTCGTCAACGATGGAGGCAATCCATTCCTGTCGGACCTGGTCAACTACTGTCGAAGCCTTTGGATTTCCACAGATTTCGGCGACGGTGAAAATTTCGACGAAGTCGCTGCCGTCGACGGCGGGTTGATGAGGTTTCGACTCGCCAACGGAGGCTCTCTAATTCTTGCCGCTGCATGCGGCTATGGGCCGGAAATAGAGGAAAGAGACTTCAAATGCGTCGTGGCTTACCCTCCCAGCGCCAGATACGCGAGCTTGTTGATGAAATCCCTCGAACTCAAAGTCGCGAGAAAAACGCTGAATCATTTATCGAGCGACGGGCTATTGCTCCTAGACGGCTCTCTCTATGGGTTGTTTTCAACTCTGCCGATCACGCCGGCAAACTCTCCATCTGATTATGGCGAACTATTGATCAACTTCTTTGAGGACCTCGCGGATTTTCTTGACGAAGCGATGAATTCCCAAGTGAAAGTTGCCTCCATTGCGAAAATAAGTTCATCTACTTCTCTCCGAGACTACATAATAACGCGTCAACACATGGAAGAAGTCAAGCAGCTAAAACAGTCGGGGCACGTCGAGCCCGAAGACATGCAGTCCATCGAAAACATCCTCTATACTGCCTTTAGAAACCCGGGGAAAGCCGTCAAAACAGTCGAAAACCTCAAAACAAAATACGGGCGAAAATTAGAAAATTTGGTTAAGATAATCAGGGAAACTTCTTTCAAAACACCTGACCTGCTTCTGCTGAAAAACTGCTGCACGGAAAATGGTTATAGTGCTCCCCTGCTTCTGGGCGCATCATCGCGGTTACGGGACATTCACCTGCTTGCGACGCGAGATCCCGACCAGTTCGCCGAAAACAGGCTTCGCCTACCATCGGACAAGTCACCGAAAATCCACCAAGTTTTCAACAGGCTTCAATCCCTTCGGGCGGTCGTCTCTTCATACGTGAAGTTTGACACCTCCGACTATCCTCTCAAAATCGACGTTCCAGCATTCACTCTGGATTCTTACGAAAGGTTTTTCGAAGTAGACGTTCCCGAACTTTTCAAAAAAAGAGACAAGTTTTTGAAAATAGTGTCCGCTTTGAAACAAATGTACGGAAGCAAGGAAGTCTACAATGTCTGGTTGTACGAAGCCGACCGCAGAGCTCGCCTCCGCAAAGCCGACGCCCCAATTCTACTAGAACTCGTCGACAAAGCAGTTGGGCCTGTGGAACTTTCGAGAAGACAGCTCCCGGAGCCGCCTGCCTGAAAATTTTTATTCAAGGCCGCACCCGAGCTAAGAGAGGGTTGTCGTCTTCCCCTGATAAGTTAGGAAGTCTGGAAGAGGTTGGAATAGTTGTCGGCGAAAGCAGTCCGTCTTCGTTTGTGTTCAGTGTTCATCCCCGTCTTTCTTCAAAAGTTCCTCGGTGGGAATACATCGTTGCGCCCCTCGAAGACGGGCTTGTCATAGCCCAAGTACGTGGAGTGGCTTCCTACAGCTCTCTTCTCCGAAAAGACGTAGACTACGAAGTTCTTACACGCTTAACTCAGAAACTCGTCGAAGAATGCAAACATTGGAGACACGCTCAGGTCATCGCCTACGTCGATGACTTGGACACTGTTCAGCAGTCAAGCTACACACGTGTCCGCCACTCGATCCCACCTGGGACGAAAGTTTACCTGGCTCCAGAGCGTTTGCTCAGCGAAATCTATTCAGGCAAAGGGAAAAGGCTTTCGGTTGGAAGCTTGACGACGAGACCCGACGTCGACATCGGCCTCTCGGTTTCAGGCTTCAGACGGCATCTCGCCATCATAGCTCAGACGGGCGCGGGCAAAAGCTACCTAGCCGGAGTTTTGATTGAGGAGCTTTTGGAAAAAGGCGGGACCATAATAGTTCTCGATCCTCACGCCGACTACGTCCGTTTATCGGCCGCGTCCGATGAATGGCCTCACACGCTGTCCAAAAGAGTTTACGTGTTTAGGCCTGCTGGGAGCAAGGTCCGATACCCCGATGTTAGGAATGTTAGGCCTTTGTCCATCAGCCTCCGCGATCTCAAGCTTCACGAACTCTTTTACATCACAGGAGTCGAAGAATCATACGTCAACATCCGAAAAGCAGTCACCAGAGTTTACAAGGAGCTAAAAGACAAAGGAGAATTTTCTTTCGCAGAATTAATCGAACGGATGCGAAACCTTTCATCAGACACGTCTGACGCCCCGAAGCAGCTGAAAGATTCAGCGGCTAAAGCAATAAACTATATGGAAAGACTTCAGGATTTAACGATTCTAGGTGACAAAAGCTTCGACGTAAGGGACTTTCTCAGGCCGAAAACTGTTTCAGTCATCGATTTGTCTGGGCTGAGCGACAGAGAATCAGACCTCATCGCCTATTTTGTTTTAAAGGAAGTTTTCAAGTTGAAAATGCTGCCGACAGAGCTGGGATACAAATATCCTGTTTTTGTGTTCATCGAAGAAGCCCATCGTTTTATTCCGCCGCCTGCGGTGGGCGACACCTATTCGGGAGATTTTATCAAGAAAATTGCGGCTGAAGGACGTAAGTTTGGAATATTTTTGACACTTGTCACCCAAAGGCCTTCCAAGGTTCATCCCGACGTTCTTAGCCAGTGCGGTAGCCAAATCATCATGCGGGTAACGAACCCCGTTGACCAGCGGGCGGTCTTTGAAGCGTCTGAAAGGCTGGGGCACGAGCTGCTGGAGGATTTGCCAAGCTTGGCGAGGGGAGAAGCCGTGGTGGTCGGCGAGGTCGTGAACATCCCAGCCATCATCAAAGTCCGGAAACGGAAAAGCTGGGAAGGAGGCGCGGACATCGACGTGGAACAACTACTCGACGAATCTCTTAAAGAATTTGCTGAAAACGAGAAAAACGAAATCGAGTGGCTTGTTTTCGAGCAAAAAAGTGAACCGCCTTGACTATTGTAGCACACATGGCTGACATTCATCTCGGCTACAGACAATACGGGTTGACTGAACGCGAACAAGACATCTACGAATCATTTGAAGAAACTATCGACAAAATCCTCGAAGAACACGCCAAAACAGTCGTCATATCCGGAGATTTGTTTCATTCGCCGAGACCGCCGATACGAGCACTGTACGTCGCGAAAAAATGTTTCGAAAAACTTTCGCATCATGGCGTCAAGGTCTTCTGTATACTCGGCGACCACGACATTCCAAGACGCATCGGCGAATGGAACCCTGTCGCTTTCTTCAAAGACTGGCTGCTAATCCACCTCAACGGGCAAGTCGTCGAGCTTGAGCAAGGCGGCGTGAAAACTGTTCTCGCAGGACTTGACAAACCGCCTTTGGTCGCGGTGGAAAGAACGCGGCAAACACTTGAAGAAATGAGCCGTAAAGCAGCGGGCCTTGTAGGCCGTAAAATTTTGATAACACACGTTCCTCTACGTGGGTCGGCCGATGACTTGTCGGTGGACAGTCTTCCGGCTGGTTTCGACTACTACGCTCTGGGCCACGAACACGTCAGAAAAATTATGAGAAAAGGCGGGGGAACAGCGGCCTACCCCGGCTCAGTCGAAATACTAAGCCGCGACGAAGTTGCTACATGGGTTAGAGACGGGAAAGGATTCTACCTCATCGACTTGACAAGCACGGAACTAGAGCCAACTCCGATAAACCTCGAACACGTCAGGCCTCAAGCCATCCACGAAATTCATCTTTCGCAGCCAATTACGGAAATAGTTGAATGGGTTTCCCGCCAGAACAAAAAACCAATCGTTCACCTAAACATAAAGGACAGCGCGGTCGATGCTAAGAAGCTGCGAGAGGTAATAGACGAGCTGCGAAGCCGAGGATGTCTCGATGTAAGGTATAGAAGAACTGTCGAAGAAACTGTTGCGTCTTTCGAACAGCTGTTGGTCCGTGGACAACCCGTGTTCGACATTGAAGCAGTCATCAAACAATCAATTTCGGAAGCACAGCTTTCCGAGCAGGAGGCCGAGCTAACCCTCATCCTGTACAAAATTTTTCACAACGAAGGTGAGCACGCACTTAGAGAATACATCCTGAAAAAAGCTGGGGAAAAATGATAATCCAGAAAGTCAGCTTGAGAAACTTCGTCTCCCACCAAGATGCTTCAGTGGATTTTCCGCTCGGCGTAACGGTGATCGTTGGGCAGAACGGGGCTGGGAAAACATCCATACTCGACGCAGTGACTTACTCGCTTTTCCGCGAACACGGTAGAGGAGTGGATGCTAATCTTATACGAAGAGGACAGGCATCCTCAAAAGTCTCCGTAGTCTTCTCAGTCCGAGGGAAAAACTACGAAGTAGAATGGACTCTTTCAGCCGGAAAGCCGAGCACAGGCAACCTACGAGACCTGAACAGCGGATATCCACTCGTCAAGCCCGGCTCCGGCGAGAAAACTATCATCCCGGAAATAGCGAAACTAGTCGGCGTCGACAGCAAAGTTTTCATGAACGCCATCTACGTCAAACAAGGTCAACTGGCGCAGCTCATCGAAGAACGTCCGGCTGAAAGAAAGAAAATCATCGGCTATCTTCTCGGAATCGATGAGCTGGAAAAACTCTGGGAAGCACTCAAAGAACCCATAAACACGCTGAGAACGCGGATAAACTACTGCGAAACCGAGCTGAAAAGAACCCTTACAGTGGAAAACTTGCTTTCCCAAAAACGACAAGAACTCGAGACGAAGAAAGAACAGCTATGGGAAATCGAGTTGCAAAGACAGGAGGTGGCGAAACAACTCTCGGCAGTGAGGCAGGAACTCGAAGTCCTCCGAGAACTGAAACGTACAGACGAAGAGCTGACGAGAAAGATCATTACCCTGACAGGACAGCTTCAGTCACTTAAAAAAGAATTTGAATCGATAAACGAGAAAATAGCGGACCTCGCAAAAGCATGTCAAGACATCGAATCGGTTGAAGCCGAATACCATGCCCACATCGCCCATCAATCGGAGTTGAAGGAATTGACCGGAGAGCTAAAGTCGGTCGAGGAGGAAATTGCAAGTAAAAAACCGTTTCTCACGGAGCTAGAGCAAAAGAAGCTCGAAAAACAGCATTTAGAAGGACTAATACACGTCTTCCTAGAAGATTTCCGCCGTAGAACCGGTGTTCAAGCCACGGTTGAGACCGTGGAGAATAAGTGGACGACATTGTTCGACAGGGTTAGGGCGGAGTTAGTGACGCGTCAGCAAAAATTGGACAAGCTTTCAGCCGGTAAAAACCGTTACACCGCCTTGTCCGCTGCTACCTTAACCAGCATACCGCTCGCATCCCTGCTGCTTGCGTTTCTTTTGCAGAACCCAGCACCTCTATTACTTAACATCGTTCCCATCGCCATTCAATATTGGTTAATCAGGCGGAGGAAAAAAATTGAACAACAACTTCAAGAAGTCAGCGTGGAAGCCGCCGAGCTTATGAACGTGTTGAGGGAGCTTGAGAGAATGAATCCGGCGGAATTGGGACAATACAAAGCCAAAATCGAAGCTGTCGACTCTCGTCTTCGCGAGTTGGCGGAGCGTGCAGGAAACATCCAAAAGCTAGAACAGAAAAGAGACGAAATCCAGAATAAAATCAGGGAAAAGAACCTCCTGCTCGAAGAACTGAAGCCGAAGCACGACCAATACATCAAAGCATCTGCGATCCTCGAAAAACACGGAATCGAGAACAAAGGCCAAGCAAAAAGCATCATACAGAAGATGAGTGAGCAAGCGGCTACGCTTGAAGCCGAAATCCAGAGAACAGGTGAAAAACTACGGCTTTTGGAGAAGGAGAAGCAAAAAACCGGATTCGACAATCGGAAACTCGAAGAAGGTGAGCAACTTTACGAAAAGCTGCGGGAACAAGAAAAAAAGGTTGAAGGAGCCTACGGAGCAACGATGGAGGCCGTGAAAAACCTAGAAGAAACAGTGAAAACCCTCGAAGAAGAGCTGGAAAAACTGCGTTCCCTACAGCGGGAATACGACAAGCTCAGCTACTACGTTTCATCTCTAGAACGCATACGTGATGTTTTCCATAAAGACGGACTGCTTCAGAAAATTATCCGAAAACAAGCCAGCGTATCCGTGGAACAGGTTGCACGCCTTTTTCTCCAACAGTTTGAACTGCGGTTCGACGACATCCGTCTCGACGAAGACTTCAACGTAACAGTTTACGGCCCCAACGGAGAACAATCATTAGACACCCTCAGCGGCGGAGAAAAAATCGTCGTCGCAATAGTGCTCAGGCTAGCCATAGCAGCATCTCTCGCAGGCGAAAAACTCGAATCAATAATTATGGACGAGCCGACCACACATCTCGACACAGAACGAAGAAGAGAACTGGTCAACGTCCTCAAAAACTTCGCCGGAGGAAAACGCATCATCCCACAGGTAATCGTCGTATCTCACGACCGGGAACTCATCGAAGCAGCCGACACAGTCTATGAAGTGTCTATATCCGAGAAAGGCTCCAGAATAACTGTGACCGAAGATACGGCCGCCCTCTAAAAACAGACAGCGATTAACGGGATAAACCATCCTGTCACATTGTTCGAAAACAAAGCTCTAGAAGCACCACGGTCAAAACGGAAAACATCGCGTTCAACTCATTCATTAGGGATTCTTCGACGCCGAAAACTATTGCGTGAGGAGAAGCGAGATGTTTGGTAACGGTTGCGGTACAAATGTATGGAATAATGTTGGTATGCAGCAGACCGCTTGGCTCAACAGCGACCGCTTTGCTGAATGCGGAGTCAGATTGGAAGGCAATCCGGTTTACATGGTAATGGCCTCCGATACCTTACAAGGTGTGACTGCCACCTCTACCGTAAGCGTAACCACGCTCCAAATTCACCTTGGCTTGTTGCGGAAGGAGCCGCCGCCCACGGACTGCAAGCACAGCTCACAGAGATTTACCTTCAAATCCCACACCCCCGCTCAGCCATACGCCTATGCTAACGGAGTCTTACGTTGACCCAGCTTCGCATACTAAGGCTTGCTTTGGAAATAAACGAATACATCAAGAAGACTCTTGGCCGACTATGGAATGGATTTTAAAAACTTTTCATCATCTTCATTACATAGATTCTATCTAAGACGAATTTGATTTCATAACACTCTCCTTAACTTTTCTATATACTCCTTATAGTTAACCATGTTCTTTATCACAATCTCTTGAATCTTTAGCCAGCAATGTTATAACTTCATCACCATACCTTCTTTTTTCCTCTGAATATCTAGGGCAGAGCCACATCGAGAACAAAACTTTGAGCTTGGTAAATTTCTCTTTCCACACCTAGTGCATGTCCATATTACACTCCCCTTTGACCAGCTAGTAAAGGGGCTAGTCGCGGTGAAGCTACCTAATGCTGAGGGATAGTAATTGACTTCAAGGATCTGCCTTCAGAATTTCCTCTATCCTCTCTAACGTTTCTGTCTCAGGATTTACGACGATGAATCCCTCACCTTCTGCTGCTTCATTTAACCGCACGTCAGAGCTGACCAAGATTAGCTTACTCTTTGGTATTTCAAGAAAAGTATGTAGCTTAATTAGAGTCGCAAGCTGCACAGAGTCATGAGAGCTCAAACCGTATTTTAATATATAGTCTAAACCCTCAGCATATAGATTGCCTTCGATAGGCTCGACCCTTAGATACGAGGTCTCGTGAAGGAAAGCTGAGAAAGCCGCCCAGAAGTCCGTCCAGCTAATCTCCTTTGATATCACTTTTCTTCTTAGGGCAGATGCGAACTCTGATATGGATAGCGCGGATATTACGCATCTTCCTTTTCTTGTAATGATTCCCTCAAATATTCTGTTCACTATCTCTGTACCTTTCTCCGCATGATACCTCTTCACTATGGCTGAGGTATCAAAGAAGAACCACAACATCTACTCAGCGTATCTCATCTTGATTATCTCTTCAGAAAGACTGCCCTTTATCTTGCTAAGGTCCCTTCTAACCTCTTCGGCGCTCTTGATCCTGCCAGCCTGTAAGTATTCGCCTAAAAGCTTGGTGAGCTTCCTTCTCATCGAAGGACTCCCGTACATCAGAGCACGGGCTAACTCAACCATCTCCTCCAATTCCTTTTGACTGTAGGCTACCTCTACCATCAGTCCACCTCAGTAAACCATGGACTCCTGTTCTTAAATATTTAAGCTTTCGTGCAAATTAAAAAGTGAGTCGATGAAACATTAAGGAAGCTTACGAATCTACCCACTACTTTAAGAACGTGATTCGAAGTCTGACGGGACTGTTAAGGCCATCCATGCCGTTATCCACTTCTCCGATACCTTCGGCCTGTGTGTTGGGAAACACGTGTTGAACTGTTTTATCATCCTCTTCAGCCCGCTGAACCATGGCTTTACCGTGTTCCCCTGCCGAACGTCTCTACCCTCCTCCTCAATCCCAGAACCTTCACAAGCCATCCATACCATGGAGCCCCATCCATGTAGACTGTAGGGTTATTAGCCCACCTATCCCTAACCACCTCAAGAAACCTTATGCACCCGGCTATACAGACCATACACAGGCCCTCCTGACGAGATATGGAACCAACCCCTGACAGGCTCAAGGCTTACCTGAACCCTAGCCCGCATAACATCCCCGCCACCCTCCTGAGCCCTTCGATGTACAGACTAACGCCGAGAGCCCTAAACCCACGGAAGCGTCCTAAGACGTGGAAAGACATTCCTATCACAGAAGACGGCCTAGGCCATAGACCTTAAGTTGACAGTCCCAAGCGGTAACAAAAATGGTTTGATTTAACAGAGCTGAACTGTAGTCATGAAACCTGAAAAGCATAGACATGCAGTCGAATACATGATTGACGCCACAACGGCTCTGTTAACTTAAGACCTTTGGCCTAGGGATGTGGTTGTTTTGTCATGTTTGTTAGGCGAGAACGGCTTTACCTGCGGTCCTCTACGGTCTTTACCTCATATCCCTAGGCCTGAGCTTTAGATGCGCTTCAAGCCTTTCGTCGATAGGGGTCATGTGGCTAAGTGGGTTTTAGAGGCTCCCAGGGTTCAGGAGGGTGTTCAGGGCCAGGTGTAGTGTATCCCTATTCCTTGCGGATGAGACGGCCGTCATGGTTAAAGGCTTCTTGGCATGGTCTCGGTTGCCGAAGAGCCTTACAGCAAGAGAACCCTATCATTCAGGCTTTCATGGATTAGGAACGGCATACAGGCTGGGATGTTCCTTAGGATGCTCGTGGAGGCTTATGGCAAGCATCCAGTCTGGAATAACGTTGAGTGCGTGGAAAGGAATTATAAGCATGTCTTGTTAATACAAAGCTTTAGTGAACAGCTCAGAAAAACAGCTGTTAAAACATTTTTAACCACGGTTGATGAATTGATGAGGGAATAAATCGGAACAAGAATTAGACATCTTGTTAATAGACATTCGCGATAATTCTATAGGAATCATTGAATGCACCATTTCGGGGTCGCAGAAGGAACGAAAAGAAAAGGAGCAAAAAATAAATGATGTAAAAATTGAACTTGAGAAATCTGGCTTTAACGTAAGAGTCGCAGAAGCGGTCACACCCTCTCCAACATTACAAAAGAAGATTGAAGAGGTAGCTGAGAAATTAGTTTAGATCCTTTCTGACTTAGATTTGGTCATGTCGATAAAAAAGAAGGAACAATCAACCCCAGTTGCGTAAAAATGTTCCGCCATCACGCAGCTAAATAGGCTGAAAACCGTTTACAACCCAATTCGTCAACTCCAACGTGGCTAACAGACTAGTCACATTACCTTGTTTGAACCTATCCACATTATACGCCCGCCCTCATGAACTCCACGACCTCTTCGAACTCACCTGACACCTTAACAACCCCTTCTCACTACTCCAATCCAGCGCCCGTTTAACGAGAACTCGGCACTAACCCATAAACACCTCGCTATCGACATCCTCCTCGGTCAAAAGCATGTCCCCAGAGGTCTCAGAAGCTGTCGCAACGTATTTGAAAGACTTGGCCAACTTTTATGTCTATTGGCTTGGATTGTCTTAATGGGTTTGCGAGCGTCTAGGCTGTTCAGGTTTCATAACTAGTTCTTTTGTGAAGCTTTATGCTGCTACCTTGCCTCGCAGATTACATATGCTTGTAGGGAGAGTGTTAGGGATGCGGGTTCGTAGGTTGAGACAGCTTCTCACGCTTGAGCGTAGACATAGGAGGTTGGTAGCGGTAAATGAGACCTTTGAGAATATGTCAGGCCGGATAGTCTACATATGGCCTGCTTTAGACGTGGACACAGGCGAGATATTAGCTGCATATGCTTCTAGGGGGCAGGTCTATGCATAACGCATTAGCGTTCCTTAGAATGGTTCTGATGGCATGTGATAGTTTTTGATAGGGGTCCATGGTACCCATGGGCCTTGAAGAGGCTTGGAATACAATACTTCCATGAAACTTTTGGGAATAGGAGTAGGACATAGAGGTGGTTCAGGGAACTCAAGGAGAGGACCAGAAGGTTCTACAACAACGTTAACTCGAAGACGGTCAGGAGCATAGAGGAGATAGCTGCCGCAACAGCCCTAATACACAACATACTCCTAGAAACCAAGACACGAGGTGTATTACTTGGCTGACAGTACCTAGGCCTACGGCTTTGTTTGTCTGTTCTTTGATTGTCTCGTCGGATGTATGTATAAGCTTCTCTGACTCGATAACTATACAGCCCTTTTGAGAAGGATTATGATAATAGAATACCTCCAAGAAAAATTTGAGATAGGAACAGGGTTGAGAGACTGTTTAGGCAGCTTAAGGACAGGACTAGAGGTTCTACAGAAACATAAACTCTAAGAAGGTAAAGAACATAGAGGATATAGCAGCTGGAATAGTGCTAATACACAACCTAACAATCAAGGCCAAAAGAAAAAGGGCGTATTACTTGGTTGACAGTACCAGAATTTTGTTACTGTCAAGTCAAGGCCTTGTAGGTTTAGCTTTTAACTTGTTTTGTTAAGGAGGTCTCTTCTTTTACGTATTTATGGCTTTATAAACCATTTTAGGTAGGGATAGGTAATACCATCGTACCGGGAGAACATATCAATCAAACCTTAACTTGAAAGTACCCAAAGCTCGTATTTTAAAACTTTTATACTAGTTATATATTGACCTTATGGTGATATGTCCATAAGGATAATCCTCGGGGAGGGGCTGGAGAGACGATTCCGCGAACTTGCCATGAGAAGGTTTGGGTACGGCAAAGGTGCGCTCAGCAAAGCTGCCGCAGAAGCAATCACTAATTGGCTCCAGCAGAGCCAAGCATCGGAGAAGATAGAGTTCGTTGGAGACCCGGTCGAAGCTATTTTGGGTCTTCTCTCAGATGTTGACGTGGACTCGGTAGAGCTACAGCATAGAGCAGTGGAGATGTGGAGGCTTAAGGTGCTCAGGGATGCATCTAATAGACACTAACATATTTCTTGAAGTACTGCTGGGCAGGGAGAGAAGCGAAGAATGTAAACAGCTGCTTAGGCTTGTAAGGGATGGAAAGATAAACGCGTTGGTAACCGACTTCACGATCCACTCCATAATT
>Ga0105160_1000992_pt1 | contig 12089 bp, 12 predicted proteins | sample GXS110809BmetaG_FD_89591 | JGI IMG/M metagenome (GOLD analysis project Ga0105160, IMG submission 89591) | Hot spring microbial communities from Gongxiaoshe hot spring, China to study Microbial Dark Matter (Phase II) - GXS 110809B | ecosystem: Environmental > Aquatic > Thermal springs > Hot... | reverse complement strand
GGCGCAATCCTCGTTGGCGTGTTGAACGTGCTGTTCATCTACGCCGCAGCCGCAGGGCTGATGGCGCAGATCGCGCTGCTGCCCGCTGGATGAACGTGTTGTTCATCGCTGCCGAATGCGCGCCTTTTGCCAAGACCGGCGGCTTGGCGGATGTAGTCGGCGCGCTGCCGCGCTATCTGCGCGCGCTCGGGCACGATGTGATCGTGGTGATGCCGCTATACCGCAGCATTGACGCGGCGCGCCACAACCTGCGCTGGTTCCACGGGCCGATGGGAGTGTGGATGGGCAACGCAGAAGAGTGGTGCGCCGTGCACACCACCACCAACCGCGGCACGCCCGTGTTCTTCATCGAGAGCCAGAAATACTTCGACCGCTGGGGGCTGTATCACGACGAGCACTTCAACGACTACGCAGACAATCCGCGTCGCTTCGGCTTCCTCACGCGCGCAGCGCTCCAGCTCTGCAAAGACATCGGCTTCAAGCCCGACGTGGTGCATGCGCACGATTGGCACACGGCGCTCGCGCCGGCGTATCTCAAAATTTGGCACTGGAACGACCCCTTGCTTGGCAGCGCAGCGAGTGTGCTCACCATTCACAACATCGCCTATCAGGGCAAATACCCGGCCCATCATCTCGATTACCTCGGCCTCCAGTGGGCGAACTTCACCCCCGACAAGTTCGAGGACCACGGCGCGATCAACTTCCTAAAGGGCGGCATCGCGTACGCCGACCTTGTGACCACTGTCAGCCCAACTTACGCCCGCGAAACGCGCACGCCGGAAGGCGGTTACGGGTTGGCGCCGTACCTCAATGCAAAAGGCGAGGACTACATCGGCATCTTGAACGGCTGCGACTACGAGGTGTGGAATCCAGAGACCGACCCGCTGATCCCCGCGCGCTACAGCGCCGACGACCTAGGCGGCAAGACGATCTGCAAGCGCGCCCTGCAGGCGCGCATGAACCTTGAGGTCGCCGACGACATCCCTGTGATCGGGATCGTCAGCCGCTTTGTCGAGCAGAAGGGGCTGCATTTGCTCGCACAGTGCATCGAGGGCATCGTGCAAAACATGCGCGTCCAGTTCGCCATCTTGGGCAGTGGCGAGCCGGGGTTAGAGCACTTCTTCGGCACATTGCCCGCGCGTTACCCTGGGCGCATCGGCAGTTACATTGGCTACAACGAAGAGCTGGCGCACTGGATCGAAGCAGGCGCTGATTTCTTCCTCATGCCTTCGATCTACGAGCCGTGCGGTTTGAACCAGATGTACTCGCTGCGCTACGGCACGCTGCCCATCGTGCGCGCCACTGGCGGCCTGGAGGACACCGTGATGCAATACGACGAGCGCACTGGCGAGGGCACGGGCTTTAAGTTCTACGAGCCAAGCGCGCATGCCATTTACTACACCGTTGGCTGGGCGGTCAGCACTTACTACGACCGACCACACCACATGCAGCGCCTCATCCGCAGCGCTATGGCGCAGGATTTCTCGTGGGAGCGGAGCGCGCGCGCTTACGAAGCCGCCTACGCGCGTGCCATCGAGAACAAGCGGCGCTGGGATCGCCAACACGCGCTCTAGTCGAGCACATATAGCACCACCACTGCGCTGAGCGCCCAGAGCACGAACGCGCCAATCAGCGGGCGATCCTTGAACACCAACTCGTCAGGCGCGCCGCCTTCGCCCTTCACGTAGATGAGGTATAGGTAGCGAAAGAGCGCGTAGCTGACAAAGGGCACCGTGAGCATCATCGCGTGGTTTGCTGGGAGCTGGGGCGCGGAGAACGTGTAAAACGTGTACGAGACGATGAGCGCAGCAGTCAGCGCCGTGATCACCTGATCGAGCAGCGGCAGGTTGTACTGCGCGAGGATAGCGCGCGTCTTGCCGCTGTTGCCCAGCTCCGCCAGCTCGGCGCGGCGCTTGCCGAAGCCGATCAGCAACGCCAGCAACCCGGCGCATGTGTAAAGCCAAGGCGAGAAGCGCTCCGCGACCACCAGCGGAATCCCCGCGGCAACGCGCAGCACGAAGCCGCTCGCCAGCACGAACACATCGAGCAACACCACGTGCTTGAGCCAAAACGTGTATGCGAGCGTCGCGACGAAATACGCCAGCGCGATCAACGCGAAGTTCAGGTTGAGGATCGCACCACCCACCAAGGCGCCAGACGCCAACGCACCTGCTCCCACAAGCGCCACCAGCACTGGCACGTCGCCGCGCGCGATGGGGCGCTCGCGCTTTTTGGGGTGTTGTCGATCGGCAGGGGCATCCGCGCAGTCGTTGATCAGGTACACGGCTGAGGAGAGCAGGCTAAGCACCACAAACCCCAAGAGCGTGTTCAAAAAAAGCTCTGGGCGGAACAGCTTGCCGTCGAACACCAGCGGCGCGAAGATGAACACGTTCTTCGCCCACTGCCGCGGTCGCATGCTGCGCCACATGCCCCAAGCCAGCCGCAGCAGCCGTGCGGAAACCGCCGATTGAGCTGTGATGTGCTGATCGCGGTGCACGGCGTGCATCATACCCGCGCGGTGTGTGGCGCTATGATCCGCGCGCGTCATGGCGAAACAGTCTTTGCTCATCGCCGATTGGGTCATCGTTGCTGCTGATCAACCGCCCCTTGCCCATCACGCCCTGTTGGTTGCAGACGACCGCATTGCGGACCTCGGTCCAGCAGAGGCTTTGCGCGCGCGCTATCCTGAAGCCGAGGTTGTGGCGATGCCGAACTGCGCGCTCTCGCCAGGGTTCGTGGATGCGCATCGCCATTGCTACGGCGTGCTCGCACACGGCATCCCCACCGCGCAGGCGCCCAAGGACTTTTGGGCGTTCCTCAACGAGTTCTGGTGGCCTCGCATCGAGGATCGCCTCGATCACGACATGCTGCGCGCTGCCATGGACCTCGCCTGCTACGAGATGATCCGCAGCGGCATCACCACGTTCTTCGATTGCCTCGAAGCCCCCTACGCCATCCCAGACGGCTTGTTTGTGCAAGCGGAAGTGGTGCGGCGCTGGGGCTTGCGCGCGGTGTTGTGCTTCGAGGCGACGGAGCGCGTGAGCCGTGAGAACGGCGAGCTGGGGCTGCGCGAGAACGCTGCGTTCATCGAGGCGACGCGGCGTGAGGGGGGCTTGGTGAGCGGTGCGATGTGTCATCACACCACCTTCACCTGTAGCGATGCCTTCATCCGCAAGGCGCACGAGCTGGCGAAGTCGCTCGGCGTGTTGCTGCATTTCCACTGCGCCGAGGGCACCTACGAACCCGAACAAGCGCTGAAGAAGTGGGGCAAGCGCACCATCGAGCACTACGACGAACTCGGCGTCCTCGACGAGACCACGTTGGCGTCGCAGTGCGTGCAGCTCTCGCCGAACGAAGTGCGCATCGTGGGTGAGCGCGGCATTCGCGTCACCACCATGCCGCTCAGCAACTGCGAGGTGGGCGGCGGCATTGCACCCGTGCCCGAGATGCGCCAGGCAGGCGCAACGGTCGGGCTGGGCACCGACGGCTACGTGGCGAACTTCTTCGCCACGCTGCGCGGCGCGTTTTTGATCCACAAGGCGCGACTGCTCGACCCCGGCGCAATGCCCGCGCCTGTGGTGTGGCAAATGGCGACGCTCGACGGCGCGCGCGCGCTCGCGCTCGACGCGCACATCGGCACCCTCGAGGTCGGCAAACAGGCGGACGTGATCGCCATAGACCTCACCGACCTGCCCACGCCCGTTGCCGCGCACAACTTGCTCGACCAACTCATCTTGTGGCGCGATCAAGTGGACGTGCGCCACGTCATGGTCGCTGGGAAGTGGCTCAAGCGCGATTACCTTGTGCTCAATGCTGACCCGGAGCGGCTTGTGGCGCGGACGCGCGAGGCGGCGCAGCGCTTGTGGCACGGCTAAACATGCGCTCGCCTAGCCATCGGATCAGCGTCTGACCGATCACCGCAAGCCAGAGGTTGCGCACGCCAAGATACATCACGCTGCTAAACAACACTGCGACCAACACCACGAGCGCGCGAGCGCGCGCAACAGGCACTGCGCGCCACCAAACACCGTGCGCAAGACTTAGCGCAAGTGCTGCAAGCACGGCGCCCAGATACCCCTCGAGCCAAACCACCAGCAACGCCCGAAAAGGCGACCAATGCAACTCGCGGTACGCGGCAAGGCGCAGGCTCTCCGCGAGCGAAACAGGTTGTGTGAGTTCAGCGTGGGATTCGCGCGCAGCAGCCCACAGCGCGATCAGAGACGCCGCCAGCGCAGCAAAGGCAGCGCCGATCCCGCGCAGCCATTGCTGCCCAGAGAATCCCAAAAAGCCACCAGTGGTGCCGCCAGCGCTTAGCCCGATGAGCGACGTGGTGAGCGCGCCGCTGAGCAGTGCCAGGAAGGGAATGCCTGCGTAGTAACTGAAAGCGATCACCTCGGCAAGCGCCAGCCCAAGCGGTGTCCGCAGCCAACGTTGTAGCTCAGCGCGGCGGCTAACCCACCCGCCGAGCACGCCGAGGACGAGGCTCGCAAATGCCCAAAGCGCGAGTTGCGCGCGCACATCGAGCATGGCTTAGGCACACGGCTCAGCCATTACGGGGTTTGGCGCCTCCACCAGCAACGAGGCCTGCGCGCACTTGCGCGAGGCGGTGTGCGTGGCGCAGCGCAGCACGGTGTCCAATGCCCAACCATGCAGCAGTCCGAACATCGCCGCAGCGGAGAACACGGCGCCAGCGCCCTGCGTGTCCACCACCTTGACTTCGGGCGCAGGACACTCAAGCAGCGTGTCCTGGCTGCGCGCAAGCGCGCCGAAGCGCCCGCGTGTGACGAACACCACGCGCGGGCCCATGCGGATCAACTGCTCGGCAATGGCGAAGGGGTTTTCGGGATGCACGTGCACATCGCTCATCGGGCACTGCGCATAAGCGGCAAGCGCGATCAACGCTTGATGTTGCATAGGCTGCTGCAACGAGACCTCTACGTTGAGGAACACTGGCACACCGCGCGCATGTGCGTAGCGCGCAGCGCGCAGCGCCGCTTCGCCGACATACCAATCCACGTAAACCATATCGGCGCCGTCAATGGCGCTGAGGTCGGCGTCTTGCAGGCTCTGCCAGACGGGGCGGTTATCCTCAACGAAGAAGGTGCGCGTGCCGGCGTGGTCGGCGATGTCCACCTCGAACGGTGTGCGCAACTCGGCGCGCAGCGGCAAGTGTGGTTGCACACCGCTCTGGCGCAGCAGCTCCAGGGTGCGATGTCCAAGCGGGTCGTCGCCGAGGGCGTTGCCGATGAGGTGCACTTCAAGCCCCCAGTGCGCGAGGAGTTGCGCCACCATGGCGCAGTCGGCACCGATGAAGGGGCGCTTGGCGCTCACGTAGGCACCGCTGTTTGCTGGCGGATACGCGGGCACCAAGAACACCTCGCCCGGGTTGACGTAGCCGAAGCTCACGACGCGAAAAGTGTGCGCCATTGCAGAACGAAAGGGCAGCCGATTTTTGCGGCTGCCCTTGCTGTGGCCTCCGCAGGGCTCGAACCTGCGACCTTACGGATGTGAACCGTACGCTCTAACCAAACTGAGCTAGGAGGCCTTGCTTTCACCTGCAATTATACACAATTCACGCGCTTTGTGAAAGACCTGCCAGGCAACCATGCGCTCCGCAAGGGGTTGTGCGCCAAAGGAATGCTTATAATCACCCTCACACTGTGGTCAAGGCGGCAAGGCGATCCCCTGAGGCGCTTTCCGCAGCTTAACACATAGGCGTTCGGCTCTAGAACCAAAGGACAAGAACCATGGCAAGCTTGGGTCCGCTTGAGATTATCCTGATTCTGGTCGTGGTGATCTTGTTGTTCGGCGTCGGTCGCATTGGCAAGATCGGCGGCGAGCTTGGCAAGAGCATCCGCGAGTTTCGCAAAGGGCTGGAGGGCGACGACGAGGAGAAGAAGAAAGCAGAGCGCGCCGCGTCCTCACCAAAAGAGGAGAGCAACGAACCGCGCGTCTCTTCGTAGCGTCCTGCTGCTTCTTTTGCGACGTTGGCTGACCAGCAGCGTTCGCCGTTTTCCTTGTTCGCCTCGCTGGGTGGGTTAAGCGGGATTCTAGACACGCTGCGCGAGGTGGACGTGCGCCCGTTGCGCGCAGCAGCGGAGCGCCCTTTTTTGCTGATCTTCGCCAGCCATGACGTGCCGCTTGCTGAACACTTGGCGCTGCTGATGTATCGCGGCGAGCGCTTTGAGCTTCGCCCTGCTTGGCACGCAGCGCTTGCCGTCCCGCTCGAGGCAACGCCAGCGCTTCAGCGCGCGGATGTCGTGGTGTTGGTGACGGCGCCAGAACGTCTTGCTGAGGCGCGGCGCGTACAGCAGGCGCTGCTTGCTGCGGATACGCCTTGCTTGGTTGTCGTGGTAAGCGAGACGCGCGCGCCGAGTGAGGAGACGGACGTGGTGCTGCCGCTGGTCAACGGCGTGCTCGACGATGCTGAGGCACAGCGTCGCATCGTGCACGCCGTGCGTGCGCTGCGCGCCGTGGACGATTTGGCGTTGGCGCGCCACTTGCCGGCGTTCCGCGAAACGGTTGTGCGCGCGTTGATCGAAGAGGTGGCACTGGCAAACGCAGCGTACGCGCTGGGCACGGGCGCGCTGGAGTTGAACCCGCTCGCGGGCGTGCCGCTCAATGTCGCCGACGTGGTGGTGCTCACGAAAAATCAAGCGCTCCTTGCCTACAAGATCGCGCTAGCGATGGGGCTGCCGGCGGAGTTTAAACGCATCATGCCCCAGATCGCGGGCGTGGTGGGGGGCGGATTTCTCTGGCGGCAAATCGCGCGCACGCTGGTGGGGCTATTGCCTGGGTTGGGCATTTTGCCCAAAGTCGCTGTGGCGTTCGCTGGCACCTACGTCACAGGCGAAGCAGTGCATCGTTGGTGCGCCACGGGTGAGCGCTTGAGTGGCGAAGCAATGCAACGCCTCTACGCACAAGCCCTCACGCGCGCGCGTGAGATGTTGCACCGCCTGCGCCGTCGCAGTCCGCGCACAACTGCGGGCGAGATCGTCATGTCATGAGGCTGGTGCGCTTCGTGTACCCCGATGGTCGCGTGGCGACAGGCATCTGGCGCGACGATGACACGCTCGCAGATGTCTCAGCGCACGGCGACGTCGTGCATTTGCTCGCAGATGTAGAAGCGCGCGCAGCCGCTGAGCGCGACGCGGCGCGCACCACCACCGCAATCCAGCGCTCGGCAGTGCGCCTGCTGCCTCCGTTGCAGCCGCGCCTCATCTTGTGCATCGGCTTGAATTACCGCGACCACGCAGAGGAGACGGGCGCGCGCATCCCGAGCCGTCCTGTTGTCTTCGCCAAGCTTGCCAATGCAGTTGCAGGTCCCGACGCGACGATCACGTGGCGCGCTTCGGTCACACAGCAGGTGGACTACGAAGCCGAGCTTGGTGTGGTGATTGGCGCAACCTGCCGCGATGTCTCCCCACGCGACGCCTTGCGCTACGTGGGCGGTTACACCTGTGTGAACGACCTCAGCGCGCGCGATCTGCAATTCAGCGACGAAGGTAAGCAGTGGACGCTGGGCAAAACGCTCGACGGTTTTTGCCCCATCGGTCCCTGCATCACCACCACCGACGCGATCCCTGACCCCCAGGCGCTCACGATCACCTGCCACGTGAACGGCGAGCTGATGCAATCGGCGAGCACGGCGGGGATGATCTTCGATGTTGCCACGCTGATCGCGCACCTCAGCCGCTACATCACCTTGCAACCCGGCGACCTCATCGCTACGGGCACGCCCGCTGGCGTGGGCATGAGCCGCAAGCCGCCGCGCTGGCTGCAAGACGGCGATGTTTGCACGGTAAACATCGCGCGCATCGGCGCGTTGACGAACGTGATGCGCGTGTTGGCAGGCTAACCACATGCTCACCCTCGCGCCGACGTGGGACAATACAGGGCTGTGCAACCAGAATCTGACCCCGAATACGAACGACTCAACGCCTGGCTGCGCGCGCGCCATGAGCACGCTTTTCGTGAGAGCTTGCGCGAAGGCACGCGGTTGCTCACCGAGGGGCGCCCGATGGACGCGTTACCCTTCTTGCAGCGCGCACACAAGCTCGAGCCGGAAAATCTCGACGCGGTGATCAACCTCAGCAGCGCTTATCTGCTTGCGGGCAAGCCGCGCCATGCCGTGCCGATCCTCGAGGCGGCAATCGCCATCGCGCCGAACAGCGTGCAGCTTTGGATCAACCTCGGCGCCGCCTATCTCGGCAATCGCGCCACGGCAACCGACGAACGCCAGCGCCGCGCGCTTGCCGCCTTTCGGCGCGCGCTGGAGCTGGACCCGCTCGCGCCGAGTGTCGCCTACAACATCGGCTTGATCCACTACGACCGCGGCGAGATCGAAGAGGCGCTGCTCGCCTTTCGGAGCGCTGTGCTGGCTGACCCCGAAGACCGCGACGCGCGTTTGATGTTGGCGCACATGGAGTCACTGCAAGCGCGTCGGCGCGCAAACACCGAGCACTAACGCGCGCATGACGCCGCATCAGCGTTTCGCGCTCGTGCTGCGTGCCAAGGCGGTTGTGGCGGCAGCGTTCTTGGCGCTTGTGGCGCTCACGCTGCGACACCCTGTGAGCTTGATTGTGGGCGCACTGGATTTGCTGCTGCTGCCCATCTTCTGGCGTTTGGCGCAGCGGGACTTAGCGTTGGCGACGCACGCACTCGTGGCGCAGACGGCGCTTTTCTTGCTGCCGCGCCAGTTTGTGCAGGGCTACGTCAACGGCGTGAACTGGGTGATCTACGTTGTGCTCCCAGCGATTGCCGTGTTTGTGCTCGGCACCTCGCGCGCAGCTGCGCTGAGCACAATGTTGACGGCGCTCATTGCGTTGCCCAGCATGGCGGCGGCGATATGGCTTTTGCCACCTGGCATCACACGCAGCGATGTGATTACGCTGGCAGCGTTTGTGCTCGCGTTGATGATCGCGCTGGGGTGGTTGCTCGCGCGTGGTTCAGTTGAGCCGCGTGGGTAAAGGTGCGCGGAGCGTCACGCTCAGCCGCAGCGTGGTGGATTCGTTGATCACTGTCGAGTAGCCAAACAGCGGCACGCTCACGCGCAACGGACCTTCGGCTTCGAGCGAGAAGCGTGCATACCCTTCTACATCAGTGAGTGCGTAGGCGAGCGGCACGCCAGTGCGCTCGTCGGTAATGCGCACGCTAACGCCCGCGACACCCTCGCCGGCAGCGGGGTCGAATTGCCCATTGCGGTTGAGGTCAACGAACACGATCACATCTGTGTTCACGACGCGCGGTGGAGGCGGAGGTGTTGCTGGCAACGGTGCGCCGGGTTCCAACGGGCGCACGCTCAGGTTCTGCGCAGGGCGCGGTGTGGGGAACGGCGTTGGTGTTGGCTCAGGCGGAAGCGGGGTTGGAGGAGGCGGTGGTGGCGTGGGCGTGAACGGCGCTGGCGTTGGCGTAGGTGTCTCGGGCAAGCCGATGCTGCATTGAAGCGCGTAGGTGCGCGGCTGTGCTTGGTCGGCGCGTGGCGGGTTGACATCGCCGATGAGGATGTAGGCGTATCCTGTGTAGCTCGAAAGCCACGAGAAGCGGCTGCGGAAATCACCTCGGGCGCGCGCCTCGGGCGAAATGTCGTCGTTGCCGCCGATGCCGACGCGGTCTTGGTTGTACACGATGATGTTGGTATCCACGCCTGGCGCGAGGTCGAGGGTCTCGCAGGTGTAGAACACGCCTTGCTTGACAGGTAACTTGAAGAAGTCGTTATCCACAGTGGTGGGGCTAGGCGGCTGGAAGGGCACGAAGTTGAGTTGGTCATACTTCACGCCTGGCGCGATCAACGTGGCGAAGTCGAAATCGCCGTTGTACTCGAAGCGGTCGGGGCTTTGTGGGTAAGGTGTGGGCGAGGGAGTAGGGGCTGGGGTGTTTGTGGGCGCAGGGGCTTGTTCGCTCACAGAGAGCGTGTAAGTTTGCCCAGCCACGCGCGGCGATGTGTCGCTGTTGGTCACTTTGATCCAGTAGTCGCCAGTGCTCGGCGCCACGAACACAATGCGCGAACCCCGTTGCCAAGGGATGTGCCGGTTGTTCGATGCGAGCACGTTGATGCCTGTGGAATCGTAAATCCAGAGCGTTGTCTCGACGCCAGGCTGCACGTTGGTGGTCTCGATCACGTAGGTGCTGCCAGCGAGGAAGAACACTCGGAACCAGTCTGCCTCATCAACGGTGCGCGTCGCATAAGGCGTGAAGGACAAGTTGGCGATGCTCGTGCCGACAGCGATAAAACTCGCAGTCGTGCGCGAACCTAGGGGCACACTGGCTTCCGCGATGGTGTCGTTTGGCTCGTAAGGGTCTGGCACCAACCCAAGCGGTGTTGGCGTAGGCGTCGGCGGAAATTGGCTGCTGCACAGAGTAACTTGGTACGGTTTGTTTTCTGTGTTGGTGATGGTGAAAGCGTTGGCAGCTTGCAAGCGGATAAAGTAAGTACCCCCTGCAGGGGAGTCGAATGTAGCCGTGAAGGCAGGAGCGTTGGGCGTCGACGCGATCAACGCACCGCTGCCATCCTGAATCAAGACGAGGAAGGCGAGGTCGCTGGGCTGCTGCTGTGAAACTGTGATGGTGTAGCGGTACTGGGCGCCGAGCTGCACGCGGTACCAGTCCACATCGTTAGCAGGATTCCCCAAGCCGCTTCGCCAGAAGGTCGCGTTGGTGACGATGGGCACAGGCGAGCTGCATGAGACGAACGCATAGGTGCCGACGAAGGTGGCATTGGGTTGGGTGGAGTTATCGCCTTGAAGGTCGTAGGTATCTGTGAAGATTTGCATCGGTGCGAAAGGGCGCGCGCTGGCGTGGGCGCGCTGCGTAGCAGGTGCACCTATGAGCCACGCTGCTGCAGCAAGTGCCAGAAGTCCCCATGCCACTGAAAGGAAGATCGCAACGCGACGATGCGCCATGTCGTCTCAAGTGTAGCGCGTTTCGCAGTAGGGGCATGGTGCAGCGAGGAGAGCAGTATGATTGACCTGCTCTCGTCATGCGTGTTGATGCTGGCACAGCGCGCGGTCGTCGGCTGAAGAGCGTCCCAAGTCCTGAGGTTCGCCCGGTCACTGATCGGGTGAAGCAGGCGGTGTTTAACATCTTAGGCGATGACGTGATTGGCTCGCGCTGGCTGGACATGTTCGCGGGCAGCGGCGCGGTGGGCATCGAGGCGCTCAGTCGTGGTGCGGCGTCAGTGCTGTTCATTGACATCGAGCGACTGGCGATCCGCACGATTGAGGAGAACCTGCTTCACACAGGGCTAAGCGATCGCGCGCGGGTGCTCCGCGCAGACGCCTTCGAGTTCATCCGTGCGCATCCAAACGAGGCATTCGACTTCATCTACGTTGCACCGCCGCAGTATCGTGGGCTTTGGTCGCGCGCGCTGATAGCGATTGACGAGAACATCGGCTGGCTCGCGCCTACGGGCACGGTGATTGTGCAGCTCGACCCGCGCGAATTCGCGCCCATCCCTCTTCAACACCTCGAACTCACCGACCAGCGCCGCTACGGCAAGACCATGCTGCTGTTCTATGACCGCGTCGAGGGCTAAGGCAGAGCATGCCTCGCTTGCCGCAGTAAGATTCGCCCGATGTCGTGGCTTGCGTCCAAGCTCAAGCAGCCTGCCGTAGTGGATGGGCTGGCAGTAGTGCTGTTGCTCTTGTTGCCGTTCACGCTTTTCCTCCCAGTCACGATCGGTCCTTACACCTTACTGCCCGCCGATAACTTGTTCCAGTATCAGCCGTTCCGCGCTGCTGCTGCTCAATTTGGCATTACCCAGCCGCACAATCCGCTGCTCGACGACCTCATCCTCGAAAACTACCAGTGGAAGCGCTTCATCCTGCGTGCGCTTGCACAAGGTGAGCTGCCGCTTTGGAATCCTTATCTCTTTGCTGGCATGCCCTTTCTCGCTGCAGGGCAGCATTCTGCGCTGTATCCGCTCAGCGTGCTTTACTATGTGCTGCCGCTCGAGAAAGCCTATGGCTGGTTCACGGTGATCCAGCTTGGATTAGCGGGCGTGTTCATGTTCATCTTCATGCGCACGCTGGGGCTGCGACCGCTGAGCAGTTTGTTTGCTGGCGTGGCATGGCAGTTGAGCGGCTTCATGC